>Ga0307486_1000145_pt1 | contig 77185 bp, 68 predicted proteins | sample CBIW02metaG_FD_203663 | JGI IMG/M metagenome (GOLD analysis project Ga0307486, IMG submission 203663) | Sea-ice brine microbial communities from Beaufort Sea near Barrow, Alaska, United States - CBIW 0.2 | ecosystem: Environmental > Aquatic > Marine > Coastal | place: USA: Alaska | collected... | reverse complement strand
ACATAGTGAAGCAACGCTTTGATGAGGTGAATGATTTGATCATTCAGCCGGGAGTAATTTCAGATCAAAAACGTTACATAGAATTAAATAAAGAATACAAGGATTTGAGGGCACTGATGGATGTGCGCGAAAAATACATGGAACTTGTCAATGATATAAAGGAGTCTGAAGAAATTATTTCTGATGGCAGTGATCCGGAAATGACCGAAATGGCCAAACTTCAAATGGAGGATGCCAAGAAGGAAATTCCGAAACTGGAAGATCAAATAAGGATGATGTTGGTTCCCAAGGATCCCGAAGACGCGAAAAATGTGGTGATGGAGATCCGTGCCGGAACAGGTGGGGATGAAGCCAGTATTTTTGCAGGTGACCTTTATAAGATGTACACAAAATATGTTGATAGCAGAGGCTGGAAAGCCGAAATTGTCGATTTTAATGAAGGTACAAGTGGTGGTTTTAAAGAGATGATCTTTGAAATTACTGGTGAGGATGTTTATGGGACTCTAAAATTTGAGGCGGGTGTACATCGTGTACAACGTGTGCCTCAAACCGAGACTCAAGGACGCGTGCATACTTCTGCCGCAACAGTTATGGTATTGCCCGAAGCTGAAGAGTTTGATGTGGAAATAAATCCAAAAGAGGTTCGAATTGATTATTTCTGTTCCTCGGGTCCTGGTGGACAATCGGTGAACACAACCTATTCTGCAGTTCGATTGACCCATGTTCCAACCGGATTGGTTGCCCAATGTCAGGATCAAAAATCCCAACATAAAAATAAGGAAAAAGCCTTTAAGGTATTGCGATCTCGTTTGTATGATATGGAATTGGCCAAAAAACTTGAAGCTGATTCTGCAAAAAGAAATACTATGGTTTCCAGTGGGGACCGTAGCGCAAAAATAAGGACTTACAATTATTCCCAGGGCCGGGTTACAGATCACCGTATCAATCTTACCCTTTATGATCTTGGAAATATTATAAACGGCGATATCCAAAAAATTATCGATGAATTGCGACTTGTGGAAAACACCGAAAAACTCAAGGAAAACAGCGATGTTTTTTAATTAAACGATATAAAAAATTCCCGCAACCGGCGGGAATTTTTTATATAAGCCTTTTCCGTTTTAACTTTACCTTAAACTTATTTTTATGACCACTCAGGAGCTTATTAAACAAATACGACACAAAAGATCCTTCTTATGTATAGGTTTGGACACCGATCTGGAAAAAATCCCAACGCATTTGCTTTCCGAAGAGGATCCAATTTTCAGCTTTAATAAAGCCATTATTGATGCAACTCATGAATTCGCGGTGGCATACAAACCTAATACTGCTTTTTATGAAGCTTATGGACTCAGAGGCTGGAAATCCTTAAAAAAAACTATCGATTATTTGAATGAAAATCATCCTGAAATTTTCACTATTGCTGATGCAAAACGGGGGGATATTGGAAATACTTCTGCGAGATACGCGAAAGCATTTTTTGAGGAAATGGGTTTTGATTCAGTAACGATAGCACCTTACATGGGTAAAGATTCGGTGGAACCATTTCTGGAGTTCCCTGATAAACACGCCATTCTTTTGGCGCTCACTTCCAACGAGGGAGCTTTTGATTTTCAAACCCTAAAAACAGATAATACAGAATTATATAAAGCCGTTTTGAAAAAATCGAGATCCTGGGAAAATTCAGCCAGACTGATGTATGTAGTAGGGGCCACCCAAGCTGAATATCTCACTGAGATCAGAAAGATAATTCCGGATAGTTTTTTATTGGTACCCGGTGTTGGGGCTCAGGGTGGAAGCCTTGAGGAAGTTTGCAAATATGGAATGACGACAAACGTGGGATTGATAGTGAATTCTTCACGAGCTATTATCTATGCCTCCAATTCTTCGAATTTTGCTGAAACTGCCGCTGATAAAGCGGAACTTATACAACGAGAAATGGCAGCCCAACTTGCTCTTTTTGAGGCGGAAGAACTTTAATTAGTTTGGTTCAGAAATCCGGAATATCCAAACTTTCTCTTTCTAACTTCGTTCTTTTCAACCGCAAAGAGCGCAAAGAAAAAATCGCAAAGGACGCAGAGAAAGGAGCAAAACTTAGAATGAAGTTGAAATAGCCATTGGTTGAAATATTCAAGTGAGCAGGTTTTTAGAACAGAATAAATGGGTCACAATGATTTGTGCCCTTTGCGTAAACCTTTGCGACCTTAGCGGTTAATTTTTTTTCGACAATTTTATAAAATGGCCCAATATGTTTAGAGATCAACTGGAGCGGGAACTCAATATTAAAGACGTTCCAAAACGCATAATTTCTTTGGTTCCCAGCCAAACGGAATTGCTGGTCTCCCTTGGGCTGGAAGAAAGCATTGTAGGCATCACCAAATTCTGTGTTCATCCTGAACATCTCAGAAAATCAAAAACAATTGTTGGAGGGACAAAAAAAGTTCATTTTGACAAGATCCGGGCGCTAAACCCTGATATTATTTTGTGCAACAAGGAGGAGAATACCCTGGAAATGGTTCTGGAACTGGAGAAGATCGCACCGGTTCATGTTTCCGAAATCATAGAATTTGAAGATGCTTTGATTTTGATAGAAATGTATGGAGAAATATTTAATCGTTCTCAGGAAGCAAATCAATTAAAATTAAAACTTCGGAGGAAGAAACAGGAATTTAAAAATGAAATCCCTGTTATTCCTTGCAGAGTAGCTTATTTTATTTGGAGGGAACCCTGGATGGTTGCCGGTGGAAATACTTTTATCAATTCCCTGCTCAAATTAAATGGATGGGAAAATGTATTTGAAAACAGTGAAAGCAGGTATCCTGAAATTAAACTGGAAGAATTGAAAAGATTAAAACCAGATTTAATTCTGCTCTCTTCCGAACCCTATCCTTTTAAAGAAAAACATGTTGAAGAAATTCAGCAGATTTGTAAAGTTCGAGTGGAACTAGTTGATGGCGAATATTTCAGTTGGTATGGATCCAGAATGATCCCAGCCTTTGATTATTTCAAAAATTTTAAGAAATTTTTATCTGGTTCCTTTTAATTTTTTCTTTTTAACTGTTTCAGTATTTTTTTTGCCCGGGCATTGAGCCTGTCGCTCTTCTCCTTATCTACAAGGGCCATTTTAAAGGAACGGTTCATCAATTTAGAAAATTCGTGACTCAGGCGTTCCTCTTCATTTCGATATAATAGATTTCCAAACATCCTTTTCACTTTAGACGGCAAAAGTAAAATTTAGCCTAATCAAAATGTATTAAAAGGTGGTTAAAGAAATCGTAAAATATGCCAAAATATGCACTTAATAAGTTAAATATACCTAATCCTGCAAAGCAAAAACCTTTTGAAGCAAGCTTGTTGTTCTCTCTGCAAGATTGGTCCTGATTTGTTGTTCCTCAACAGCGATCATTGTAAATACACCATCCAGGGCTCTGTTGGTCACATAATCTGTTAAATCAGGATTAACTTTTGAGGTAAGTGGCAGGGAGTTATACCTGTCAATAAGGTTCGCCCAAATTTTTGTTGCTCCGACCCGGTCCAATGAATTTGAAATAATTGGATTGAATTTCGCATACAATTGAGTATTGGTTTTTTGATTTAAATAGTTAGTGGCGGCAGTTTTATTTCCGAGTAAAATATTACGGGCATCGGTAAAAGTTATATTCTTAACCGCACTAACGAAAATCGGTGTTGCTTCTTTAACGGCGTCTTCTGCTGCGCGGTTTAACACTTTCAAGCCTTCATCGGCAAGAGCACTCATTCCAATATCCCGCAAAGTTTTGTCCACTTTCTGCAACTCCGGAGGAAGGTTAATCCGCACTAATTCATTTTTAAAAAAACCGTCTTCTGCAGTCAGTTTAGTAACCTGTTTATCAATTCCAAAATTCAGGGCTTGTTGAAGTCCCATGCCTATTTCAGCATTTGTAATTCCGTAACCGCCGTTGGGTAATTGGTTTGCGATATCCTGTAATTCGGCACAACCCATAAAAAGGGGGAAGATGGTTAAAAGTAGCAATTTTTTCATGAGGTAGAATATTTTTCAAATGTATATAAATTAGGTAAAAGCAGCGTGTTAAAATAATCAATCGAGTTTTGATGACTAATATGTAACAAGCATCTATCATGCCAAAGATCCCAAATTCAGGAACACCTCTTTTTTTCTGAACTTTTGCTAAAAATTATTCATTTTACTAAATTTAGTTGCGAAATTCGTAAATTGCAGCCACAAAATTTATTTTAAGAAATGGAAATACAAGCTCCCTATAAACCCCAAAACACAATAAGAATAGTAACCGCTGCTTCTCTTTTTGATGGGCATGATGCCGCCATAAATATCATGCGCCGCATTATCCAGTCTACCGGAGTGGAAGTTATTCATTTAGGCCATGACCGTAGCGTGGAAGAAGTTGTTAACTGTGCAATTCAAGAAGATGCAAATGCAATTGCTATGACTTCATATCAGGGTGGACACAATGAGTATTTTAAGTATATGTATGATTTGTTGAAGGAAAAAGGAGCAGAGCATATTAAGATATTTGGCGGTGGTGGCGGTGTAATTCTTCCGGATGAGATCCAGGAATTGATGGATTACGGCATTACCCGTATTTATTCCCCCGATGATGGAAGAGGATTGGGATTACAGGGAATGATCAACGATTTGGTTGAAATTGCTGATACTCCCACTCCAGCTTTAAAAAATAAAAAAGACGTTCAAAAACTTCTAAAACAGAAGGATGTAAATACAATCGCCCGTTTGATTTCACTTGCGGAGAATAGACCAGAAGATTTTTTAGAGGTTTTTCTCCCTTTGGAAGAAACGGAAAAGGAGAACTCGAGTCCGGTACTTGGGATTACAGGAACTGGTGGCTCCGGAAAATCTTCGCTGGTTGACGAACTGGTGAGAAGGTTTTTAATAGACTTCCCAGATAAAACAATCGGGATTGTCTCTGTAGATCCTTCCAAACGAAAAACTGGAGGAGCATTGCTGGGCGACAGAATTCGTATGAATTCCATCAACAGTCCAAGGGTTTATATGCGATCTTTGGCTACTCGACAATCGAATCTTGCGCTCTCCAAATATGTCGCTGAAGCCGTAGAGGTTCTAAAGGCGGCGGAATACGATCTTATTATTTTGGAAACCTCCGGAATCGGACAATCTGATACCGAGATTATTGAACATTGTGATGCATCCTTATATGTCATGACTCCTGAATTTGGTGCTGCTACTCAATTGGAAAAAATTGACATGCTCGATTTCGCCGATCTGGTAGCTATCAATAAATTTGACAAACGGGGAGCTTTGGATGCATTGAGAGATGTCAAAAAACAATATCAGCGCAATCATGGATTATGGCATGATGATGTGGAAACACTTCCGGTTTACGGAACTATAGCTTCCCAGTTTAACGATCCGGGAATGAATACGCTCTATAGAAAAATAATGGACAAGGTTCATGAAAAAACCAATTCTTCCCTAAATTCCACCTTTCACAGCGAGGGCGAAAAGAGCGAAAAGATATTTATTATTCCACCAAAAAGAGTTCGTTATTTATCTGAGATTGCTGAAAACAATCGAAATTACGATGAAAATGCACTTGTTCAGGTGGAGGTTGCCCAAAAACTTTACGGAATTTTCAAGACGTTGGAATCGGTTACAAAGACTGACCTGAGCCTGACTAAATTTGGTGTTGAAGAGGAGCAACTCAATGAAGCTACTACCGAAAAAAACAAGGATTTTGTCGGCCTTTTAAAGAAGGAATTTGACAAGGTGAAAATGGATCTCAATCCTTATAACTGGGAAGTAATTACCGGATGGGACGAGAAAATAAATAAATACAAGGAGCCAGTTTATTCGTTTAAGGTACGGGATAAGGAATTAAAAGTTGAAACCCATACCGAGTCTTTATCCCATACACAAATTCCAAAAGTGGCAATGCCTAAATACAAGGCCTGGGGCGATATTCTTCACTGGTGTTTACAGGAAAATGTTCCCGGGGAATTTCCCTATACTGCAGGATTGTACCCCTTTAAAAGAGCCGGTGAAGATCCAAGCAGGATGTTTGCAGGGGAAGGCGGGCCGGAACGTACCAATCGTCGTTTTCACTATGTGAGTAAGGGTTTACCCGCAAAACGATTATCTACAGCATTTGACTCGGTAACCTTATATGGGAATGATCCCGATCTAAGGCCCGATATTTACGGGAAAATAGGAAATGCTGGAGTTTCGATCTGCTGTCTGGACGATGCGAAAAAATTATATTCCGGATTTGATCTGGCTGATGCACTTACATCGGTAAGTATGACCATTAACGGTCCTGCACCTATGTTGCTCGGATTTTTTATGAATGCGGCTATTGATCAGCAATGTGAAAAGTATATTCATGAACACGGGCTGGAGAAGGAAGTTGAAGAAAAGATCAGAAAGATATATAAAGATAAAAAACTGGAACGTCCATCTTATCAGGGTGAATTGCCGGATGGAAATAACGGACTTGGCCTGAAACTTCTGGGAATTACCGGAGACCTGGTTTTACCGGCAGAGGTTTATGCCAAAATAAAAAAACACACTCTGAATGTAGTTCGTGGAACAGTGCAGGCCGATATTTTAAAAGAAGACCAGGCGCAAAATACCTGTATCTTTTCTACAGAATTTGCTTTGCGTTTGATGGGTGATGTACAGGAATATTTTATAGAGGAAAAAGTGCGGAATTTTTATTCAGTTTCAATTTCAGGCTATCATATTGCTGAAGCCGGGGCAAACCCAATTACCCAACTTGCACTTACCTTGTCAAACGGATTTACTTATGTTGAATATTACCTGAGCAGGGGAATGGACATCAATAAATTCGGGCCAAACCTCTCCTTCTTTTTCTCCAATGGAGTTGATCCTGAATATGCGGTTATTGGACGAGTAGCGCGTAAGATCTGGGCGAAGGCCTTAAAACATAAATACAACGCCGACCCACGTGCTCAAATGTTGAAATATCACATTCAAACTTCCGGTCGCTCCTTGCACGCTCAGGAAATTGATTTTAATGATATCCGCACGACCTTACAAGCCTTGTATGCAATTTACGACAACTGTAATTCCTTGCATACAAATGCCTATGATGAAGCTATTACAACTCCTACAGAAGCATCTGTGCGACGGGCCATGGCGATCCAGTTGATAATCAACAAAGAACTTGGTTTAACCAAAAATGAAAATCCAATCCAGGGTGCTTTTATAATTGAAGAGTTGACAGATCTTGTGGAAGCTGCCGTATTGCATGAATTTGACAGGATAAACGAAAGGGGAGGAGTACTTGGTGCCATGGAAACAATGTATCAGCGAAGTAAGATCCAGGAAGAAAGCTTGTATTATGAAACCTTAAAACACAATGGAGAATTTCCAATTATTGGTGTGAATACTTTCTTAAGTTCTACTGGCTCGCCAACGGTTACGCCGGGGGAAGTAATTCGGGCTACAGAGGATGAAAAGCAATACCAGATCGCTACTCTAAATAATTTGCATCAGTCTAAAAAAGAAGATACCAAAAGTGTTTTGGAGGAAATCCAAAGGGCAGCGATTAATAATGAAAATTTATTCGAGGTTTTAATGGAAGCGACCAAAGTATGTTCCCTGGGCCAGATTACATCTGCAATGTTTGAAGTTGGAGGACAATATAGAAGGAACATGTAAGAAAAAAAGTTGGAATTCGGAAGTTAGAAGTACGAGGTTAAAAGGGAAAAAAGAGTCAAGAGTAAAGAGACAAGACTAAAGAAGTTATTACGAAGTGAAAAACAAAAAAGAGATAAGAAATTGAATTTCTTGTATGCAAAGTGTGCAAAAAATAACTTTTGCACACTTTGCATTTTATTGCGCGCTTTGATATAAATGTGGAAAAAAATTCAATCTTTAGCCTTCAAAATTTCAAATTGACACTCGATATTATGGAACCTTCTTCACATGAAAATAAATTTAGAACCTTTGCTTTCTAAAGTCAAAATTCAACTTAGATTTACACAAAATTAAACAACATTTGATTAGCAAGTAATTGCTATATATTTATGGAAAATCTATGGTTATTTGCAATTGCAGTTTTTACTGGCTTCTTTGCTATCAACAGTCCAGCGGGAAATATTCCAATCTTTCTTAGCCTTACCAAACAAGCAGATAAACGCACCAAAAAAAATATTTCCCGAAAGGCCACTTTCATAGCCTTTGTGATCGTTACCGGTTTTATTATTTTGGGAAAATATGTTTTTGACTTATTTGGAATCACCATCCCTGCCTTTAAAATTACAGGTGGAATTTTGATATTTTTTGTGGGTTTTGAAATGATCAGATCTCAGGAATCCAGTATTGATAATCAAACCGAAATCAATTTTAATGAAGGAATTTCCGTATCTCCTCTGGCAATTCCAATTTTAGCGGGTCCTGGTACAATTGTAACTGCGATGAATTTTACCACCAATGCCAGTTATTTGCAGCTTTTTATAATAGTAATGATGCTTGGGTTGATTATGTGGCTTAATTATCTGGCATTTATTTCCAGTGAATATTTGGTGCGGTTTATCGGTAAAAACAAGATAATAGTTATCGAGAAGATTATGGGTCTAATTATCGCAATAATTGGAACCAGCATGTTTATTGAAGGTGTAAAACTGGCGTTTTTCCCAGCTACAATGATTTAATTTTCCCTACGGGTAAGTTGAAGCTTATATAACCATTCGGAAAATAAATGATCAAACTGATGGATCTCAGATCTCAGGATAGTGAGGAATTCTTTTTCCCTTACACCATTAAATTCAAGTTTTTTGGTTCCTGACAAGATCCTGTTCAGCGATTTTCTTATTTGTTTCGCCCTTCTAAGTCGCAGTGATGGATTTGAAGTGCACTGAACCGTGGCCAATCCCGGTGCCAGTTGTAACGAGTCGGAAACAATTTCCCCTGCGAATTGATGATTGAAATTTCGGGAAAAACTCATTTCCAATATATTTTTATTGTCGCTTATGCTACAGGCAATGGCACGGGAAACCTTGAATATTTCCAAAGCCTTGTTATAAACGGGCAGGTTTTTAAAATCGGTAGCTTCAAAAGTACTCATAACAATTTTTTTATCGACGGATATAAAATTAACAGGTTTAACGTTAGTTCTACTTTAGATTTTAAACTGAAAGTATATCTTTGGTTTAAATCCATTGGTTTAATATCATTTAAAATTTAAATATGCCCATAGATCAGTTAAATTGGAGAATATTGGAAGCGCTACAAGAAAATGCCCGACAATCTTTTGCCGAAATTGGCAGAACGGTTGGACTTACTTCCCCTGCAGTGGCAGAGAGAGTAAAGAGAATGGAAGATTTGGGTATAATAAAAGGTTATAAGGCTGAGGTTTCCTATCATAAAACCGGACATCAATTAAAAGCCATAATCACACTCAGGGCATTTATGGGGCGGTTGAAACCTTTTTTGGAAAAGGTCAAAGAATTTAAAGAAGTGATAAATTGCTATAGGATCACCGGAAATGAAAATATCATAATGGAAGTTGTACTATACGATCAGAAGCATTTGGAGGAGTTTATTGATAAGGTAATTACTTACGGGGAAACCCGTACGCATATCATCCTTTCCAATGTTGTTGAGCACGGTCCCATTAAAAGAAGGGGTTAGAATGCTATTATTTAATATAATTTAAATATTTACAAGAATCTAAATCGAATCTTTACCTTACAGTTATCAAAATTCAAAGCTATCTTCCTAAGCTGATGAATGTCATATTATAATTCTTTTGGAAGCCACAAATTTGCACGCAACAAAAAATTAAGATGACAGATGTTACTTCTTGTTTCCATTGCGGTGATTCTTGTGAGGCCGATGCAATTGTTTTTGATGAAAAAAACTTTTGTTGCAATGGCTGTAAGATCGTTTTTGAGATTTTTTCTGAAAATGATTTGTCTGATTATTACAAGTTGCAAAATTTCCCCGGAGCAAGTCCGAAAGAGAGTGAGGGTAAATACGATTTTCTTAATAACACTTCCATTTCCGATAAGCTTTTGGAATTTAATGATGGTGGAACCCAAATCATCACCCTTTATATTCCCCATATTCATTGCAGTTCCTGCATCTGGATTTTAGAGAATCTCAACAAACTTGATAGGAATATCAAAGCTTCACAAGTTGATTTTCCGAAGAAAACAGTTCATGTGACCTTTGATTCTGAAGGGATTTCTCTGAAACAACTCGCTAGTCTATTGGGCAAGATTGGTTATGCTCCATACATTAGTCTTGATGATTTCCAAACCGAAAAAATAAACAAAGACAGAAGTCTTATTTACAAGCTAGGCATTGCCGGTTTCGCATTTGGCAACGTAATGTTTCTCTCCTTTCCTGAATATTTTGAGGTCAATGAGTTTTGGTTGGATCAATATAAATTCACTTTTAGATGGCTAATGTTTGCCTTTTCGCTTCCAGTATTCTTTTATTCGGCATCAGGATATTTTATTGCGGCATTTAAAGGCTTACGTTCAAAAATGCTAAATATCGATGTGCCTTTGGCTTTGGGGATTTTGGTGCTTTTTGTGCGTAGTACGATTGAGATTTTATTTGATATGGGGAGCGGCTTTTTTGACAGCCTCACCGGACTTGTGTTTTTCTTGTTATTGGGAAAATATTTTCAGCAAAAAACCTACGGATTCTTGTCTTTTGAGAGGGATTACAAATCATATTTTCCCATAGCGGTAACGCGGATAAATAAAAAGGGGGGAGAAGAAGCGGTGCAGGTAAATGAAATAAATAAAGGAGAGCGTTTGCTTATTAGAAATGAGGAATTGATTCCGGTAGATGCCATTTTACTCAAGGGAAAAGCAAGGATAGATTACAGTTTTGTGACCGGAGAAATTGAGCCAGTAGAAAAGGAATCGGGCGAGAAAATTTTTGCAGGAGGAAAACTTGTTTCTGGCAGCATTGAAATTGAAACCCTTAAACCGGTGTCTCAAAGTTATTTGACGCAATTGTGGAGCAATCAGGTTTTTGATTCAAATAAGGAAAATACCTTTACTTCCCTTACCAATACTATCAGCAAATATTTTACGATATGCATTTTGAGCATAGCTGCAACCGCTACAACCTATTGGTTAATTGTGCAACCGGCCATGGCAATGAATGTTTTTACCGCTATTCTCATCATTGCCTGTCCTTGTGCCCTTGCAATGTCGGCTCCTTTTGCTTTGGGGAATATATTGCGGATTTTCGGAAAGTTAAAGTTTTATGTCAAAAACGATCAGGCCATTGAGCGGTTGGCAATAGCTGATACGCTGATTTTCGATAAAACAGGAACCATAACTGCCAATAATAAAAGTCTGGTTACTTATGAAGGCACAAATTTAAATAAGGAGGAAAAATCTTTTTTAAAATCTGCCTTGCGCACTTCCGGTCACCCTTTGAGCAGAATTCTATATACTCATTTAAACGGATGTGAACTTGTAAAGCTTAAAAATGTCGAAGAGATTGTGGGACAGGGAATCCAGGCAGAATTCAACGATCAACAAATAAAAATTGGAAGTGCAGCTTTCGTAAATGCGGGAAATAATCGGAATAATTTGCAAACTGCTGTTCACATTCAGCTCAATGAAGATTATAAAGGCAGTTTTCAGTTTCAAAATGAATACAGAGAAGGTCTTTCAGAATTATTCAAAGAATTGGCCCCGGAATATCAACTTGCAATTTTATCTGGTGATAATAATGGGCAAGCGACTAACTTAAAAAAAATCCTACCTTTAACTACCAGCTTATTATTTCAACAAACTCCTGAAGATAAATTAACCTACATCAGGCAATTGCAGAATGATGGTCGCAGGGTTGTGATGGTTGGCGATGGGCTTAATGATGCGGGTGCTCTAAAACAAAGTGATGTGGGAATTGCCATTTCTGAAAACGTAAATGTGTTTTCCCCTGCTTGCGATGCGATCCTGGAGTCGAAAAAATTTAGAGAGTTATCTAACTACATTAGAGTTGCCAAAGGAACGATGACCGTAATAAAAATAAGTATTGCTATTTCGTTTTTATATAATATCATCGGTTTATATTTCGCAGTAACGGGGCAATTGTCTCCTGTAGTTGCAGCAATTTTAATGCCTCTGAGTTCCATTAGTGTAGTAATTTTCACAACGCTAATGACAAATATTTTAAGCAGAAAATTAAAATGATGCTTTTCTTTAAATATGATCAAGGTCATATCCTAAGAAAATGAGCAATAGTATTTTTGAAAAAAAAATTATCCCTATGAGTGTAATATATATTCTGCTAACAATTAGTATAATTATCGCAGTTTTCTTCTTTGTCGTCTTTATTCTTTCCGTAAAAAGCGGTCAATTTGACGATACTTACACTCCAGCTGTTCGGATGCTATTTGACGATGAACTGGTTAAAGAAAAAAATCAGATCAAAAAAACCACCTCAAAAATTAAAGAAGAAAAATTATGGAAGTAGAGCAGTTTTATTACGATAATAAAATCGTCAAAAAATTTACATACGCAACGATCTTTTGGGGTCTTATAGGAATGTCTATCGGTTTGTTACTCGCCACTTTTTTCTTATTTCCAAATTTAACTGATGGGATTCCCTGGTTGAGTTTTGGAAGACTTAGGCCACTGCATACCAATGCTGTGATCTTTGCCTTTGTGGGAAATGCCATTTTTGCCGGAATTTATTATTCTCTCCAAAGATTGCTCAAAGCCCGTATGTTTTCGGATGCGCTGAGTAACATAAATTTTTGGGGATGGCAATTTATTATAGTTGCGGCAGCAATCACACTTCCGTTAGGATATACTTCTTCTAAAGAATATGCCGAACTGGAATGGCCAATAGATATTGCCATTGCAGTGATTTGGGTCGCTTTTGGGATCAACATGATAGGTACAATTCTCAAAAGAAGACAACGTCATTTGTATGTTGCGATCTGGTTTTATCTGGCAACTTTTGTAACCGTAGCAGTACTTCACATTTTTAATAGCCTCGCATTACCTGTAGGTTTTCTAAAAAGTTATTCTGCTTATGCCGGTGTTCAGGATGCCTTGGTGCAATGGTGGTATGGTCACAATGCGGTTGCATTTTTTCTGACTACTCCCTTTTTGGGCTTGATGTATTATTTTGTTCCTAAAATGGCGAACAGGCCTGTTTATTCCTATCGATTATCCATAGTTCACTTTTGGTCCCTGATCTTTATCTATATATGGGCAGGTCCTCACCATTTGTTATATTCTGCATTACCGGATTGGGCTCAAAACCTGGGAGTAGCTTTTTCACTTATGTTATTATTTCCTTCCTGGGGTGGAATGATCAACGGTTTGCTGACTCTTCGTGGTGCCTGGGACAAAGTAAGGACCGATCCTACCCTGAAATTTATGGTGGTCGCAATTACCGGTTATGGGATGGCAACTTTTGAAGGACCCATGCTTTCCTTGAAAAGTGTAAATGCTATTGCCCATTTTACCGACTGGATTATTGCTCATGTTCATGTGGGTGCATTGGCCTGGAACGGATTTTTGACTTTTGGGATGATCTACTGGATGCTTCCAAGGTTATTTAAAACCAAATTATGGTCAAATTCATTGGCTAATTTCCACTTTTGGATTGGGACTTTAGGGATTATACTTTATACACTTCCAATGTATGTTGCAGGATTTTTACAAGCATCCATGTGGAAACAGTTCAATCCTGATGGAACTTTAGTTTACGGAAACTTTTTAGAAACCGTTGCCGAAATCATACCGATGTACTGGATGAGGGCTATTGGAGGTTCCCTTTATATTTTGGGTGCATTTGTAATGCTTTACAACCTGATACAAACTATTAGAAATGGAAGTGAAGTCACCGATGAACTTGCGGAAGCCGCTCCATTGGTACGGGTGTCAAAAAGGCGTCTTGTAGGGGAAGGATATCACAATTGGTTAGAACGACGCCCAGTACAGTTAACCCTCTTAGCTACGCTTGCCATATTAATTGGAGGAATTGTACAAATTGTTCCTACTATTTTGGTAAAATCGAACATACCTACCATTTCAAGCGTACAACCATATACACCTTTGGAACTTGAAGGAAGGGATCTTTATATAAGAGAAGGTTGTGTGGGTTGTCATTCCCAAATGATCAGACCATTCAGAAGTGAAGTAGCACGTTATGGCGAATACTCTAAGGCAGGAGAATATGTATATGATCATCCTTTTTTATGGGGAAGCAAACGAACCGGACCCGATTTGATGCGTGTGGGTGGAAAGTATTCCGACAGCTGGCATTTGAATCATTTTTATGATCCTCAAAGTATTTCCTCCGGATCCCTTATGCCCAGTTATAAATGGATTATTCTAGATGAACTGGATAAATCGGAAACCGAAAATAAGATGGAAGTAATGGTTGCATTGGGAGTTCCTTATACTTCTGAAGACATTGCAAGGGCTCAGGAATGGATGACGGAACAGGGAATTTCTATTGAAGAAAATCTTTATGCCGATCCAGATTTTGCTAAAAATTATGAGGCCAATAAAGCCGATGCCAAAGAAAATAATGTGGAATTTGTGGAAATGAGGAACCGTGAAATAGTTGCTCTTATAGCCTACATTCAACGACTTGGAACTGATATTAAAATAACCAGCAACCCTTAAAATTCCCGAGCTATGTTCAAATTTATTGAAGGTCACATTTCTAGTATTGAAGGGGTAGAAATCTACCCGATCATCTCTTTGCTCATATTTTTTATATTCTTTGTACTCTTGATTTCTTGGGTAGTCACCGCAAAAAAGGAATATGTGGAGGAAGTGAGTAAAATTCCATTCGAATCGAATAACGAAATTGAACTATAAAATGTGCATAATCGATACCCGAAGCAAACAAAAATGAAATTGCTTTTAGGGTGGGATATGCGAATAACTCCCAATTACTGGGTGGAGATTTATAAAAAAAAATAAAATATATACAGATGAAATCAATCCTACCTGTTTTAAGAATAATTGCCCTGGTTGCAATAGCATTTGCCTTGATTGAATTTTTAATTCCTACCGGCGGGGAATTGGCAGTTTTTCAACATCCAATCCTGCTATTGGTATTGGCAGTGGTAATTCTTGTGGCTATTGCTATCGAAATTTCTGTTGCCGCCCTTGGAAAAATTCTTTTTAAATCCTTAAATGCAGAAGCAAGGGAAATTTATCTGAAAAAAGAATCAGAGAACGAAGCGAAATTAGGAAAGTGGTTCGAGGATTTGTCTTCCAAATTGACCAGCGTAAAACCTATTGAGACTGAAGGAGAAATTCTTCTGGACCATGATTATGATGGCATACAGGAATTGGACAATGATTTGCCACCTTGGTGGAAATATGGTTTTTATGCTACAATAATTGCGGCATTTGCCTATGTAGCGTACTTTCATGTTTTTGGTGGCAATTCTCAGAAAGAGGAATATCAAATTGAAATGGCTAAAGCAGAACTGGCTGTAGAGGAATATAAAAAAAATGCACCGGATTTGGTAGATGCCAACAGCGTAGTTTTACTTACTGAGGAAGCTGACCTGAACGTTGGAAAACAGATCTTTTTAGAGAAATGCTTCGTTTGCCACAGAGCAGATGCAGGAGGTGCGATTGGACCAAATTTAACCGATGAATATTGGATTTTCGCAGGCGATATCTCAACTATTTTTAACACCATCTCCGAAGGTGGAAGACCCGGAAAAGGAATGATTTCCTGGAAGCAGGATTTAAAACCTCTGGAAAGAGCACAAGTAGGAAGTTATATCTTAAGCTTACAGGGATCAAATCCGCCTAATCCTAAAGCACCCGATGGCGATTTATGGTTGGCAGAAGAGGCTTTATAGAATTTCTGTTATTTTTTTTTCAGGAACTACCAATTCAAATTACATATTAAGAAAATAAAATGGAAACCCAGGAAAAGTTTAGAGATAGTATTGGGACAATAGATGAAGAAGGAAAGAGAAAATGGGTATTTCCTAAAAAACCCAGTGGGAGATTATATAAATATCGCAAATGGGTAAGTTATTTTCTACTGGTTTTTTTGATTGGCTCACCTTTCCTCAAGGTTAATGGTAACCAGTTTTTGCTGTTTAATGTTCTCGAGAGAAAATTCAATATTTTTGGATTTCCATTTTGGCCACAGGATTTCTACTTGTTTGTTATCTCAATGATAATAGGTGTAGTTTTTATCACCTTATTTACGGTGGCTTTTGGGAGAATATTTTGTGGATGGATCTGTCCACAAACTATTTTTTTGGAAATGGTGTTTCGGCGCATTGAATTTGCCATTGAAGGTGACCGGGGAAAACAAATCCGACTTGCTAAAATGGCCTGGACAACCGAAAAAATCACTAAGAGACTTCTTAAATGGAGTGTGTTTTTTGTAATCTCTTTTCTTATTGCCAATGTCTTTTTAGCTTATTTAATTGGTGGTGATCTGGTGTTGGAATATATCACCGGAAATCCTGCAGAACACGTAAGTACTTTAATTTCATTGATGATATTTACGGGCGTATTTTATTTTATTTTCGCTTGGTTCAGGGAACAGGTTTGTATTATCGCCTGCCCTTACGGCAGGTTACAAGGCGCACTTTTAGACAATAAATCTATAATTGTAGCTTATGACCATAAAAGGGGAGAAAGAGAAGAGGGTCGAAAAAAATTCAAAAAAGAAGAAAATAGGGAAGCTTTAGGAATCGGAGATTGTATTGATTGCTTCCAATGTGTAAATGTTTGCCCAACGGGAATTGATATCAGGAATGGAACCCAATTAGAATGCATCAACTGTACAGCTTGTATAGATGAGTGTGACAGCATAATGGAAAAAGTGGATCTTCCAAAAGGGTTAATTCGTTTTGCAAGTGAAAACGAGATAGAAAAAAAGGAAAAATTTAAAGTTACTTCAAGAATGAAGGGCTACGCAGCCGTTCTTTTTATCCTGGTTGGACTTTTGATAGGAATGTTGTTTTTAAGAAATGATGTTCAGGCAAATATCCTGAGGCTGCCAGGGCAATTGTACGAAAGGGTGGACAACAATTTTATAAGCAACGTATTTACTTTTAAAATCCTTAATAAAACCAATAAAGACATTGAAAATGTGGAACTTGAACTGCTGTCTCATGAAGGAAAAATCGAGTTGGTAGGTCATGAAAATCTATTCATTCCGGCACAGGGAATGGTGGAGGGTACATTGTTCCTTAAGATAAAAGCTTCTGCGTTAAACGGAGATAAAAACAAGGTGAAAATTGGCGTTTTTAAAAATGATAAACTTATTGAAACGGCAAATACAAACTTTCTGGGACCTCGGAGTTATTGATCTGGAAAAGAGAACATAGAAAATAGTGCAAAGAGAATAGAAATAAGATTCAAGAATCAAGAATCGAGACTAAAAAAGTTAGATGTACGAGGTTAGAAGTTCCATCTGAAGACCGTAGACCGAAGACAGAATAAAATAAAGGGAGACAAGAATTAAGAGTCAAGAATCAAGACTGAAATAAATTAGAGGTACTAGGTTAGAAGTTCAATTGGTAAGACCGGAGACTGAAGACAGAATAAAATAAAGGGAGACAAGAATTAAGAGTCAAGAATCAAGACTGAAATAAATTAGAGGTACGAGCTTAGAAGTTCCAGCTGAAGACAGAAGAAGACATAGGATAATAGAAATAGAGAAACATCCGTGCATTCATGGCTAAAGTTAGAAGTTCAGTCGAATCCCGACTGTTCCGAAGAAAGGATCGAATATAAAAACAGATTTAAGACTAAAATCTCACGTCTAATATCTCACATCTAATATCTCAATTCTCAATACTAACTACTCAATACTAATTACTAAGAAAATATGAAAATAAACTGGGGTGCAGGAATAGTAATAGCAATGGTAGCATTTATGTCTTTCATATTGTTTTTTGTGGTAAAGATGTTTACAGAGGATCAATATCAATATGATTTGGTTGTTGAAGAATATTACAAACAGGAAATTGGTTTTCAGGATGAACTCGATGCTGAAAAGAATGCCATTGAACTGGCAGAAAATGTGGTTATTGAACAAACTGAAACCGGTGTTTCAATAGTTTTTCCAGGAAAGGAAGAGTCTTCTACGGTTGATGGAATTGTGACTTTTTACAGGCCGTCAAATAAAAAGTTGGATTTTACAAGAGCTGTCGTTGTGGAAGATCAAAAAATGTTTATTTCAAAAAATGAAATTGCACCTGGAATATGGAATATCAGCGTAAAATGGAACCAAAATGGGAAAACTTATATCACCAGGAAAAACATCAATTTTTAATTATTAAAACTTATTAAATGCTACTTTCGGCTTTAATTTTGGGACTTTTGGGAAGCCTTCACTGTGTTGGAATGTGTGGCCCAATTGCCTTTATGTTGCCTGTAGACAGATCCAATAATTTTAGAAAGATCCTTCAAATTGGCAGTTATCACATTGGGAGGATCTTTACCTATGCAATTATTGGAGGCTTGTTTGGAGTCCTGGGAAAAGGATTCTACCTCTTTGGTTTGCAACAACAACTTTCTATTGCTATTGGCATTTTGATGATCTTAGTAGTTGTCCTTCCACATAAAACATTTCAGAAGTATAACTTTTCCAAATATTTTTATTCAGCAGTCGGGAAAGTGAAAAGCGCTTTAGGGCAATCCCTTAAGAAAAAATCGGCAGATACTTTTTTCACCATAGGTTTCCTTAACGGATTTCTTCCATGCGGATTGTTGTATATCGCCATTTTTGCGTCCCTTGCCGCCGGAAGTGTTTTCCAAAGTAGTTTATATATGATGCTTTTTGGTTTGGGAACGGTGCCATTAATGACGACCAGCATTTATTTTATGTCGTTCCTGAAAGGGAAAACGAGGCAAAAAGTAAGTAGACTTATCCCAGTATTTGTGGTAATTACAGGTATGTTGTTTATTTTACGGGGAATGGGATTGGGAATCCCTTATGTGTCTCCAAAACCTGTAACAGAATTGGTTACTTCGGCTATAGAATGTAATTGATAAAACGAGAATCACATCAAATTGCTTTTAATTCAAAAAATAAAACTCAATTTCTGCGTCTTTTTTCAAATTTCTGCGTCTTATAATAGAAACCATATAAAGTAAATTATTATGAAAGATACCAAAACCTGTGATTGTAATTGTGAATCTTGTGCAAAGGGAGATTGTAAAAATTGTACCTGTACAAATTGCACCTGTTCCAATTGTAATTGCTAAACTAAAAAGGCCTTCAATTAATTAAGTTGAAGGCTTTTTGTATTTTTACAATATGAAAACCAAATATTTATGGGATGAATTTTCCAAAGAATTACTGCGGTTTATAGCTTCTAAAACCGGAGATTCAGATCTTGCTAAAGATTTGCTTCAGGAGGTATTCATAAAAGTTCATTTAAAAATCCCCCAATTAGATAACAGGCAACAAATAAGATCTTGGCTCTATACAGTTTCCGCGAACACGGTGACAGATTATTTTAGAAATAAGATATCCACCACCTCTTTGCCTGAGATAAAAGAGGAAGAAGAAACGGAATCTACCCATTCTGCTGAAAATTGCCTAATGCCTTTGATCAATGAATTGCCGGAAAAATATCAGCAGGCCCTTTTGTTAAGTGAAATTTATAACATGAAACAAAAAAATGTGGCTGAAATTTTGGGAGTTTCCCTCTCTGGCGCAAAATCAAGAATACAAAGAGGGCGAAGATTATTGCAGGAAGGCTATATCAAGTGTTGTTCATATTCTATAAATAAACATGGGAAATTGGTAGGGGAAACAAAAACAAAAATGGAATGCAAAGTTTGTAACTAAACTATTTTATTCCGCTCACGAGATACATCAAAGATCCACCGGCAGCGTGATATTGTTCCCTTTGAAGCGCACCCATAACGTGATCTGCCTGATTCGCATATTTTTCCTGATATTCAAAATAAAACTGCATAAATTCTTCTCCCGCTGCGCTGAAAAAATCGATATCCTTTTGTGTATTGGATTTCCAGGAGCTACCATTCATCCATTGTTTTAAGGTAGCCAATTGTTCCTCATTGTCATAAGGAGGATACATTGGAATGGCTTTATCGGATAGGCGCACCTCAATATTCCTTAGATCTTCCAAGGCAAACATTCCCGGTAAAAGATCCCCAAGGGAATTGTCACCACGGCCCATATTTTTTTTCCCTTTTTCAATTATCAATCGATATTTGATGTGATCCAGGGTTTCTTCAATTGAATCGTTTTTTGTGAGAGATGTTTTTGTTAGACTTTGTACAATATTGTTGGGTTCCACACAAAGAACGGTACCGCCAGGTTTTAAAACCCTTTTCATTTCATTCAATGCTTTTTGTGGCTCCGGAACATGGATCAATAATGTTTGGCAGGTAACAAAATCAAAACTGTTATCGGCAAATGGGAGGTTTTGAACATTTCCTTCAATTAAATTGAAGGAATTGCCTGTTTTAGAAAAGTGTTCTGTTAAAGTTTTATTTTCCGTAAACCAATTTGGATCACTATCTACTGCTGTAATTTGGGCATTTTCATCAATAAATGAAGCCATGATTTGGGTCCAATGACCATTACCGCAACCAACGTCCAGCATGGTTTTAAGATTTCGGAGTTTTAGCCGCTGTGCGGTTAAATCCAAAAACGACGGGTTCCACCAAAAATCGCGGTAGTCCCCGAAAAAATTCTCAGAATGGCCATTATTTATTTTTTGATCTTTCAAAAACGTCTCCTGTTTGGTGATTTCCCTGTATTTGGTTTTTTTGAAACTGGTTTTTTGCTTTGGTTTCGAGAGGATCTTCCTTGTTGAGGTTTTTTCTCTGGAATCTCGAAATATTCCATTGGATAGCTATGGTTCTCTATTACAGGAATCTTTAGATCCATTAATTTTTGTATGTCTCTAATAAATGCTTTCTCTTCATAATCACTAAAGGAAATCGCTTTCCCACTTGCACCAGCTCTACCGGTTCTTCCAATTCGGTGAACATAGGTTTCCGAAATATTTGGAATTTCATAATTGATCACCAATGCCAGTTCGTCAATATCAATTCCTCGCGCTGCAATATCGGTTGCCACCAATACACGGGTAGTCTTATCTTTGAAATTTTTCAAGGCTTTTTGACGGGCATTCTGGGTTTTGTTTCCGTGGATTGCTTCAGCTTTAATTCCATCCTTTATCAAATCCTTCACAACCTTATTTGCGCCATGCTTTGTCCTTGTAAATACCAAAACCCGATCTGCGTCAGATAAATTCAGCAGGTCAGATAGTAACTTCTTTTTATTGGTTTTATCAATATAATATAATTCTTGCGAAATGAGTTCTGCCGTGGTGGTAACGGGTTTTATTTCAACTTTCAATGGATTGGTGAGGATGCTGTTGGCCAAAGCCATTATAGAATTCGGCATGGTAGCCGAGAAGAATAGGGTTTGCCGTTTTACCGGAATTTTTTTGATCACCTTTTTTACATCGTGAACAAAGCCCATATCCAACATTCTGTCTGCCTCATCCAAGGTAAAAATTTCGACTTTAGACAATGAAATATATCCTTGATCCATTAAATCCAAAAGTCTTCCGGGAGTTGCAACCAGGATATCTACCCCATTTCTCAATGCCTGGACCTGGGAATGTTGAGGTACTCCACCAAAAATAACCAAATGTTTAAGCCTGCTGAATCTGCCGTAATCTGACAAACTCTCGCCAATTTGTATTGCAAGTTCCCTGGTGGGAGTAAGGATTAGACTTTTTATGCTCGCCTTTTGGTTAAGTGGTTGAATGTTTTCGCTTAATAATTGTATTGTTGGAATGGAAAAAGCTGCGGTCTTCCCGGTTCCAGTTTGGGCGCAACCCAAAATATCTCTGCCAGATAAAATTGCAGGAATGGATTGCTGTTGTATAGGTGTTGGAGTTTTATATCCAATTTGATGAACTGCCTTTTGTAGGGGTTCAGTTAATTCTAAATCGTTAAATGTCATGTATGAGTTATAAATGCTGCACCGGGTTAAAAATTTGTGGGCAGACTAATGTGTAACATGTTGCCTTTTAGGAGAAGATGGCAACCGGCCGCGAAAATAAGGATTAATTTTTTAATAATCCCTATTGAGTCTAAATAAAGCAATCATAAAAAAATATTTTGGATAAATTTAGAATCATGTAGCATAAATAATTTCTCTTAAACGCGAAATCGATTTCAGTTAAATTTGAGTCAATTGTAATTAATTTAATTAGTGTTCGACTACTCAATAGCTAAATTTGATTAATAATTGAAATAGACTATGAAAAAATACACATTAGTTTTCCTGATTGCAACTGCCTTAACAGGCTTAGTAGGTTTCGCGGGGTTGACTTTTTATGGAGTTATAGCCGTACGGGTGCTGTTCCTTATTTTTGCAGATTTACTTATAGTATCTGTAATGGGACAAATATTTTTTAATGATAAAAGTAAAATTAGAATGAGAGTTAAAAAATAAATTCAATTTTAAGTGACTAAAATAAAAGACTTCTGTTTCAGAGGTCTTTTTTATGTTATATCAAAACCTTAACTTTATGGGTTTAAAATATAGTTAAGTGAAGTATATATACATCCTATTATTTTCTTTCTCATTACATATTGTTTTTGCGCAGGAAATTTCCGTTAGAAAAGGTGGAGTTACCGATGATCTAATAGTAAACGATAGTCTTTCTGAGACCTTTGCCATTTATCTCCCGACAAATTATTCAAATGAAAAGATATGGCCAGTTTTTTTCGTATTTGATCCGGAGGGTAGAGGTAAATCTGTGGCCCAGTTGTTTAGACAGCCAGGCGAAGAGCAGGGTTATATGATAGTTGCCTCAAATAATATAAATGCTAAAGATTCTTTACTGAATAATTTAAAGGTTGGAAAAAGGTTAATGTCCAAGGTTTTTGAATTATTTTCTGTGGACAGAAATAGGGTATATACTGCTGGTTTAGCTGAAGGAGCAGAGGTGGCAAGTGCCGTTCCGGCCGTTTACAGCAATCTTCAGGGAGTCCTGGCCGTTGGGGATATCTGGAGATATGTCGATCTTTTGAAAAATGATTTTTCAATTGTAGGATTGGTTGGAACTCATGATTCCAAGTATTACAAGATGAAGGAAAGTATTCAGTTTTTAAATAAAAACGGAAATAAAGCGAGTTTATATACTTTTGATGGTTTCCATGAATGGCCCGATCCAAATATTATTTCATCTGCTTTAGGAAATTTTACGCTTCAGTCTATTTCTAAAGGTTTACTTCCAAAAGACCCTTCGCTTGTAGAAAATTTATACGAACAAGAAACTGAAACTTCCGAAGTATTGAGAAGGTCATCACAACTATTTAAATCTTACAAGTTATTAGAGGAAATGAAGGCTAAATATGAATTGTTTGGTAAAAAAGATGATCTTGAAAACAAGCTAAGAAGACTGGAAGGTGAAAAGCTTTTTAAGGAACAACGCAGGGAATATAATCGTGCCGACAGAAAAGAAACCAAACTAAAAGATCAATATCTTTCTTTATTTAAATTAGATGTTTTTAAGGCAAATTTTGAAAATTTAGGTTGGTGGAGCCAACAAATAAAGGAGTTGAAAGCTTTTCAGCAAGGAAAAAATCAGGCAGAAGTTGAAATGGGATTTAGGCTGGAAGGACTTTTGCAATCTCTGGCGAAAACTGCTTTTAAGGATTTAAATGAATCGAAAGCCGATATTGATAAATTGGTATTTACAGCAATTCTTGAAACTATTTTTGACAAGGAAAATCCTGAAGGTTATAGATCCATTATATCATTAAGTGCCAGTGATGGCGATTATGAAACGGCCTTACTTTACCTTGAAGATTTATTAAAAACGGGATATAAGGAAATGGATAAGTTATACAATATCCCTGGAACACTGGATTTAAAATTGAGTCCTGAGTACAATTCACTGATAAAAAAATACCTGGGGGAATCAAAATTTTATAATATTGAAAATAGTGTTAATCGTTAATGCGTTCTTTTCTCAACAAAAATAGTAACCAAATAAGCAGTCCGCAGGAAATTAAAGACAAACCAATCATTACATTCCAGGTAAAAACATATCCAAACTTACTTATCAGTTGCATTCCGGAATTATGACCAAATATATGGCTCACCGAAAAAGCGATGCTGTAAAGCGCCATATACGACCCTGGTTTTCCGCGATCGGATCTATGCAGGGCAAAACTATTTGAAAAAGGGAATGCGATCATTTCTCCAAGAGTCATAAAAATTATTCCGACTAAGAGAATCCCAATCCAACCGGTAGAATTAATAGCAACAAAACTGAGTCCAACCAACAATGTTCCAGAAATTACGTGAATTATTACAGAGCGTTTCTGGTTTTCAAGATATTTTATCAATGGCATTTCAAGTAAAAATATCAACAAGCCATTAAGCCCTAATAACAATCCAATTTCAAATTCGGAAAGCCCATGCTTTTCAGCATAAAATAAAGGCATGGTAGAAAAATATTGCAGGAATATAAAACCGAACAAAATCATAGCGCCAATAAAAATAAGATAGGGTTTGTCTTTTAAAACGGATTGCGGATCAAGCTTAGCTTCCTTAATGTTTTCTATAGCTCGTTTGGGATGCAGGAGTTTTAGCATCAAAATTCCTGCTATAAAACAAGTAATGCCATCCACCCAGAATAAGCCCCTATAACCGGAGCCGGCAATAATCAATCCACCTACTGCCGGTCCTGCTGCAAAACCAAGATTTATAGCTAAACGGATCAGGGTAATAGATCGCGTGCGGTTTTGAGGTTTGCTGTATGCGCTAATTGCAACAAATACTGCGGGTCTAAAAGCATCAGCTACTAACATAACCAGGAAGATGCCGATGCAAATTCCCCAAAATGATTCGGGAAACTGCAACAAGACAAAAAGGATTGATGATAGCAGTAAACTTCCAGCCATGGTTTTATAATGTCCTATGCTATCTACCAGTTTTCCGCCCAGCCAGGAACCTGCCACAGAACCTAATCCGAAAAATGTAAGAATCCAACCCACTTCTTCCAAAGAAAAACCCTTACTTTTTGTTAGATAGAGTGAAAGAAATGGAATAACCATGGTTCCGGCACGGTTGATAAAAGTAATTAGTGCTAGCATCCAGACTTCTTTTCTTAGATCGCTGAAAGAGCCAATGTAATACCGGAAAAATTTCTGAAACATTTTGAATATATAATATTCAAAACTAAACAAATTTCAGAAGTTATTATTTCTTAATCTGAAGATAGTATTGAATAAAATAAATGATTTTGATGATATTGCTGGGAAGAAAAAGTAATATTAAAATTCTCCTAAAAAATTAGAAGCTCTGAGGAATTTTAGATCAATTTGATTGAGGATTTAAGAATCCCGAAAAATCTCTATACGATGAGAATTGCAGAACGTTGAAAGCCGATTTTTGTGATATAGGCTAGAATATCGTTCAACTTAAGCTTGAATTTTAATCACATTTAATTCCTGGAATACCTGGGATTAATACAACTGGTATTTAGTCTATTAATTCATTTATGACGAAACCACTTACTCCGGCGGACGATATTTGGACATAAGGATACCGGAGGGTGATTCCATAATATGGGATTTACATAAAGCATACAACCCTGTGCTTTCAACAAAAAATATTCCTATTATTTTGGCTACATTCAACTGATCGGATATTAAAAAACCTGCCCGGTTGAAATAACACCAGGCAGGTAAACTAAAATAATTATTTATACATTATTAATCTTTATAGTGAAAGCATAAATACCAAATACGCATCTTCGGTATCTGGGTTAAATATTGCTGATGCAGACAATCCTAAAGCAAATGAATCTGTGATTTTAAGGGACTTAGATGCTGATAAACCGAAGTTAGTCACAACATAATCACCATCAACTGAATAGATTTCATTTCCAGCTCCAACAAATGCATTTAGCCCTATTTCTCCAATTGTAAAAGGATATCCAACTTCTGTGTAAACAGAGTTTGCATCATCGTTATAAACATTTACCCCAATCATTGCGGTTAAAGGAAAACTTTCCACACCATCAAAACTTAATGTTGCCTCACCAATATGGTTTTTCATTTGAAAATAACCATCGGAAGCACCATCAACTGGAAATGAGTAATCAGTAAAACCTACTGAAATTGGACCAAAGGAATAACCCGCATATATATCAAATTCTTGTCCCACAACTTGTCCTCCTGTTTCATATGAAGCCCAAGCGCCTATAGCAAAATTTCCCATTGAAAGCTCAACATATGGCTGAATTGCAGGAGAATCTGAAAATTCAAGACCTCTCCATATATATCTGCTGGCAAAATCAGCCCCTAGATCAACACTGATTTTTGATGTTTCTTCCTCTTGTGCGTATACAGTGCTCAATGAAAGTACTGCTAGTAATAATAAAACTGTTCCTTTAATATTTTTCATATTGATTGATTTTTTTGAGTTGAGTAATGCTTGTATTTAATTGTAAAGATTGGTATTTATTAAAATTAGGAGCGCTTCTAGAAACGCTCCTTTTTATTTATTTGTCGTTATTACCAAATTCTGGATAGGAATCAATTCCGTGTTCATGCATATCCAATCCTTCAAGTTCTTCTTTTTCAGAAACCCTAAGGCCAATAGTTTTCTTGATAATGATCAATACTATGAAAGACGCAATTATTGCCCAGGCTCCAATAGCAACTACGCCAATGGCTTGAACTCCCAACTGATGGAAACCACCTCCATAAAGAAGTCCTCCGTCTGTTGCAAAAACTCCAACCAAAAGAGTTCCTATTGCCCCGGACACACCGTGTACAGAAATTGCTCCAACTGGATCATCAACTTTTAATACTTTATCTATAAATTCAATAGAAAATACAACTACTAAACCAGATATGATACCGATAATGAATGCTCCCATTGGGCTCACTGCTGCACAGCCCGCGGTAATTCCAACCAATCCTGCAAGTGCACCGTTTAATGTCATAGATAAATCTGCTTTTCCAAATCTAATCCACGTAAGTGCTAAAGATGCTACTGCACCTGCAGCTGCAGCAAGGTTTGTAGTTATTATTATTCCAGCAACATTAAAGGCACTGTCCCCTGAAATTGCGAGTTCAGAACCAGCATTAAAACCAAACCATCCCATCCAAAGTATAAAAACCCCTAAAGCTCCATACAACATATTATGTCCGGGTATCGCATTTGATTTACCATCTGCTGTATATTTACCAATTCTAGGTCCTACTAAAACTGCCGCTACAAGAGCTGCCCATCCACCAACTGAATGCACTACTGTTGATCCAGCAAAATCGATAAATCCTAAATTGGTTAACCATCCATCACCTTGCCATACCCAATGACCTGAAATAGGATATATGACGGTGGTGATAAGTACAGAAAGTATCAAGTAAGCTGAAAACTTAGTTCTTTCTGCAATTGCACCAGATATAATTGTTGCTGCCGTTGCGCAAAACACAGTTTGAAAAAACAAGTTGTGCATGTCTTCCCTCACATCATAAAAGAAAGAGGGTGTTCCTATAAAGCTGCCGATAGTGTCACCGTACATAATGGAATATCCAATAATCCAAAATCCCAGGGAACCTACTGCCAGGTCCATTAGGTTTTTCATAATTATATTTCCCGAATTCTTTGCCCGGGTAAATCCTACTTCTACCAATGTAAATCCAGCTTGCATAAAAAAGACCAGGACTCCACAAAGTACTATCCACATTAAATCTACTACTGCTTCTATTTCCATAATATTGATTTCATTATTGTTATTAGTTAGTTCAGCGAGTCAGATCCGCCTTCCTTGGTTCTTATTCTGTAGGCTTCGTCAATTGTTGAGATGAATACTTTACCATCTCCCACACTTCCGGTATAAGCTGCTTCAAAAATCACCTTCAATGTCCTGTCTAAAAATTCATCTGAGACTACTATGGAAAGTATCCTGCGCTGAATATCACTTGTGCTATAGGAGACACCTCTGTAGACATTCCCTTGTTTTTCGTTTCCTACGCCAGTAACATCCCAGTAAGTAAAAAAGTTCACCCCTGTTTCATGGAGTGCCTTTTTCACTTCGTGAAATTTTGACTTTCTTATTATGGCTTCAATTTTTTTCATTGGTGTTTTTTTTATGGTTTATAAAAGGTTTTTCAAGATTTGCATAATGTATTCTGGGGATTTTCATCGAATTTTTAGTTTAATCATTGGTTAATGTTTGATTTTTTACTTCGGGTAAATATATATTATTATTTAATATATATTGAAAATTAGGGGGTATTAGTGTAAAATTTACCAATTAATAGAAATTTACCCCTTAAAATTAGGGGGTGTTAACTACAAAAGTAGATTTTTTTTTAAAAATGCAAAAAAAATCAAATGGGTTTATGGATTGTTGGTAGGAATTACCTAAAATAATGATTGAAACAGTTCAAATTTACCTTCAAAAAGCGGAAATTGTATAATGACCCATATTTTTAGATCAATAAATCACAGAAATGAAGTCAGAGTCTAATAAAATGGAAAAGGTGAAAATTGAAGTTAAATTTAACAAATAGTTAAAATAACAAAATTTCAAACTAGAAGTTTGAAATTTTCTGAGGGTGTGAAATTATTAATATTGTTTCTTAGAATTTGGACTATTTCAAGATTCAAAAATTCAAATTTTGAACCAGATTCCTTTAAGATAAAGCCAACATTTTTTCAATTGGTAGAAGTGCTTTCTTCCGAAGATTTTCATCTATAGTAATCTCAGGCAATTCATCCCGCAAACATAAATAGAGTTTTTCTAAGGTATTTACCTTCATAAAAGCACATTCACTGCAGGCACAGGTATTATCTTCATGAGATGGTGCAGGAATAAGAGTTTTGTTTGGTATCTTTTTTTTGAGTTGATGTAAAATACCGACTTCTGTCGCTACAATAAATGTGTCACTAGCACTATTTATAATGTAATTCATCATCTGGGATGTGGAACCAATGCTGTGGGCCACTTTTAAAATTGGATCTTCCGATTCTGGATGCGCTACAATTTTAGCCTCAGGATATTCCAGGTGTAATTCTATTAGTTTTTCCAAAGAAAATGCTTCGTGAACAATGCAAGATCCATCCCAAAGCACCATATTTCTTCCTGTTTGCTTGTTGAGATATGCGCCCAGGTTTTTATCTGGGGCAAACAAAATATTCTGATCAGCTGGAATAGAATTTATGACTTTTACTGCATTGGATGAGGTGCAAACATAATCGCTCATCGCTTTTATTTCTGCGCTGGTATTTATATATGTAACAACCTTGTGATTAGGGTAAAGCTCTTTAAATTTGGCAAAGTCATCTGCCAGGCAATTATCGGCGAGGGAACATCCTGCACTAAGGTCAGGCAGCACAACTTTTTTATTAGGATTTAGAATCTTTGCAGTTTCTGCCATAAATGATACTCCGGCAAAAACAATCATATCTGCGTCGGTTTCAATGGCTTTTCTAGCCAATTCTAAACTGTCCCCAACAAAATCGGCTATATCCTGAATGGATTCTTCCTGATAATAATGCGCCAGAATCACGGCATTCTTCTCTTTGCGAAGCTTTTGGATTTCTGAGATGTAAAATTCCGGTGTATTCATTTGCACTATTTTAATTATTTTAAGTGACCTGAATTTTAGAGTGAATTCAATTCATTCTAAAATTATAAAGATTTGATACATATTTCACAATGGAGAAATTGATTCATCTCTGTAATTCTAATAACCTATAAAAGTTATTTTTTCCTATGTAAAAATAAACAAATTCGCTCAACCATCACGTGGGATTCTTTACTATCGTTCAGAATGACAAATAGACCTCTTTTTTTTATCATTGAGCACAAGTGATTCTTCAGAAGACTTAATCGGAAATCAAGCAACATCATCTCACATCTCAATACTTAAATCTTAGATCTTCAAACTAATTTCGAAAGATATAATCCTACAAAAATGGCTGTGAATCCTAAAATTATACTGCCCAAGGTGTAAAGTGCAAAATTAAAGTAGTCTCCGGATTTTAATAATCCCTGGTTTTCAAAAGCAAAGGTAGAAAAAGTGGTAAATCCGCCACAAAATCCTGTCGCTAAGAATAAGATGGTATTGTTTGAAAATTGGCCAGTTTTAAGAGCGAGTCCCAATATAAATCCCATAAGCAAACTACCTGCAATATTAACAGTAAAAGTGCCCAAAGGAAACGGATAACCAGAAACATTTAGAGATTTTGAAATTAGGTATCGTGAAACGCTTCCTAATCCTCCCCCCAGAAATACCAGTAATAAGGCTTTCATCTTATTGTATTTTAAGCTCAGGATTATCTATTATAAGTTCCTGTTTGTCAGAAACCGGAATGTAAATCTCTGTTATCCAATTAGCAGGATTTAGAGTTATTTTGGGATTCGTTTTGTAAACTTCAAAAGGATGACTGCCTGTAGTGGCCTTAAGATTATTTTCTTCAAGATAGGCATAAGTACTATCCCATGCTTCTTTTAAATTTTTATAATCACCTTTAAGAGTTGTCTTAACCACTTTTTGAGTAGGCATCATTCCGTTGAGAACTGGACTTTCAACTGGTGTGATCACAAGACTTGGTGTAAATCTACCCGCGGAGTAGATCGCATTATTATTCGGTTCGTCCCATTCGTTGTAAATAACAATTGGATCGCCTTGAATGCTAATATTGTTAGCTTCCATGTATTTGGAAACCTGTGTGAACATATCTTGCATATTTAATTGGATTTGACTGATCTTTGAAGCAGTCGAGGTATACATATAAAATCCCCCACCAAATTGGGTAATCCCATCCACGTTAATAGAATAAGATTTCATTTTATCCAGCGTAACAAGTTTTAACTTTTCCAAGCTTTCAGCAACCATCGGGCGCATCATTTGCGTAAAAGAACTATCCCTAAAAACAAACGACAGTTTTTCCATAAAACTTTGGTGGCCCTGAATTCCCCAGGTAACTTTGGTTCCTTCTTCAGCCTTAATAAATTTCCAATAAACATCGCTTTTTGTTTTCCTGTACTGAGATTCGATAGAAAGTTCCTGTTCAATAGTAGAGTCGGGGATTACCTTTTTTGTGGTTACACTACCATCACCCATTTTTTCACTTTTCCAGGAATAACTGGCGCCTTCCCCACTTGTGTTATCAGAATAAGATAGTATTAGATCATCTGAATTGTCCATCCAAGGTCCCCATTCTTCCCAATTTTTAAAATTATTCACCTCATTAAAGACTACGCTTATTGGAGCAATAATAGTAGTAGATTCTTCTATTTGATAATTTCCGTCTTTGGTTGCTACATAGATAGAGCCTGCAATTAGTCCAATTAAAAGAAGAAAGAACAAATATTTTAATATTTTCATATAAAATGGGGATTTCATCGTTCAAAAGGCTAATATAGTTAAATAAGAAGATGCTAATTAGTACATTTGTAGGAAAGATAAAAAAAATAAATTATGAAAGTTAAATTCATTTTGATGCTCATTTTAGCATCAACACTTTTATTTTCTTGCAAAGATGAAAATAAAAACGATAATCACGCTGAGGTTAGCTCATCAACTGATACGCTTTTCAATTACAATGTGGAGAATTTCGCAGATATTAAAATCCTTCGATATCAGGTGCCGGGTTGGGAAAATCTGAACCTAAAAGAACAAAAACTTGTGTATTACCTTGTTCAGGCGGGATTAAGTGGGCGCGATATTTTATGGGATCAAAACTACAGGAACAATCTTGAAATAAGGACTGCATTGGAGAATGTCTATAGCACATATAAGGGGGATAAGGATTCCGATGAATGGAAAGCCTTTGAAACTTATCTTAAACGTGTGTGGTTCTCAAACGGTATTCATCATCATTACTCAAACGCTAAGATGAAACCGCAGTTCACCAAAGACTATTTTGACTCACTTCTCGCCGAAACTAAAACAAATTTTACGGGAGAAGCTTATGAAGTGATTTTCAACGACAAGGATTCTAAAAAAGTGAATTTAGATCCTAAACTTGGATTATTAGAAGGATCCGCTACCAATTTTTACGGTCCAGATGTGAGCGCAGCAGAAGTTGAAGCCTTCTACAAAACGAAAAAATCTCCAGATCCTCTCAAACCCTTGTCTTACGGATTGAATTCCAAATTGGTAAAAGAAAATGGGAAATTGGTAGAAAAGTTCTGGAAAAGCGGAGGTCTATATGGTTCCGCAATCGATGAGATTGTAAAATGGCTTGAAAAAGCACAGGGAGTTGCCGAAAATGAAAAGCAAGCCAATGCACTCGGATTGTTGATCAAATATTATAACACGGGAGATCTTAAAACCTGGGACGATTATAATATAGCCTGGGTTGAAGCTACCGAAGGAAATATAGATTACATCAACAGCTTTATCGAGGTGTACAATGATCCATTAGGATATAGGGGTTCTTATGAAAGTATCGTGCAGATAAAGGATTTTGAAATGTCTAAGAAAATGAAGGTTGTTGAACAGAACGCTCAATGGTTTGAAGACAACGCACCCTTAATGCCGGAACATAAAAAAGATTCTGTGGTTGGAGTGACCTTTAATACTGTGATTGTTGCAGGTGAAGCGGGAGATGCTTCGCCAAGTACACCAATTGGAGTAAACCTTCCAAATGCAAATTGGATTCGTGTAACCCATGGAAGCAAATCAGTTTCACTTGGAAATATTACTGAAGCCTACGACAATGCTGGTGGTACCGAAATTCTTACGGAATTTGCAAACGATCAGGAGGAGATCGACCTGCAAAATGAATATGGAGGTAAAGCAGATCAGCTTCATACAGCCTTACATGAGGTAGTTGGTCACGCTTCTGGAAAAATTAATCCAGGAGTTGGTGAAACCAAAGAAACCTTGAAGAATTATGCTTCTACCATGGAAGAGGGTCGGGCTGATTTAGTGGCGCTTTATTACCTTATGGATCCAAAAATTCAGGAATTGGATCTTACAGATGATTGGAAAAAAACAGGAATGGCGGCCTATGATGGCTATATCCGAAATGGTTTATTAACACAACTTAGAAGGTTAGATGTTGGAGATGATGTTGAAGAAGCTCATATGCGAAACCGTCAGTGGATTGGGTCTTGGGTATTTGAAAAAGGAAAAGCAGAAGGAGTGATTGAAAAAATTTCCAGAGATGGAAAAACCTATTACAATATTAAAAATTATGAACGTTTAAGGGAATTATTTGGGGAATTATTGAAGGAAGCTCAACGTATTAAATCGGAAGGAGATTTTCAGGCGGCTAAAAATTTAGTTGAAAATTACGGAGTAAAAGTAGATCCAAAAATTCATCAGGAAGTTCTGGACAGAACTGCTCAATTTAAATCGCCTCCTTATAGCGGATTTGTAAATCCGGTATTGGTTCCGGAAATGGATGAAAAAGGAGAGATTACAGCTATTAAAGTTGAGCAGCCTAAGGACTTTACATCTCAAATGCTCGAGTATTCTAAAAATTTCAATTTCCTAAAACCAGAAGGAAAAGTTTCTGAGCCACAATTATAAAATTCAGGTTCAAAAAAAACTCCATCAGTATCAAACTGATGGAGTTTTTTTATTCACAGTTCAAAATTCAACGTTCAAAATCTTTGGTATTTTTTTTGAACCTTCAATCTTGAATTGTTCCTTTTTATTTCTTTAAATATGATTTGATAAAGAAAAGCAACAGGATAAACAGAAAAAAACCAACAAGGACGTAAATACTTCCTTTATAATATTTTCTATGCAGAGCAATATCTCTCTGGTAGCTGTAAATAATAATTGCAACAAAGCAGATGAAAAATATCGCTGCAAAAACCCATTGTCCTGTACTAAACATTATTGATTATTTTTTTGCAAAGTTAAGTTTTTAAAACTCCTATCTGATTAAGAATGGTCAAGAGAATAGTGATAAAGGAATTTAGGCAAGAAATAATATTTCTGATTTATATTTAGCTTTATATGAAATATGTATTCTGGAAGACTTAATTATAAGAATTCCCTCTGACTTTCATTTTGTGATCTCAAAAACATCATTGTAAATTTGAAAACCACAATATAATAACGGAAAGTTTTATATTTCAAAGCTCGCTTTATGGAAATCATATTTATTAAAGATGAGGTCTTGCCAAGACAATCCTAAATATAATGAAAGAAGATTTAGCTTAAATCAAGTTTTAAAATCATTAATCAAATCAGATAATTATGAAGAGTAGATTAAAATCAGTAAAAGAATTTCACACCGCTTTTAATCTTGGCATCAACGAAACCCCGGTTGGCAATTTAGGGGAAGCCAAGAATTTGCTTAGGTATAATTTGATGAAAGAGGAAAATGAAGAATATCTGGAAGCCGCCAATAATAATGATCTAACTGAAGTTGCTGATGCCTTGGGAGATATGCTTTACATTTTATGTGGAACCATAATTGAACATGGAATGCAATCTAAAATTGAGGAAGTTTTTGAAGAAATTCAAAGGAGCAATATGAGTAAATTGGGAGAAAATGGCCAACCTATTTTACGTGAAGACGGCAAGGTTTTAAAAGGACCTAATTACTTTAGGCCGGATATTGATAAGATTCTTGGAAAATAGATATGAGAATGGAGAAAATAGAATCAAGAATCAAGAGTCAAGAAAGGAAGAAAATAGCTAAAATTAAAACCCTGTCAGCGTTTCAAATGCTGGCAGGTTTTAATTTTAATGAAAACAGTCTTCAGTATTCAGTCTTCGGTCTCCCGTCTTCGGTTTATTTCACCTCATATCTCCAGCCAAATTTATCTTCGGCGAGATTGTATTGAATTTTCATCAATTTATCCTTTAGAAATTTGGCATAAGTATCGGTGATTACCGGTAATTCATATTTTTTTCCCTTGAATCCAAAACCCTGAACTGGGGTAATGACCGCGGCAGTTCCTGAACCAAAGGTTTCTTTTAATGATCCGTCTTCTGAGGCTTTTATTATTTCCGCTACAGAAATTCTACGTATATCAACAGGAATATCTAATTCCCCAGCCAGGGCAATCAAACTCTTTCTTGTAATTCCGTCCAGGATCCGATCACTTGTAGGAGCAGTTACCAAGGTGTCGTTAATCCTGAAAAAGATATTCATTGTTCCGGCCTCTTCTAAAAATTCGTGTGATTCGGCATCGGTCCATACAATTTGCTGGTATCCTTCCTCGTGAGCAAGTGCAGTAGGATAGAACTGGGCACCGTAATTTCCTGCAGCTTTTGCAAAACCGACTCCTCCATCGGAGGCCCGACTGAATTTGTCCGAAAATTTTACTCTCACCTCACCATCATAATAGCCTTTTACCGGCGAACAAATAATCATGAATTTATATTTGGTAGATGGAGAAGCTGAAACGCCAGATTCCGTAGCAATTACAAAAGGCCTTAAATACAATGCATTTCCAAATCCTTTTTTAATCCATGCTTGATCAAGTTTTAACAAGGCTTCCAAAGCAGGGAAAAAATATTCTGCAGGAAATTCCGGAATTGCCATCCTCTTGCTGGAAATATTAATTCGGTTAAAATTATCTTTCGGGCGAAAAAGCCAAATTTTATCGTTTTCGTCTTTAAAAGCTTTCATTCCCTCAAAAACCGCCTGGGCATAATGAAAGACTTTTGCAGAAGGATCCAACTCAATTGATCCGTAAGGTTTTATTTTTGGGGTTTTCCAAGCGCCATTTTCATAATCACACATCATCATATGATCTGTAAAAGTGGTCCCAAATTTTAGATTGTCAAAGTCAACAGAAGTAATTTTAGTAGTTGGGGATTTTACAATATCTAATTTAATGGAAGTGGTATTTTTCATTATGTCTGGTTTAGAGTGCAAATTTACCGAAATAAAAACAGAATCATCCTTGAAACTTTTGGTAAATTTGTCAGGTTTTAAAGATTCAATTCTTTATTTAAAACTTATGAAAAATATATTTGCTCTTAGCTTGTTTTTAGTTTGTCTCATCTCCTGTAAGAATAAAGATAAAGAGAATCTGAAGGTAGAAAATGCGATGTCAGTTTCGAAGGAAGTAGCCTATCAATCTTATGGAGATGAAATTTCTTTTGAAAACAGCCTATCTTCTTCTGACATGGAAAGCCGATATCAGAATTTGAAAATTGGAGATACTGTTGTGGTTAATTTTAAAACGGAGGTTAACGAAGTCTGCAAGGCTAAAGGATGTTGGATAAAACTAGACTTGCCCGGAGAAGAGGATGTAATGGTGAAATTTAAGGATTATGGGTTTTTTGTGCCAAAGGATATTGATCATAAGGAAGTGGTGGTAAATGGCAAGGCTTATATCACCGAAGTCTCCGTGGAAGAACAACAACATTATGCCAAAGATGGCGGGAAAACAGAAATAGAAATTGCTGCAATTATTCAGACGAAAAGGACATTTTCTTTTGAAGCAAACGGCGTACTTATAAAAGAATAATTTGGAACGTAAAATTATTATTACAGACGATGGTTCAACAACCATTCACCTTCCTGATTGGGATGAACAATACCATTCTAAATATGGAGCTATTCAGGAAGCCAAACATGTTTTTATCAAAATGGGTTTGTTCAAGCTTCTTGAACGGAAAGAACTTTGCAAAATTTCAATTTTGGAAATTGGTTTTGGTACAGGTTTAAACGCTTTGGTAACCTGGCAGGAGGCAAAGAAAAAACAAGTCTTAATTGAATACACAGGAGTTGAAGCATATCCTATCTCTTCCGAAGAAGTTGAACTTCTCAATTTTCCCAGGATGATGGAGGAACCGGAAGCCGCTTTGGTTTTTGAAAAAATGCACAAAACTGCCTGGGAAACCAATCAAAAAATTTCTGAATTTTTTAATCTAACCAAACAAAAAAAATTCTTTCAGGCAATTGATGATGTCGATAAATATGATCTGATCTATTTTGATGCTTTCGGTGCCGGGACCCAGCCGGACTTATGGACAGAGGAAATCTTCGAGAAAATGTATGTAGCCACTCGAAAAAATGGAATATTGGTAACTTATGCAGCTAAGGGCAGTGTAAGAAGAGCAATGCTTCAAGTTGGTTTTGAGGTAGAACGACTTCCTGGACCACCGGGAAAAAGAGAAATGTTAAGGGCAACAAAAAATTAAGGAATATAGCTGTTAAACCTGTAATAAAATATATCGCAGGATTTGCCCCTATGCTTACCTTGTCAAAAAAAATGCGGGTATTAATAACAGGAGCAACGGGTTTGGTTGGTTCTTATATCACTAAATTATGCCATCAAAAAGAAATTGAAGTTAACTATCTCACCACTTCTAAGGACAAAATAGAAGATCAACCACATTACAAAGGATTTTATTGGGATATATGGAACAGGGAAATTGATGAAAGTTGCTTTAAAAATGTAGATGCGATCATTCATTTGGCAGGGGCGAATATCGCCAAACGATGGACAAGTAGTTATAAAAAAGAGATTATAGCAAGCCGAACACAATCTGCTGATCTATTGTTTGAAGCCCTCAAAAATTCGGGTTTTAAGGTTCCCCATTTCATTTCGGCAAGTGCAATTGGAATTTATCCAAGCTCTTTAGAAAAATTATATTTTGAAGATGATAAATCTTTAGATGATTCATTTTTGGGTAAAGTCGTCCGGCTTTGGGAAGATTCCGCCGATAAATTTAGGGAGTTAGGAATGGAAGTGGCCAAGATCCGCATAGGACTTGTTTTGGCACGTGAAGGTGGCGCCTTACCCCAATTCAAAAGTCCTGTTTTAAATAATATGGGAACAGGTTTTGGCAGTGGAAAACAATGGCAATCCTGGATCCATATAGATGATCTCGCCGGGATCTTTATTCACGTTTTGGAGAATAAGTTGAGCGGAGCTTTTAATGGAGTTGCGCGCAATCCGGTTACCAATGCTGAAATGATGAATGAAATAGCAACTCAGCTAAACACCTCCATTTGGTTGCCCAATGTTCCCGCATTTGCTTTAAAAATAGCCCTAGGAGAAATGTCAACAGTATTATTATCCAGTCAATTGGTGAGCTCCGATAAAATTGAAAAATCCGGATATCAATTCCATTATAAAAATTTGATCAAGGCTTTGGAAGATTTGATTTAATAAAAAGAGGCTGCCAATGGCAGCCTCTTTTTATTAAATCAAATCTCAAATCTCAAATCTCAAATCTCAAATCTCAAATCTCAAATCTCAAATCTCAAATCTCAAATCTCAAATCTCAAATCTCAAATCTCAAATCTCAAATCTCAAATCTCAAATCTCAATTATGCTTTGAAAGCTTTCAGGTTAACTGTAAGTTCAATTTCATCATTGATGAATTTATCTCCTAAAGTGTCAAATACAGATTTAGAACCGTAATTCACACCCCATTTAGTGCGATCTATTACAAAAGAATCACTTGTCAATTCAAGGATATCTCCATTGATGCTGATAGTTACAGGGAATTCAACGTTTTTGGTTTCCTCTTTCATTGTAAGGTTTCCTTGCAACATTGTTTTTCCATCTTTCTGACTAATTCCAGTTACTTTAAAGGTCGTGTTAGGATATTTTTCAACATTAAAAAAGTCACCTTCTTTTCCTTTGACAGTTCCCATTAAATGACTTTCAAGTTTCAGCTTATCTTCACCTTCAAGATCAGTAACTTCAAGTGATTTCATATCCACAACAAAAGTTCCGCTTTCAACAATACTGTCATTGGCTTTAAAGGTACCTTCAGACAATTTTATTGTTCCTGTATGTGTACCAGTTGGTTTTTCACCTTTCCATTCTATTACAGAAGTTGTGGTGTCAACCATAAATTCGAATGCTTCAGAATTTGCAATTGCAACTTCCTGTGCGTCTTCGGTATTTGCTTCTTTGGTTCCATTCTTGCATCCTACAGTTGCCATAGTAATTCCAGCAATTATAAAAAGATTATAGATCGTTTTCTTCATTTTAAAATATTTTAAATTTTTATTAGCGGCAAAACTACTGGTTTAGACATTAGCCCAGTCTTAATTAAATATTAAATTATTGTGGTGACATTTTGACATTTTTTCAGAATTGGCAACAATTTTGACTTTAGCAGACTAAACAAAATTTGGCGTAAGAATGAATAAAGATAAAAATAATAATACCAAGGATAATAGGGACATCAATCAGGACGAAACTATTGAAAATCAGGCAGAAGAAATTTCCGGAGATGCCATAGATGAAGTGGAGGAGCAAGAGCAGGATGTTGAAGAAGTTTCTGAAATCGATCAAATAAAATTGAATTTGGAAAAAGAGAAAGACAAATTTTTAAGGCTTTTTGCTGAATTTGAAAATTATAAAAGACGTACTTCCAAGGAACGAATTGAAATGTTTAAAACCGCAAATCAGGAGGTTATGACAGCTATGCTTCCGGTTTTGGACGATTTTGACCGAGCCTTAATAGAGATCAAAAAAGCAAAGGACAAAAACCTGATAAAGGGAGTTGAACTCATTCACAATAAATTCCAGGAAACTTTGAAAAACAAGGGATTGGAAGCAATGGAGGTTAAAAAAGGTGATCCTTTTGATGCCGATGTTCACGAAGCCATTACACAAATTCCAGCTTCATCAGAAAAAATGAAGGGTAAGATAGTGGATATAGTGGAATGCGGTTATAAGTTAGGCGATAGAATCATTCGCTTTCCAAAAGTAGTGACAGGTCAATAGTCACTTTAGAAATTTACAAAATTACAACATGAAACAGGATTATTACGAAATACTAGGAATAAGCAAGAATGCAACTGCAGCCGAGATTAAAAAGGCTTATAGAAAAAAGGCAATAGAGCATCACCCTGATAAAAACCCGGGAAATCACAAGTCCGAAGATTTGTTTAAAAAATCTGCGGAAGCATACGAGATTTTGAGCCATGAGGACAAACGTGCCAAATATGATCGATATGGTCACCAAGCCTTTGAAGGTGGTGGTGGAGGTGGTTTTGGCGGCCACGGCATGAACATGGATGATATTTTTAGTCAATTCGGTGATATTTTTGGAAGCGGCTTTGGTGGCGGCGGTTTTAATGGCGGCGGTGGCGGTCAGCGTCGGGTTAAAGGAAGTAACCTTAGAATAAGAGTGAGCCTTACCCTGGAAGAAATTGCCAACGGTACAGAAAAGAAAATAAAGGTTAAACGAAAAGTCCAGGCTCCTGGAACTACTTATAAAACCTGTTCTACTTGTAATGGAATGGGGCAGGTAACTCGCATTACTAATACCATTTTGGGTAGAATGCAAACTGCAGCTCCGTGTACTGCCTGCGGAGGCGCCGGACAAATAATTGATAAAAAACCTTCTGATGCTGATGCTCAGGGACTCATATCTCGCGAAGAGAATGTTTCCATAAAAATCCCGGCAGGGGTTGAAGACGGTATGCAGTTAAAGGTGACCGGAAAAGGAAATGACGCTCCCGGTAATAGTGTACCAGGCGATTTGCTTGTAGCTATTGAAGAAAAGCCACATGATACTTTGCAACGTGAAGGAGATAATTTACATTATGATCTTTATATCAGCTTTTCTGAAGCAGTGCTTGGGGCCTCCAGGGAAATTGATACTGTAACAGGAAAAGTGCGAATCAAAGTTGATGAAGGCACTCAATCTGGTAAGATTTTACGTTTGCGCGGCAAAGGAATATCTAATTTGAACGGTTACGGAAAAGGCGACTTATTGGTTCATGTAAATGTTTGGACTCCAAAGGTCCTAAACCGAGAACAAATGGACTTTTTCGAAAAAATGTCAACCGATGAGAATTTTCAACCCAACCCTGAAAAGGGTGATAAATCATTTTTTGAGAAAGTAAAAGATATGTTTTCTTAAGACCAAGGCTTTAAGAAATATTTTATATATTTGAGAGTCACTAATTATATTTGGTGATATTTTTTCTTTTTCATAGCAATTTTTTTCCCATCCTTAATTAAGTTTAAGGGTGGGTTTTTGGTTTTAATACCCAAATTCTAAGAGTTTCAGATAAAATAGTATTTATATTATGTGGCTATTAGGCTATTTCAATATATTTACCATCTAAAAAAAATTTATGACCAATTTCCTGGTGGCAGAAAATATTTGCAAGAATTTTGGCGATTTTAATGCCCTCAATAATGTTTCTATCAGCATCCCCACAAAAAGTATTTTCGGATTATTAGGGCCTAACGGCGCTGGAAAAACCACCCTCATTCGTATTGTCAATCAAATTACCATGCCAGACAGTGGAAAGGTATATTTAGATGGAAAACCTCTGCATCCAAATGATGTAAGCCGAATTGGATATTTACCGGAAGAACGGGGTTTGTATAAATCTATGAAAGTGGGTGAGCAGGCACTTTACCTCGCAAGGCTGAAAGGACTCTCAAAGGCAGAAGCAAAGGAGAGATTGGAATACTGGTTTAAAAAATTAGAGATAACTCATTGGTGGGACAAGAAAATTCAGGAACTTTCCAAGGGTATGGCGCAAAAAGTGCAATTTGTAATCACAGTTCTTCACCAGCCAAAATTATTGATCTTCGATGAGCCTTTTAGCGGCTTTGATCCTGTGAATGCAGAGATTATTAAAAAGGAAATCCTCCAACTCCGGGATGAAGGAGCCACGATCTTGTTCTCAACTCATAGAATGGAAAGTGTGGAAGAACTTTGCGAATATATGGCCTTGATCCATGAAGGTAATAAGTTGTTGGATGGAAAAGTGGCTGATATTAAACGGGAATATAAATCCAATACTTTTGAAGTAGGTCTAACTGCTACCGACGAAGATGCTCTTTTAATTGAATTAACAGCCAATTTCAATGTTGGAAAAGCTCATTTTAAAAGTATAACAAATGACTTAAAATTGAGTATACAAATAAAATCTGGAGAGTCTCCTAACGATTTGCTTTTGTACCTTTTGTCAAAGGCCCAGGTAAACCATTTTGTGGAAGTGATTCCTTCTGTTAATGATATTTTTATTAAAACCGTGACTGAAAATGCATAATTTAAAACTCATCATTCAAAGGGAATATAAAGCAAGGGTTAAGAATAAGACCTTTATTGTAATGACATTTTTGAGTCCACTTATTTTGGTAGGAATGATTATGCTGGTTGCATACCTAACAACGCTCAATAACAGTGAGCAACATAGCATTGCCATAAATGATATGAGCGGGTTTTTCCAAGACGAATTTGAGGATACTGATGGACTTAAATTTATAGACCTTTCTTCCATTTCACTGGAAGATGCCAAAAAGATGTCCTTGGAAAAAGAATACTACGGACTCTTGAGCATTCCTAAGCTTGACAATAATTTTGAATTGGCTCAATCAGTGAGGTTTTTTGCTAAAGAGTCACCTTCACTGGACATTTTGCAACAAATGGAGCACATTTTAACCGAAAAACTAAACACTCGCGAACTTATTGCCAAAGGTGTGGATATTTCTAAAATAAAGTCGGCTCAAACACCTGTGAATATTCAGATTCAAAATTTTAAGGGTATTCGCACTTCAAAAATGTCCAATTATGTTAAGATGTTTTTTGGAGGTGCCGCAGGTTATCTGCTAATGATGTTTATCATCATTTACGGGAACATGGTAATGCGCAGCGTTATTGAAGAAAAAACCAACCGGATTATCGAAATTATAGTGTCGTCAGTGAAACCTATACATCTTATGTTGGGAAAAATTCTGGGAACATCCTTAGCCGGAATTACCCAATTTGCCATTTGGGTTGTACTTGGGACAATCCTCCTTTTTCTGGCTGCGTCATTTACCGGAATGGATTTAATTTCGGTGCCACCGTCTCACGCTCAGAAAGGTTTGGAGCAAATGTCATCAAATGAAATGCAACAAATTATTTTGGATATTTCTCATTTGCCCATTGGAGAACTGGTTATTGCGTTTCTTGCTTATTTTATAGGAGGTTACTTCCTTTATAGTGCTATTTACGCAGCTATCGGCGCAGCAGTAGATTCAGAAACAGATACCCAGCAATTTATGTTTCCTATAATTTTACCGTTAATGCTTGGGATTTATGTGGGTTTCTTCACGGTAATTGAAAATCCGCATGGCACTGTTGCCACAATTTTTTCCATGATTCCCTTAACATCCCCCATTGTGATGCTTATGCGAATTCCATTTGGAGTTCCATGGTGGGAATTGCTGATCTCTTTCCTATTGCTTATGATCACAAATTTCGGAGTATTATGGCTTGCGGCTAAAATTTATAGAGTTGGCATTTTGATGTACGGCAAAAAACCTACTTATAAGGAATTGTATAAATGGCTTAAATATTAATCTATGCAAAGTGGGGTCCACCAGGTAAAAGAAAACATTTGGAGTAATATTCTTGATTTTTTAAGGATAAACATTTTGAGTTTTGAAAGTGGCGGAAACCAAATCAAAATTACCGTGGGCCTTATTTTGCTTCTGATATTCTCTTTTATAATCACTAATATTATCTTGCGTGGGATTCGCGTGTTTTTAACCAGGAAACTTCAGAAGAATGATAGGCTAAAATTTATAAGTTTCTTCAAATTTATTAAATACCTTGTTTATCTGATTGTAGTTATTCTGACTCTGAGTTCGGCAGGTATTGATATTACCATACTTTTAACAGCCTCTGCAGCTTTTTTTGTCGGTTTAGGATTAGCTTTGCAGAATATTTTTCAGGACATGATCGGCGGATTGTTCATGGTAATTGACAAAACGCTCTTGGTGGGGGATATAATCGAAATAGACGGAAGAGTTGGAAGGGTCATTGAAATTAAATTGAGAACCACCCGAATTTTGACCAGAGACGATAAGATTATGATTATACCAAACCATAAATTTATTAGTGATATAATTTTTAATTACACCCAAAACCACACATCGACCCGGGAATCGGTTAGGGTAGGAGTGGCTTATGGAAGCGACACTTTAAAGGTTAAAACTATTTTGATGGAATGTGCTTTGGAACAAAAAGGAATAGTTGAAAAACCAAAACCTTTTGTGCTTTTTGAGGATTTTGGGGATTCAGCCCTGATTTTTGTGGTGCATTTTTTCGTGACAGATAGTTTTGTAGATCCCAAAATAAAAAGTCAACTTCGATTTAAAATTGATAAAAAATTCAGATTAAATAATATCAGTATACCTTTCCCGCAAAGGGATGTGCACATGTTTTATCCTAAAAACCCTACACTTGATAAATCAAATCCCGATGAATAAATTATTTTTATTTTTGTGCCTGGCAGGAATTGGATCCATTGCTCATAGCCAGACCACCGATCTTGCAAGGATCGAATACACCTATTTTCCTCAGTCCAAGTCTGATAATTCATTCAGGCGGTTTAAGAGTTTTGTAAATTTTCCTATCAAACTAAATGATAATGGTGCCTATTTGGTTCCAGGTTTAGAATATCAGAATATCACTTTGGACTATGAGGATCCGGCATTATTCAGTACTTCTGAATTGCAGAAATTTCAATCTTTCACGTTCAATCTGGGCTACACCTATAAATTAAGCGAAGACTGGCGTTTTGGAATTGAAGGAGGGATTAAAGTTGCATCAAATTTTGAGCGGAGTAAGCTTATATCTGATGATTTGATTTATACAGGTGCTGTTTATTTTATCAAGACTATTGATGACGAAAGATTTATAGAACCATCTCGTTTAATTTTAGGACTGGACTATTCCACTACCTCAGGGATCCCTTTTCCTTTGCCTGTGATCAATTATTATAAACGATTTGACCCCAAATGGTCCTATAGTGTGGGAGTTCCAAAATCAAACTTGAAATATTATTTTAATGAGAAAAATTCCATGCAAGGATTTGTGACTTTGGACGGATTTTTCGCAAATGTTCAGAATCATTTTGAGATTAGTCCAAATGACCCGAATTCAAATGCTATAGCTGAAAGTGTCTCAATGACAATATTGCTTTCCGGATTGGGATATGAGTACAATTTCACGAAGCACTTCTCTTTTTATTTTTATGGGGGACATACTATCATAAACGATATCCGGTTAAGAAATGATAATTTGGACAAGGTTTATACAATTAATGATACAAATTCATTTTACGGCCGTGCAGGTCTCAAATTTAATATTTTATAATGGCAAAAATTTTAATTATTGAAGATGAAGCGGCAATCCGCAGAGTACTTGTAAAAATACTTTCTGAAGAGAACAATACTTATTTAGTTGAAGAAGCTGAGGACGGTCTTGTAGGAATGGAGAAAATAAAGGATGATGAGTATGACCTTGTTCTCTGCGATATTAAAATGCCCAAGATGGATGGTATTGAGGTTTTGGAAGCCATCAGAAAAATAAAACCAGAAGTTCCGGTAGTTATGCTTTCTGGACATGGCGATCTTGATACTGCCGTAAATACCATGAAGCTGGGGGCTTTCGATTATATTTCAAAACCACCGGATTTGAACCGTTTGCTCAATACGGTTAGAAATGCTTTAGATAGGAAAAAACTTGTTGTGGAGAACACCCAACTGAAGAAAAAAGTAGGTAAAAACTACGAAATGATTGGCAACTCGCCAGCCATCTCAAAAATAAAAGATATTATTGAAAAAGTGGCGCCCACAGATGCCCGGGTCCTTATTACTGGTCCCAACGGAACTGGAAAGGAATTGGTAGCTCATTGGTTACACCAAAAAAGCAATCGTTCTGGCGGACCGATGATCGAGGTAAACTGTGCCGCAATCCCTTCAGAATTAATAGAAAGTGAATTATTTGGTCATGTAAAAGGGGCCTTTACATCTGCTGTTAAAGATAGGGCCGGAAAATTTGAAGCGGCAAATGGCGGAACAATTTTCCTGGATGAAATTGGAGATATGAGCCTTTCTGCACAAGCAAAAGTTTTGCGTGCACTTCAGGAAAACAAAATTTCCCGGGTGGGAAGCGACAAAGATATCAAAGTGGATGTGCGCGTTATCGCAGCGACTAATAAAGATGTCAAGAAGGAGATAGAAGAAAAAAAATTCAGGGAAGATCTTTACCATCGCCTTGCGGTAATTTTAATTGAAGTTCCAGCATTAAACGAGCGAAGGGAGGACATTCCAGTTCTTGTAGAATTTTTTAGCGATAAAATCGCTGAGGAACAGGGTACTAATAAAAAGGAATTTACCGATAGCGCCATAAATCTCTTGAAAAAATACGACTGGACCGGAAATATACGAGAGTTGCGAAATGTAGTGGAAAGGCTTATTATTCTGGGTAGTGAAGAGATAACAGAGGAAGATGTACAGCTCTTTGCAAGTAAATTTTAGCAAGTAGACATTGAACTTAAAAAATTTGATCTTTCAGAAAAAAGTCTTGATCAAATAACTTTATTTCCGAAGAATTGGGGGAGTATATTTTAGGAAATACATAGTATCTCCGCTGGGATGTGCCCATTCATTAAATAATTCGAAACCAAATCTTTGATAAACAACTGCGTTTTGTCGCATTCTGGTTTCAGCATATAATGGAAGTTTATATGCCTGGGCTTGTCGGTAAAATTCATCTTTCATTTCTTTTCCAACCTGTTTGTCAGCTCCTCTTGCATCGGCTAAAATACCCCAAAACCAACAATATAAATATTCTCCTTCCTGCGGGCGTTGTTGTTTGATGTATTTCTGTGTTTTTAAAATATTCCATGCATTTTTAAAACCGGTAACATTCATTAAAAGACCTAACTGTTCAGGAATATTTTTCCAAAAATTATCATCTTTTTTGCTGGTTTTAAACAAAATGGCGATTCCTTTTTCGTTTTCAGAAATTATGAGTGCGTCCTTTTTAATTGCCTTTTCCACCATATGTTTGGCTAGATAGTGAAAACGAATGTCCCTTTTGGAGTCGTTTTTTACAACCTCTAAGGAAGTAGGAATTTCTTTCAATAGAATTGCAACCTTCTCAATAATTTCGTTTTTGTCCAAGACTTTCAATTTAAAGGCGAATATAAAAAATGTCTTTTAAAGATTGTATATTTAGCTCTGAATATATTTAAAAATGAAAGATATAGATTATTCACAGTTTAAGGTAAAAGGCGATATTGATCTCCAAAAAACCTCTACTTCTTTTGATCTGGGAAAACAAAATAAAAAGATTGAAAAACATCTTGAAAAAACCCGGGATGAATTAGGCAAGTGGCAAGACATACTTTATGCACATGGAAAATATTCGGTATTGGTTTGTTTCCAAGGAATGGACACTTCCGGAAAAGACAGCGCTATTAGGGAGATTTTTAAGGGTTTTAATTCGCGTGGAGTTGTAGTCCACAGTTTTAAAGTACCATCTCCTTTGGAATTAAAGCATGATTTTTTGTGGAGACATTATGTTGCTTTGCCGGCTCGCGGAAAATTCGGGGTTTTTAATCGAACTCATTATGAAAACGTGCTTATTACCCGCGTCCATCCTGAATATATTTTGAATGAAAATTTGCCTGGAGTAAATGATATTGAAGATATTAATGACACCTTTTGGGAAAATCGTTTTGAGGAGATTCGAAATTTCGAGGAACATCTTACCCAAAATGGTACAATAATATTTAAGTTTTTCCTTCATATTTCAAAGGAGGAACAACGGGAACGACTATTGAGACGATTGGACGAGCCAAATAAAAATTGGAAATTCTCGCCGGGCGATCTTAAAGAACGAAAATTATGGGATGAATATCAAAATCGGTATCAGGATGCCTTTAATCGAACTTCCAGTACCCATGCGCCTTGGTATGTAATTCCTGCAAATGATAAGGATACTACAAGATATTTGATCGCAAATATTCTTTTGGAGGAATTATTGAAATACAAAGACATCCAGATACCAGAGATGGATCCGGAATTATTTCAGAATATAAAAAATTATAAACACCAATTGAAAAAGGATTGAAAAGCATCACCTTTGTCACTCCAATTAAATTAATTAGAAAAAATTTATATATCAAATGAAGAAGATTGTTTTAGTAAGCCTCGCATTATTTTTTAGCCAGTCGATTTTCCCTCAATTAGATCCTGCTCAGGTTGACTCGCTAGAGATCCGAAAAATTTATGATATGAGTCTTTTAAATGGCAAGTCTTATTCCTGGCTCGAACATTTGTCTCTAAATATTGGAACAAGGCTTTCGGGTTCGGTAGGAGCACAACGTGCGGTTGAGTACACCAAAAAGGAATTGGATTTACTTGGACTCGATAAAGTATGGTTACAGCCTGTAATGGTTCCTAAATGGGTTCGGGGCGCCAAAGAATTTGCTTATGTGGAAACAGCTCCGGGTAGTACCCGAAATGTCAATATCACTGCCTTGGGAGGTTCGGTCGCGACACCTGCTGGAGGCACTAAAGCTCAGGTTATAGAAGTGCAGGGAATCGAGGATCTCGCCCGTTATGGAGAGGAACAAATTAAAGGAAAGATTGTTTTTTATAACCGTCCCTTACGGGCCAGTTTGATCAATACATTTGAAGCCTACAGTGGTGCGGTTGATCAACGTTATTCTGGTGCGATAGAAGCAGCAAAATTTGGCGCCATTGGGGTTATTGTGCGCTCCATGAATTTAAGACTTGATGATTTTCCTCATACAGGTAGCATGGGTTATGGAGATTTGCCTGTTTCAAAACGTATTCCAAGCGCTGCCATTAGTACCAATGATGCCGAGTATTTAAGCGGTCTTTTGAAAATTAAGAAGGATGCCGAAGTTTATTTTAAATTGAATTGCGAAGAATTTCCTGACGTGGAGTCCTATAATGTTATTGGCGAAATTACTGGTTCAGAATTTCCGGAAGAATTCATTGTTGTAGGCGGACATTTGGATTCCTGGGATCTAGGGGATGGTTCAAATGATGATGGGGCAGGAGTGGTACAGTCAATGGAGGTAATAAGGCTTTTTAAGGAATTGCATATGAAACCAAAACGCAGTATACGGGTGGTGCTTTTTATGAATGAGGAACATGGCCTGGATGGTGGTAATAAATATGCGGAATTGGCGAAACAAAACAAGGAGAATCACATTTTTGCACTGGAAAGTGATGAAGGAAGTTTTACCCCAAGAGGATTTTCATTAGAGGCTAATAAAGCCCAATTTCAACAATTTTTAGAATGGAAACCATTGTTCAAACCATACCTTATTCATTATTTTGAACAAGGCGGAAGTGGTGCAGATATTGGACCCTTGAAAAATGATTCTACAGTCCTAGCCGGTTTGCATCCTGATTCACAACGTTATTTTGACCACCATCATTCGGATAATGATGTTTTTGAACATATAAACAAAAGAGAATTGGAATTGGGAGCAGCAACAATGGCTTCACTGATTTATTTGGTAGATAGATACGGAATAAATGCCAGTGAGACCGTGCAGAGCTCCGGACTTTAAATTTTAGAATTGAGAGGTAAGAAATGAGATCTCAGATTTCAGAGGAATTATTGTAAAAATAAAACCTTGATATGTCATTCTGAACTACCCAATTTGTCATTCTGAACGCAGTTAAGAATCCCGCGTACTGATTCAGCGAGCACCTTAATTTTTCAAACTGAACGCTGTGAAGAATCCCGCGTATTGATTGGACGAATCTTAAATCTAGGCTAATACTATTCTAGTAAGGATTCTTCCTCGCCCAAAAGCTCGTTCAGAATGACAAATAAAATAAAAATAGCTCGTTAAAAATGACAAAAAAGCTGACTCCTAAGAATGACGAAACTTCTTGATTTGTCATTCTGAACTTAGTGAATAATCCAAAATCCTCTATCTTATCACGGCTGAAATTAAAATCCATTTCAATTCCTTCACACGCAAAACCTGTTATCTTTGTTCCTCAAAAATTACGATTTGCAATTATCTGCATATACCAAAGAATTCAATACCAATTTAAGCATCGCTTTCCCGGTGATGATGGGTCAGTTGGGCCATGTGATGGTGGGATTTGTAGATAATGTAATGATAGGTAGGCTGGGCGCTGCCCCATTGGCAGCAGTTTCTCTGGGAAATAGTCTGGTATTTATCGCCTTGTCCCTGGGAATCGGATTTTCATTCGCAATCACCCCTTTAATCGCCGAAGCAAATGGTGCATCCAATATAGAGAAAGGCAGAAGTTATTTTCATCACGGGATTATTTTATGTGCTGTGAATGGAATTTTGTTGTTCTTATTACTCCTGTTGGCAAAACCAATTCTGTATTACCTGTATCAGCCGCCGGAAGTGGTAGAACTGGCCATCCCATATCTTGAGATTGTGGCATTTTCCATGATCCCGCTCATGATCTTCCAGGCTTATAAACAGTTTGCCGACGGACTTTCACAAACCAAATATGCCATGTACGCCACCTTAATTGCGAATGTAGTAAATGTGGTATTTAATTATTTACTGATTTATGGGATTTGGATCTTTCCCAGAATGGAGCTTAAAGGAGCCGCAATTGGAACTTTGATTTCCAGATTCTTTATGCTTTGGTTTATTTGGGAGATTCTTCGCAGGAAAAAGAAGTTCAGGGGTTATTTTATCTGGACTAAAAAGGAATTGTTCAAAATGGTAATTTTTAAACGATTGTTGGAACTTGGATTTCCTTCCGCTTTGCAAATGTTTTTTGAAGTTGCCATCTTTGCGGGAACTGTTTTTCTGGCTGGAACATTGGGAACCAATCCACAGGCGGCGAATCAAATAGCACTCAATCTTGCTTCAATGACGTTTATGATCGCCGTTGGTCTTGGAGTTACTGCAACCATTCGAGTTGGAAATCAGAAAGGATTGAAAAATTATTCAGATTTGAGACGCATTGCATTTTCTACTTTTCTACTGGTATTTTTAATTGAGACAGTCTTTGCAATTGGATTTATTCTCATGAAAAATTGGTTGCCAACCATTTATATCGATAACGTCGAGGTGGTAGTTCTTGCAGCGCAATTGCTTATTATTGCCGCATTATTTCAGCTAAGCGATGGTTTACAGGTAGTGATTTTAGGTGCTTTACGCGGATTACAGGATGTTAAGTTCCCAACTCTTATTTGTTTTATCGCATACTGGATAATTGGTTTTCCTATTTCCATTTTCTTTGGTACAGCAGAACAACTGGGATCCATTGGGATTTGGTTAGGGCTTTTTGCCGGGTTAACAGCTTCGGCGGTAATGTTGTACTTTCGGTTCAACTATTTGAGCAGGAATCTAGTGCTGAAGGAAAAATTTAATTTTAAGAAAAGTTCCTTCAGTAATACCGAAATTTGATCTTGCTAATCGTTTTATGGCATTGAAATTATAACCGCATTTTTTTAAATAAATTATAAAGACAAAATTTATACTATGGACTTCCCAAAATTCCTTTTAGGCGATAACACCGATTATCCCGATGCTATTTTTGTTATTCACACTGAATATCCCCGATTTATAATCAATCTTGAAAACGATGATGTGGAATGGTTGGAGGATTTTGACCAGAATGACGAAAAAGAATTGGCCACCCAAGCGGAAACTCTAATTATTGAGGCAAGTGAATTTTACGACCGCGAAGTTTCCCGATATGATGAATAAAAAATAATATGGAACAAATTATAGAGTGGGACAGACAATTATACCTGTTCCTAAACAATTTGGGAAGTCCCTCCTGGGATCCTCTTTGGTTAATGATCACATATAAATGGACCTGGATCCCTTTATATGTATTCTTATTATACTTAATTTTTAGAAAATTTGGGGCTAAAGGAACATTCATCACAGTAATTGTAATCGCGTTGTTAATTACCGCTTCAGATCAATTGGCAAATGTTTTTAAACACGGCTTTGAGCGCCCAAGACCTTGCGGACAAGAAGGAGTCATGGAGTATGCTCGTTTTATCGCAGTACGCTGCGGCAGTTTTGGCTATTTTTCTGCACACGCATCAAGTTCCACTGGGTTGGCAATAATTGTTGGTTTGCTGCTGAAAAAGGATTATCCTAAATTGCCTTATTTGTTGCTAATTTGGGCTACTATAGTTGCTTATAGCCGCATTTATGTCGGTGTACATTATCCTTTAGACGTTGTAACCGGAATGTTGATAGGAGGACTTTTAGGTTATCTCTTCTACAGATTACATTTGTTTCTGGCCGAAAAATTTATGGTAAATTTTTAGTTGCAATATAAAAACTTCGGATCAATCTGGAATTTTTACTTTTGGAGATTGCCGGGTTCAGATTGTATTCATCAACATATTTTAAATTGTATTTCTTGAAAGCTTCTTTCCAATTTGGATTGGCTTCTTCAGAAACAATAATACCAAATTCATTTCCCACTTGCGGGTCAATCGCATTATCGGTATTAATTATGGGGATTGGCTCTCCGAAGGCCCAAACCAATTCTGGTAGTATTCCACTAACTTCGTAAATTTGGATATTTTCTGAAGTTTTATAAGCTTTTAAGTCGGCGATATTAGGAGTGTTGTGAATTGGGCTAATCAATTTCAAAAAAGGAAATCCCAGGATTATTATTAGCATGATCATTGTTGCCTGAAGCGCGAACAACAATTTAATGCGGGGTTTTAGCAAGGCATATATAAAGCTGAAAGCCAGCAAAATAAAAAATATACTGAATAATATAAACAAAATCCTCATTTCCCATAAGTCTTCACCTAGCACGTAATAGAAAATAAATGGTGCCGCGATAGCAATCAAGCTTAGTAGAATAAAATTGAGGTAAATGGGGAATTTCTCTAATTTAGTTAACTTCTGATTGAAGTTTTTAATAATGTATTCCACGTAAAAAGCGGTAGTTACAGCCAACGGAATTATGGCGGGAAGCAAATACCGACTTTTTTTTTCGGGAATTATAGATAATAAAACCACCGTGATAAGTGTCCACAGCAAGTAAAACTTGTAGGCTTTCAGGTTGGAAACACGGGATTTTAAATAGGGATAAAACAAGCCGATCATTGCAGGAATTGTCCAGATGCCACTTTGTATAAAGAAATTCCAATAATACCAAATAGGCCTTACATTGTAATCTATCCAGCGACCACTCTCCTGTATGGCAATTTTATTAAAAGCTTGAGCATCATAATGATGTATATAAATCGTCCACCAGGTTCCGATTATTAATCCTACTCCGATAAAAATTGCCAGAAGCTTCCATTTGGTGCCAGTTCCCTTAATCTTATAAATAATTGAATAACTGATTAAAAATGGAATAAAAAGGGCGTATAAGGATACAGGTCCTTTACTTAACAGGGAAGCGCCAAACAATAGACCGGCAATTACAGCATAAGCACGTTGGTGTTTGGAGGAGGTGAAAATTAGCACAAAAAAATAGCAACAGCCCAACATAAAACTATGTGTGAAAATATCCCACTGACCTTCTCTTCCCAATGTGATGATAAAAAAGGAAGTCATTAAGATTATGGTGGATCCAAAAGCCAGCGATTTCTGTATGTTTAGTTTTAACTGAAGTTTATAATATATAAGGACCATCACAAGTGCAGACAATGCGGCCGGTAACCTATAGGCAAAAAGGTTTTCAATTCCGAAAATCCAGGCAGATATGGCCGTTAACCACGTGGGTAAAGGCGGTTTTACATAACGTGGCAGCTCATTCATGGTGGTGAAAATCCAGTTATTGTGAGTGAGCATTTCCCTTGCCGTTATAAAATTTCGAGCCTCCATTATGTTGACAAATAAAGCATCTAAATTTGGTAGGAAGATTAGTGATCCTAATACAATTAACAGCGGGAAATAAGGTAAATTTTTCAAATTATATCTGGGCATATTTTCGGCTTAGGATTATATTTCTTGTATAGATCAAAATTCCCATAGTATTACCTACAAATAAGACCGGATCTCTTCTAATAATAGCATAAACTAAAATCATTGTTGAACCTACTAAACTGAGAAACCAAAATCCAAGCGGCAGAACTGATTCTTTCATTCTTTCGGAATAGATCCACTGATAAAGAAAGCGAAGGTTAAAAATAATTTGAGCCGAAGATCCTAAAATCAATAACCACAAGGGAATGGCATCGTTAAAAAGTAACTTTTGTATATCGTAGGTATTATTGTTATAAGAATAAATAATTATCAGCACCGGGAAAAAATACAAAAAGATTCTCAAAACCTTAGGGAGTTTTTTCCATTCGCCTTGTAACTGCAGATTTCGGATGTAAATGAAATATGTCATTGCCTGACCGAGCATTATAGAAAAATCATTCCGTAAATACCCGTAAATAAATAAGAAAAAAGAGGCGATTAAACTTAACTTCCAAAACACCGAAGGCGTTAATACTTTCTTATTTTTTTCAGAAATAAACCATTGAATGAAAAGCCTTCCGGAAAACATTAGTTGCGCGGCAAATCCTATGAAGTAAATTTGCCAGTTACTCATCTTTTGAAATCACTTTATAATTTATGTAACTTCTTCTCATCCAGAGATAAGCAAAGCAGTCTGCAAGAGGGCCGAAAAGTCTGTTTAAAATAAAAAACTTAGCGGTACCGGCAATTCGGGGGTAATGGCGTACAGGAATTTGTTTTATTTTTCCGTTTTGCAAAAGGATCATAGCCGGTAAAAATCGGTGAAGGCCCTTAAACATTGGAATTCTTTTTGCATAATCGGCCTTAATAACCTTTAAAGGGCATCCGGTATCGTCCATTCCATCCTGAGTAAAGCTTCTTCTTATGAGGTTGGCGATTGTAGATGAAATATTTTTCTTAAAAGAATCTTTCCTGTCGGTTCTTACTCCGGTAACCAAATCATATTCTTCAATATGTTCCAACAAAAGGTTGAAGTCTTCAGGATCGGTTTGCAGATCAGAATCTATGTAACCTATCAGCGGTGTTTTGGAATAATCAAAACCTGCTTTTATCGCAGCGCTTAAGCCTTGATTTTGCTCAAAAGTGATGTAATTAAATGAGGGGTTACGTTTAGAGATAGCTTCAATCAAGGCTAGACTTTTATCAGAAGAACCATCGTTTACGAAAAGAACACAGGTTTTTTTAACTGCAATCTTCAAATAATTATTCAGTTCTTTCTCTACTCTTACAAGATTTTCTTCTTCGTTATAAAGCGGTACAATAATCGTAAATTCGTAATCCATAAAGCGTTTAGATATTCATTACAAATGTATCATTAAATATAAATGTAAGGGCATAAATCATTATAAGCTGAAAAATCATTGAAATTTAAGGAATCATTGTAATTTGCGCTAACTTAAGAGCAATTCCAGGTGAAAATAGGGATTCTTATCGATAATGTAGGAACTACAGATTTTAATCAAAAGTTCTGACAAAAAAACAGAATATACAGATGAAAGTATTGATTACCGGAGCAGCCGGATTTATAGGATCACATATGGCTGAACGGCTTCAAAAGGAAGGTTATCAGGTAATTGGTATTGATAATTTCTCCGATTATTACGATGTTTCCTTAAAAAAACGCAACGCAGAAGTCCTATTGGAAAAAGGAATAAAAATTTTCAACAATGATTTGCGGGAAAAGTCCGGGTATGAAAATTTACCAATAGATTTCGATCTTATCATTCATTTTGCCGCCCAGCCGGGGATTTCATCCTCAAGCACTTTCGAAGAATACCAGTCAAATAATATAATCGCTACTCAAAATCTGCTGAATTTTGCGAAGAAGAATCTAAACCTCAAGCATTTTTTTAATATTGGAACATCTTCCATTTATGGATTGGAAGCTACTTTTCCTGAAACTGAAGTTCCTAAGCCCGCATCCTGGTATGGGGTAACAAAATTGGCAGCGGAACAATTGGTCTTGGCAGAGAGTAGGGCAAATCGACTTAAATCGAGTTCGTTAAGATTGTATTCAGTTTATGGGCCGCGCGAACGTCCTGAAAAATTATATACTAAATTGATTGCCTGCGCTTTTAAAAATGAAGTTTTTACTCTTTTTCAAGGAAGTGAAAAACATCTTCGAAGCTTTACTTTTGTAGGAGATATCGTAGACGGAATCTTTAAGGCAGTTCAGAAACATGAAGAATTAAACGGAGAGATCATCAATTTGGGAACCGAGGTAGAAAATACGACACAGCAGGGAATTGCTTATGTTGAAGAACTGCTTGGAGAAAAAATTTGCAAGGAAATTATTCCGCAGCGGCCAGGTGATCAACTGCGTACTCTTGCCATTATTGATAAGGCCAGAGAACTTTTGGGATACAACCCAACTACCAGCTTGAAGGAAGGACTGAAATTACAAATAGATTGGTATAAAACGGAATTCTTATAAAGATTTAGACAATTCCAAAAGATGAGCAGCCGCTATAAATGGGGTGGTTTCGTTATTTTCGATCGCGGTTAACTGTTCCTGCAGTTCTTTTTGGATCTTCGGATCCTGATAAAACCTGGTCTTTAAATGCTCGTCGATGGTTTGTAGTAACCAAAATTTATTTTGTTCTCGACGGTTCTTAGAAAAAAAATTATTCTTTTTTACAGCAATCTGATATTTCTCAATCATCTCCCAAATTTCTGAAATTCCGGTTTGTTCCACGGCACTGCACAGTAAGACTTTGGGCTGCCAATCGCTTGGTTTAGGCGGATATAAATGTAGGGCTCTATTAAACTCCAAACTTGCCATTTTGGCGGGCTTTAGGTTTTTTCCATCTGCTTTATTAATTACAATGGAATCAGCCATTTCAATAATCCCTCGCTTAATACCCTGCAATTCATCCCCGGCACCGGCCAATTTCAATAAAAGGAAAAAATCGGTCATGCTGTGAACGGTAGTTTCACTTTGGCCAACCCCTACGGTTTCGATAAGAATAATATCGAAGCCGGCTGCTTCACAAAGAATGATACTTTCCCTTGTTTTCCTTGCAACCCCGCCAAAAGTTACTCCGGAAGGGGAGGGGCGAATAAATGCGTTTTCTTCAGTCACTAAATTTTCCATCCTGGTTTTATCTCCTAAAATGCTTCCGCGTGATATTGTACTGGAAGGATCTACGGCCAGCACTGCCACTTTCTTTCCATTTTTTACAAGAAAACTTCCAAAAGCTTCAATAAAAGTGCTTTTTCCTACTCCAGGAACTCCAGTAATCCCAATTCGTATCGATTTATGCGCATAAGGCAAACATGCTTCCACGAGTTTTTCCGCTCTTTTTTGATGATTTGCCTGATTACTTTCAATCAAAGTGATGGCACGACTCAAGGCAGTTTTATTTCCCGCAAGTAGCTGATCTATTATTTCCTGATCTGTTAGCCTATTTTTTCTGAAAGCTTTTATTTTTCCAGCTGAATCAGAATTGATATTTGACGAAGCAGCTGTGCTTTCCGATTGATTTAATGCCGATTTATGGGAGGTTTTGGACAATACTAAAAAATTATTTAAGATAAATTTATGAAATGATTTTGGATGTGAACTCCTTAAGTTGGTATCTTCAAATTTATATAAAGTTAATCAAAAATTATTAAGATGAAATGAGCATAAATGAAACGCAAGGAAAACAATAAATAAAATATGTGAATTACATATGACCAATAAAAAACAATAATAAACTACATATGAAAACATTGTACAAAGCCAAAGCTACAACAACCGGAGGCCGGGAAGGTCACGTAAATAGTGAAGATGGCGTTATAGATATGAAATTGAGCTCTCCCAAAAGCATGGGTGGAAAAGGCGGTAAATTCACAAATCCGGAACAACTCTTTGCAGCTGGCTATTCAGCATCTTTTGCAGGTGCTTTAGAGGAAGTTGCGAAAGATCAAAATGTAAATTTGGGTGATTTTAATGTCACAGCAAACGTTAAGATCGGAAAAACCGAGGAAGGTGATTTTGATATGGCGGTAATTTTGGATGCCTATCTCCCGGGTGTAGATGTTAAAATAGCGGAAGAATTGGTGAATGATGCACACGAAACTTGTCCTTATTCCATTGCCACAATAGATAATATTGACGTCACTTTGAATTTGTTATTAGACGAAGAATAAAGAGGTTTTGAAATTAAATTAGTTAGACGAGAGAGGCGCGATTTGCGCTTCTTTTGTTGTAATAAGCGGAATAGCTACCAGAGTTTGGTCCCAAGCCAATTTAAGAAATACCAGATCATTTGCTTTCTCAAAGTAAATGCTGAATTGTTCCAAAGGAGTTTCAGGTGTGGTTACAGGAATTTCTAAGGTCAAAACGTCAAAGGCAGGATCTCGATAGGCTTTTTTATCCAGATCAATTCCCCAGGGATACATTTTAGAATTAAAAATTACTTTCCAAGAACCTTGCTTCGGGATTGTCCATAGCGTGTATTTTCCGGCTTTTAAAAATGAGCCATCAGCTAATAGGTCCTCATTCGTAGAAAAAGTAGTCGCTTCATTTGCACCGGTTCTCCAAACTTCCCCATATGGAACGAGATTTCCGAAAATAATACGATTCTTTTTAAAAGGCCTGTTATAATAAACTTCTAACTTAAGTGAGGCTTCCTCATAATTACTAATATCCTCCGGACTATGAGCCTTTGTAGAATATCGAAAAATAAATAATCCAATCAAGGCTAAGAAAATTACAAGGCCTGTTATTTTTAGAACTTTTTTATGTTTTGTTTTCATATATATGAAATAAGTAACTCAATATTAGTTCTAAAATTGTGCCAGATCAAAAAGAAATAAAAATTTCAGATGTTTGTCTAAGTTTAGTTTTGGAATTTGGCGAAACAAGATTTCATTAAAATTTAGGATCTAAGCTGTTTGATTTAGTAAGAAAATTGGTTTTCTATTAACGTCTTATTGGAGTGACTTTTAGTAAAATATCATATATTTAAAAAAAAATAATTGAATGGAATCTTTTAATTTCTCAGACTTTATCAGTACTCTCACAACAGACTTTACGCCTGTTATTGACACAAAATATAGATTAAAAGACTATGTCAAAATTGATCTTTCACAGGCGAATAAGGATCTAAATGATTTGAAAATCCCCTCTGCCATAGAATATAAGAAATATATTGACGAATATGTTTCCGACCATAATGGCAAAGTGGCTTATGGTGGTTATAATGAAAAACGAAATCTCTATAGTACAAGCATAATTTTTAATAACGAAAAAACCCCTCCTCCAAGAGAGATTCATATTGGTTTGGATATTTGGTGTAATGTTGGTACTGCGGTACTAGCCCCAGTTGATGGAACTGTTCATAGTTTCAATGATAATGAGGGTTTAGGAAATTACGGACCGACAATTATTTTGGAACATATAATTGATGACAAGACTTTTTACACACTTTATGGACATTTAAAGAAAAAATCCATTCTTAATCTTAGTTTTGGGCAAATAGTAGAAGCTGGGGACAAAATCGCGGAAGTGGGTTCTCCCAAAGTCAACGGGGGATATGCACCACATTTACATTTCCAAATTATCGACGAACTCTTGGGAAATAACGGGGATTATCCAGGTGTAGTGGCAAATGAAAATCTTGAGATTTACCTTAAAAATTGTCCTGACCCTAATTTATTTTTAAAAATTGGATAAACCATTCCCCAGTTTTGTGTTGAAATTCAATATTCAATTAAGAGAGGGTTTTTTCTTTTTTACAGAACTAATTAGTTGATTATTTATTTTTGATCCATCATCTTAAGTGCAGTTTTAGGGCTTGTGTTAATTGCTAGCATCTTCCTCTTTCTTAATTCTGGTTCCCGAATTTTTCCTGATTATCAACGTGGGTACTTCAGCTATACCAGCGCCCATAATAAAAACTGCTAAACACTACCTGGATTCAAAATGATTTTAGGCTGAAGTAGTCCTTTCTGTCTCCATTGCCTAATTACTCAGACTTAGGGCGATTTTTTTTAGATTCTAATAAAATCAACATTTTTTTTAAAAAAAAATAACTAATTTTTGCAACAGGCGTAAATTAGGATCGTCTTTCAAGAACTAACTATCTAAGCATTATTAAATTTTGGTTAAGCATCAACTCATAGAAGATTGTCGTGCCAATGACAGAAAAGCACAATTAAAACTATATAATAGATATTGTGATGGGATGTTCATTGTTGCGAGTAGGTTCTTAAAGAATTCTGCCGAAGCAGAAGATGCTATGCAGGAGGCTTTTATAAAAGCTTTTGCCAAGCTTCATCAATATTCAGGTGAAGTGACTTTTGGAGCATGGCTAAAACGAATAATAATAAATAAATGTCTGGATTCTTTAAAGGCTAAGAAACTGGAATATGTGGCACTTAATGAGCAATTGTTAGAGAAGGTGGAGGATGATGCGCAGGATTGGCAAATTGATGACGGAATTGGAATAGGGGAAGTTAAAACTGAAATTCAGGAACTTCCTGAAAAATATAAATATCCACTCATGTTATATCTTATTGAAGGTTATGATCATGAGGAGATCTCAGAAATTTTAAAGATCTCTCAAGTAGCCTCCAGGACGTTGGTGCACAGAGGGAAGAAAAAATTACAGGAGAAACTAAAAGCATTTAGAAATGGCACAAGATATTAGAAATATGTTCAAGGACGATGAATCCTGGACTTCGGAAAAGTTGAGTAAAGATCATCTGAAACGTTTTGAAGCTAAGTTAGATATGGCGCTTCCAAAACAAAAAAGCAATAATAAATTCAAAATCTTAAAGATCGCTGCAATATTTATTGTGGTTCTGGGGATTGGATCCTTTTTTATTAACAAAGATCAATTTATTAAAAGCGATACACCAATAGTTAGTACGCCTGAGGTGGATGATGAAAATGATGAACTTCCGGTTAAAGAATTTCAGTTAAGTGAGGTTTCTCCGGAATTTAAGAAAATCGAAAATTATTATTTGGCAGGCATCAATATGCAACTTGCAAAACTTGAAGTAAACCCTTCCAATAAAGCTTTGATAGACTCATTTATGAGTAAGATGGAAGAACTTAATAAGGAATACAAGCATTTAAATAGCGAGTTTAATAAAAGTGGCCCAAATGAGCAAACAATTGAAGCAATGGTCGAAAATCTTCAATTACGTTTGGATTTATTATACAAACTCAAGAATAAATTAAACGAAATTAAACAATCTAAAAACACTAATCATGACAGCTATAAAATCTAATATATTAATACTTCTCATCATCTTATTGTCGGCAGGAAGTTTTGCTCAAACCAAAAAACTAGATAAAAGCTATAAAACTAATGCTGATGTGGCCATTCATATTGATGCCAAGTACACCAATGTGATCATTGAAAATTGGGATAAAAATGAAGTTTCTATCGAGGCTTTTCTGGAAGCAGGAGATTTAAAAGGAGAAGCTTTAAAGAATGCATTAGACTCCTGGAAATTGGAAACTTCTGGAACTTCAAATAATATAGAAATCTCTTCTGGAGGAGGAACTATGATGAACATGAACATGAATATGAACATGGACTTGTCATCCTTAGGCGAGTCTATGGGAAATCTCAATGAGATTTTAGGGCCAATGATGACAGAGATGATAGCCCCTATGCTCGAGAACATCAGTAAAAATCCTTTACCTCCGGAATTTCATGAAAAAATGGGAAACATGAATTTTGATTATGAGGCTTACAAGAAAGATGGCGATAAATATATGGAGGAATGGGAGAAAAAAATGGAGAAGAATTTCGGAAAGGACTTTGAAAAATCCATGGAGAAATGGGCGGAGCAATTCGAGCAGAATTCGGAAGTATGGGAGAAGGATTTCGCAGTAAAAATGGAAGCCTGGGGTGAAAATTTCGAAAAAAAATTCGGCAAGGACATGGAAAAATGGGGAGAGGATTTTGGAAAAAAAATGGAAGCATGGGGAGAGAATTTCGAGAAGGAAATGGAACAAAACGAAGATTTTAAAGAAGGTGGAAAAGGAAATGTTGGATTGTCTTCTCAAGTAAAACGTATTATTAAAATTAAAATGCCAAGAAATGCTAAATTGGACCTGAATGTGCGCTATGGCGAATTAAAACTTGGTGAAAAAACCACCAATCTTAAAGCGGATCTATCTCACAGTAATTTTTCTGCCAATATCATTGATGGTGAACAAACTCAGGTGAAAGTTTCCTATACTCCGGTAAATGTGAATGTTTGGAACTATGGCGTTTTGAAGACCAATTATGTGGAGAACTGTGAAATAGGGGAAGCTAAAAGCATCAAGCTGGTCTCTAATTCCAGTGATGTGACTATCAAAAAGATCACAGAAACAGGAATTCTCTCCGGAACCTTTGGGGAGTTGACAATTGGTAAACTGGGATCTGGGTTCAAAAATTTGGATATCACCTTAGAGAATAGCGATCTAAGATTATCATTGCCTGGTGCACCTTTAAATTTTAATTATAACGGAACTCAGAGCAATATAGAATACCCCAAAGCTAACTCCATAAAATCTACAAAATCTTATGATAATGAAATTTTAAACGGGTATTATAAATCTAAAGATGGGAATGGAAGTGTTAATATAAATGCAAGTTTTAGTGACGTGTATATAAAATAGTTTATTGCAAACTATTTTATATAAGGAGTTTTAAAAGAAGGATTTTTTGCTGCTAGATCATTTAGAAAATATGCAAGAGATCAAAAATTTGATTATTTATTCTTGACACCTTTTCTATGAGGTGTATAACTCATCTTGAAAGTAGTTCTGTGGGATCGTGTTTTCTGCTAATATCTTCGTCTTAATCTTTAAATCTTGCTTCTGATTTTGTCCTAATTATCAGGGCGGCCAATGCAGCTGTACCAACTCCCATAACTAAAGCGCTAAACACTGCCTGAATTATAAATGATTTTAAGTTGAAGTAGGCTTCCGCCTGTTCCGGTTCCATTGCCTTATTACCTACACTTAGAGCGATCATATTGTCAAAATATTCAGGGGAAATATAGGTGTTAACAATGTATTGTGAAAGGGGAGAAATTGCAGTGATTATTATAGTAAGTATTATGCCTGTTACAAAACCCTGGCGCCAGGTGATGATTCCTTTAAAATAATTTTTTCTCTTATCCCTTAAGGCAAGTATATAGATTCCAAGGGCAATAAATCCAAAAATGTTGGTATAAAGACCTTGCTTGTCTATATTATCCTCATGCCATCCCATTAATTTTTCAAAAACCATCCATAGGAGATATACAATTACAAAAATAATACTCCATTTGATTTCAATTGAAAAATTTTTCATTTTTATTGAAGATTAGTTAAGCCTTTAAAATTATTAAAAAATGATTAGATTTTGCTATTTTTTTTAATTGTATCATTCAATAATTCTCACCTAAAAAATAATATAGTGATTTTTGAACTCAATTCTCATCAGATTCAAAAAAAAACCTAACAGGGTTTTAAAACCTGTTAGGAATAATTATGAAGTTCAAATTTCGTATTTCAAACTTTAAAATGTCTAAAGTCTGATATCTAACTTATTTGGAAGTCAATACCCAATCCCCTTTTTCAATGAGTGGAATGGCCTGTTTGTATTTCATGGTCTGAGTTTCCCCGCTAATCACATTTTTAATCGAGACTCTATCGTTCCGGTTAATTTTTGGTTGTTCCCTAACAATGGTTTCCGTAATCGAAGGCCGTCTTTGAGTGCTTTGTCCTGCCGCACGACTTTGGGCAGATCTCTCATCCGAATTCGGAATTTCTTCTTTAGTGGTTTCAACTTTTTCTCGTCTCTTAGGCTGGCGGGCTTCCTGAATATTGGAAACATTTCCTTCAGGGATCTCTCCTTTAAATAGGAAGGAGATCACATCTTTATTAACCTGATCTAACATTAGCTTGAACAATTCGAAAGCCTCAAATTTATAGATTAATAATGGATCTTTTTGTTCGTGAACTGCCAGCTGAACACTCTGTTTTAATTCATCCATTTTGCGCAAATGCGTTTTCCAGGATTCATCGATAATAGCCAGAGTTATATTTTTTTCAAAATCCTTTGTAAGTTGCTTACCTTCAGTTTCATATGCTTTTTTAAGATCAGTAACTACCTGAAGGCTTTTTGTTCCATCTGTAAATGGAACCGCAATTCTTTCAAAATTATTTGAAGGATCTTCATAAACTTGCTGGATAATAGGAAAGGCAGATTTTGCACTGCGTTCCATTTTAGTATGATAATGCTCGTATGCAGATTTGTATACTTCACCAGAGATTTTCAGACTGTCCATTTTTCCGAATTCATCTTCCGAAATAGGAGAGCTCATAGAAAAATATCTGATAAGTTCGAATTCAAAGTTTTTAAAATCAGACCCTTGTTTATTGGTTTCCGAAATAATTTCAGAAGTGTCATAGATCATATTTGCGATATCCACTTTAAGTCTGTCTCCAAACAATGCGTGGTAACGACGTTTGTAAATCACCTCACGTTGGGCGCTCATCACATCATCATATTCCAGTAAACGCTTACGTACTCCAAAGTTGTTTTCTTCTACTTTTTTCTGGGCACGTTCGATAGATTTAGAGATCATGGAATGTTGAATAACTTCACCTTCTTCCAAGCCCATTCTATCCATCAGCTTTGCAATTCGTTCAGATCCAAATAAACGCATCAGGTTATCTTCCAGGGAAACATAGAACTGTGAGCTTCCCGGATCTCCCTGACGTCCTGCACGGCCTCGTAATTGCCTGTCGACACGTCTGGAGTCATGACGCTCGGTTCCAATAATGGCCAAACCGCCGGCATCCTTAACTTCCTTGCTCAATTTAATATCCGTTCCACGACCCGCCATGTTGGTAGCAATGGTAACTACTCCTGAATTTCCAGCTTCAGCAACAATATCGGCTTCCCTTTTGTGCAATTTCGCATTCAACACGTTGTGCTTGACGTTTCGCATATGAAGCATCTTGCTCAATAGCTCTGAAATTTCAACAGATGTTGTACCAATAAGAACTGGCCTACCTGCAAGTGAGAGTTCGGTAACCTGATCTATCACTGCCTTGAATTTTTCGCGTTTTGTCTTGAAGACCAAATCCTCCATGTCCTTCCTGGTAACAGGTCTGTTGGTAGGAATTTCAACGACATCCAGTTTGTAAATTTCCCAGAGTTCCCCGGCTTCAGTAACCGCAGTACCAGTCATTCCAGAAAGTTTACGGTACATTCTGAAATAATTTTGAAGGGTAATGGTAGCGAAAGTTTGAGTGGCATCTTCAATTTTCACATTTTCCTTAGCCTCAATTGCCTGGTGTAATCCATCGCTGTATCGACGGCCTTCCATCATACGACCGGTTTGCTCATCGACGATTTTCACCTTATTGTCTATCACCACATATTCTGTGTCCTTTTCAAAAAGAGTATAAGCTTTTAGCAATTGCCTTAGGGTATGAATACGCTCACTTTTAAGGCTGTAATCCCTAAAAAGATCTTCTTTTTTTTGTGCTTCTTCTTCCTTGGAAAGACCTTCTTTATCAATTTTTGAGATTTCCATCCCAATTTCTGGCATCACAAAAAAGTTGGGGTCATCCTTTCCCGAAAGAAATTCTACTCCTTTATCTGTAAGATCTATTTGATTATTTTTTTCCTCAATAACAAAATATAGTTCTTCATCAACCTTAGGCATTTCCCGGTTGTTATCAGCCATATATTGATTTTCGGTTTTCTGAAGTAGGTGTTTTATCCCTTCTTCACTCAAAAACTTGATGAGTGCCTTGTTTTTAGGCAATCCACGGAATGCGCGAAGTAATTGCAGTCCACCTTCTTTGGTATTTCCTGAAGCAATTAATTTTTTTGCTTCAGCCAGAATTTTGATGAGATGTTGTCGCTGTACTTCAACAATATTTGAAATGGCAGGTTTCAAAATATCAAATTCGTGGATATCACCTTTTGGGATTGGACCGGATATAATTAAAGGAGTTCTTGCATCATCTACTAATACAGAATCCACCTCATCAACAATAGCGTAGTTATGTGGGCGCTGTACTAAATCATCGGGAGCGTGGGACATATTGTCCCTCAAATAATCAAATCCGAATTCGTTATTGGTTCCGTAGGTAATATCGGCACCATAGGCTTTTCGTCTGGAAGCGGAATTAGGCTTGTGATAATCTATACAATCCACACTAAGACCGTGGAATTGAAAGATAGGAGCCATCCATGCGCTATCCCTTTTTGCCAAATAATCGTTGACGGTTACCAGGTGAACGCCATTTCCCGAAAGGCCATTTAAGTACATTGGTAAGGTAGCGACCAAAGTCTTTCCTTCCCCAGTTTGCATCTCCGCAATTTTGCCTTGATGCATTGCAACCCCACCAATAAGTTGAACTTCGTAATGCACCATATCCCAGGTAATGGGTTTTCCTGCAGCATCCCAGGAGTTATTCCAAATAGCATGATCGTCTTCAAGGCGCACATAGTCTTTCTCAGCAGACATTTCACGGTCAAATGCATTTGCCGTTACCTTCAGCTCTTTGTTATTGACAAAACGTTTAGCTGTTTCTTTTACCGTAGCAAAAGCTTCGGGAAGAATTTCATTTAAAACATCTTCGGAAACCAGGTATATCTTTTCCTTAAGAGCATCGATCTCTGCATATATATCTTCATTACGCGTAATATCATCGGTTGCATCTGCCTCTTTGTTTAGAGCTTCGATCTTATCCTTCATTTCCAAGGTTGCCTCGGCAATCTTTTTCTTGAAAGAAACCGTTTTATCCCTAAGTTCATCCAGTGTCAGTGCCTCAAAATCTTTTTCAAGGGCAAGGATTTTATCTACAATAGGCTGTATTTCCTTGACGTCTTTTTTAGATTTATCTCCAATAAATACTTTAAATACAGAATCTAAAAAACTCATAGTTTTTTTATTTTTTATGTTTCAAATATACGCAAAAAAAAAGCCTCACTAATGAGACCTTTTTTTTTAACGCGGTAATATTTTAATATTCATCCTCGTTCCAAAGATAATCCTCATCAGTAGGATAATCAGGCCAAATTTCGTCAATTGAATCATACGAATCTCCTTCATCTTCAATAGATTGAAGGTTTTCCACTACTTCCAGTGGGGCACCTGTACGGATTGCATAATCAATTAACTCGTCTTTTGTTGCCGGCCAGGGGGCATCACTTAAATAGGATGCTAATTCTAAAGTCCAATACATTGATTATTCGGTTTTTATTTTTTGCAAAAATAATTTTTTTGTTGTAATGTGCAAGTAAAAAATCAATTATTTATCAATAATTTTAAGAACATGCTCCATAAAACCGAATTTTTATATTTCCGAGTCGATAAGAGCTAAGCTGCAAGTGGTTATTTTCCTTTTTCAGGAATCCACTGAATTTCTTCTGCGCTTAAATCTTTGGACAATTTTCGTGCCAGTACAAACAGGTAATCTGAAAGCCTGTTAAGGTACTTTATAACCATTTCATCAAAAGGGCTTATTTCATAAAGTGCTGTAGCCATACGTTCTGCGCGGCGACAAACACAGCGTGCAATGTGACAGAATGACACAGATTGATGTCCTCCCGGTAAAATAAAGTGTGTCATCTCAGGAAGTTTCTCATTCATCAGGTCCATTTCCTTTTCCAAAAGCATAATGTCTTCCTCAGAAATCTTAGGGATGCTGAGGCGTTCCTTTCCACTTTTCAGGGTTGCCTTTTCCGGCTCGGTAGCCAATGTTGATCCAATAGTAAACAACCTATCCTGTACACGATTTAAAATTTCTTTGGTGTGCAACTCTATTTCCTGATCTTTTATTAGGCCGATATGTGCATTTAATTCATCCACAGTTCCGTAACTTTCTATGCGGATGTGGTGCTTTGGAACTCTCGTGCCCCCAAAAAGTGAGGTGGTCCCCTTGTCACCGGTTTTGGTGTATATTTTCATTTTTTCTTGTTTTTTATTGTAGGAAGTAATTTATGTTTTACAAAGGTACGAGGAAAGAGTGAGGAGAGGAAAATGATTCCGGGGATAGAAAATTCCAAATTCCAAATCCCAATAATTCAAATTAAGAAATCAACGAATCAACGAATCACAATTTAACAAATTACAAATCAACGCCTCAACTTTTATTTTTCCGCTCATGATAGCGCTTCCTAAAGTTTTTGTTTTTTCTGGCTGTTTTGTCGGAATTTATTCGTCTTTTATTCCAAAGCAAATAAATAACCGCGACAGCGATAAGCGCGATGTAAATCCAAAATTCTGAATCAAATTCCATTGTAAAGAGAATTGAGTAATTATTTTTGAGTATAAAGAAGTCTCAGATGAACATATTTCTCTATTTCGTACTTCCTACTTCTTACTTCTTTTCTCATCACTTTCAATCATCCCATCACGAAGGCGGATTATTCGATGTGCATGAGTCGCAATCTCCTCTTCATGAGTCACTACAATTACGGTATTACCGGCAGCGTGGATTTCATCAATCAGTCCCATGATTTCTGCCGATGTTTTAGAATCAAGATTTCCTGTAGGTTCATCAGCAAGGATAATGGATGGCCTGTTTACAAGGGCGCGACCTACAGCAACCCGTTGACGCTGCCCGCCCGATAACTGATTGGGTTTATGATCCATTCTATCGGAAAGACCTACATTGGTTAGGACTTCTTTTGCCCTTATGGTGCGTTCAGATTTTGATGCACCCGCATAAACCATTGGTAGAGCCACATTTTCAAGCGCTGTGGTTCTTGGCATCAGGTTAAAGGTTTGAAATACAAATCCAATCTCTTTATTCCGAATATCGGCCAACTCATTGTCAGACATTTTGCTTACATCTTTCCCGTTTAGGATATAACTTCCCGAAGTGGGAGTGTCCAAACAGCCTAATAAATTCATAAGCGTAGATTTTCCTGAGCCAGAAGGGCCCATTAAAGCTACATATTCGCCTCTTTCTACGTTGAGATCGATCCCTTTTAAAACTTTTATTATATCGTGCCCAAGTGGAAAGTCCCTGGTGATATTTCGCATTTCTATTACCTTGCTCATGGGCTATTTCAGAAATTTTAGTGTGTTTGTATGACGCCCTTTTAATCTATTTGTTACAATCTGATAGTAAAATGCTCTTTTTCCTGTTCTTTTCTGAAGAATACCAATCCCCAGTAAAAAGTATCAATGCTTACACTAACCTGCGGATGTGCTTTGATTTGTTCCCAGGCTTCCTCCATCTCTTTAGACCAGTGAATATCGTCAAAAATAAATACAGAATCGTTATGTACCAAGGGCAAAAGTTTTTCGAAATAGTGAAGACTAGCTTCTTTCCGATGGTTGCCGTCAAAATAAATGAGGTCGGGGGTTTGTTGTTTGTTGTTTTGGGTTTGTTTCTGTCTTCCGTCCCTCAACTCCAGGCCGTCCCCGGTCTTCAATTCTCGGTCTTCCTCATTTTGTCCTTTGTCTTGGTTCTTGCCTCTTGATTCTTTCTTCTTCTCCAAAATACTATTTAAAACTTCCTCAAATTGCCCAACTTTTAATGTAATATTATCTAGTTTAAATTTCCTAAAATATTCCCTAGCCACTTTAGCTGTTTCAGGACAGCCTTCAATGGTGGTAAGTTGCAAACAGTTTCCCGAAGCAATGGCAGCTGAAGATATTCCTACGGATGTTCCCAATTCCAGGGCATTTTCGATATTCAGATAGGAAGTGAGTTTGTTGAGTAATAATGCCCGCTTTTTTGAGATTCCGGCGTTCTTTGAGATTGCAGAAACCTTGCGTTTTTCCGATCTAAAGACTCGACTCCCGGCGCCAAAATCGGTGACAGAAATTATTTGGTGATCCTTTAAAAGGGCTTTCCGAAAATCTATTACCTTCTTAAACCCCTTGCTTTCTTTTTTATAGAAACATTCTGTAAGCAGTTTAAACACAAAAGGGGAGTGCACTCCGTGCTGATTTGTAGATCTCAAAAGGAATTTAAGGTAAGGTATTATCTGGTTCAATGAAGTGGAATTAATGAAGTTAGAAGTAAAAAAGAAGTTAGAGGTTAGAAGTACGAAGTTAGAAGTAAAAAAAAGAAGTTAGAGGTTAGAAGTACGAAGTTAGAAGTAAAAAAGCAGGAAGTGTTTGTTGTTTATGGTTTGTGGTTCCTTCCTGAAATTAAATTGGGTTGAGGATTTCTCGCAAAGGGCGCAAAGAAAAAAACGCAAAGCCCGCAGGTAAAAGATTCCACCCCGAAGCCCCGAAGCATCTGGGGGGATCCGCGTAATTCGGTTTAATTCGTGCAATTCGTGTTTTTTCCAAATTCCAAATTCCAAATTCCAAATTCCAAATTCCAAATTCCAAATTCCAAATTCCAAATTCCAAATAAAATAATTAAAACTTCTAACTTCGTACCTCTAACTTCGTACTTCAAAGTCTTTTTTCTATTCTCTCTATTCTATTTTCTAAATACTCAATACTCACATCTCAATTCTCATATCTCCCCTACCTTTTCTCCCAATTCAAAATAGCGTTCGGTTTTAACTTCAAGTTCATCAATTACTTTTTGCAATTCCAGGGAGGTTTTATCTATTTCTTTTCCACTTAAATTTTCAAGAAATTTTTGTTGGATCTTTTCCTTTTTCTTTTCAAGGTTTACGATTTCCTTTTCCAGTTTTCCGAATTCCTTTTTCTCGTTATAAGTTAAGGTATTTACCGGAACAGAATTATTTTTTTGTTTGTTATTATTAGGATTAGAATCCTTTGTCTTAGGGGAATTATCTATGATCTGACTGGCTTCATATTCGCGATAATCCGAATAATTACCTGGAAAATCCTCTATTTCGGTATTACCTTTAAAGACGAATAAGTGATCTACGATTTTATCCATAAAATACCTGTCGTGAGAAACAACTACCAGGCAGCCAGGAAAATCCAAAAGGAAATTTTCAAGAACATTTAGCGTAACTATATCAAGATCGTTGGTAGGCTCATCAAGGATCAGGAAATTAGGGTTTTGAATCAGGATGGTGCACAAGTACAATCTTTTTTGCTCGCCCCCACTTAGTTTTTCAACAAAATCATATTGTTTTTTACGGTCGAATAAAAAGCGTTCCAGCAATTGCTGGGCAGAAATCTGCCTTCCTTTTTGCAAGGGAATAAAATCCCCGAATTCACGTATCACATCTATCACTTTTTGTCCGGGTTTCACACTGATTCCGTCCTGCGTATAATACCCAAATTTTATGGTTTCCCCAATGATCACTTTCCCGGAATCGGTTGGGATTTTCCCTGAGAGCATATTTAAAAATGTCGACTTTCCTGTCCCGTTCTTGCCTATGATCCCGATGCGTTCTCCTTTCTGAAAACTATAATCAAACTTGTCCAGCAACTTATTGTCACCGAAACTCTTGCAAACTTTTACCAATTCTACGATCTTGCTTCCCATGCGCTCCATATTGATCTCCAGTTGCACCTGGTGATTGTTTCTGCGTTTGGATGCGCGATCCTTGATCTCGTGAAAATCATCTATCCGCGATTTAGATTTGGTGGTTCGCGCCTTAGGTTGGCGTCGCATCCAGTCCAATTCTTTTTTGAAGAGTTGTTTCGCTTTATCGGTATTTGTCTCCTCCAGTTCAATTCGGGCATCTTTTTTATCCAGATAATAGGAATAGTTTCCCTTATAAGTATATAGTTGTCCGTCTTCAAGCTCCACAATTTCATTACACACATTTTCCAGGAAATACCGGTCGTGAGTAACCATAAAAATGGTGAAGTTTTCCTTTTTAAAATAAGCTTCCAGCCATTCGATCATGTCCAGGTCCAGATGGTTGGTAGGTTCATCCAAAATGATAAAATCAGGTTTGTTGAGAAGCATCACGGTAAGGGCGAGGCGTTTCTTTTGTCCTCCAGATAGTGCTCCAACTTTTTTATGCACATCGTCCAGCTTCATCTTAAACAGGATCTGCTTATACTGGGTTTCGAAGTCCCAGGCCTGATGCCTTTCCATTTCTTCAAAAGCTTTTTGGTAGGCATCGGAATCTTCGGGGTTTTCAAGGGCTTTTTCATAGCGCTCGATCACTTTCAGGATCTCATTATCTGAAGCAAAAATAGTTTCCTCCACTGTCAGCTTTGGATTAAGATCCGGATCCTGGGCCAAGAAAGCGGGAATAATCTCTTTTCGGTACACTACCCGGCCTTCATCGGGAGAATCAGTACCTGCAAGAATATTTAATAAAGTGGTTTTGCCGGTTCCATTTTTGGCGACGAAGCCCACCTTCTGACCTTCATTAATTCCGAAGGAAAGATTTGTGAACAATGGGTTTTCACCAAAAGATTTGGCTATATTTTCAACTGATAGATAATTCACAGAAATTTTTTTTGCAAAAATAGTCAGAATTAACAGACTAAAAAGAAGATTAATTTTATTATTAGCGTACAACCGCTATATTTGTTTTCTATACCTCACTTGTTGCGTCAAAAACCGTACCTTGTTATTTGCTAACATTCGATTAGGTAAACTGGTGAATGATGATGAGAATTGGTTACAAATTTAAAGGCTGTGTTTCTTCGGAATAGAAAGTTTTAATACTTTTGCCCTTACATACAGTCGGTTAATGATTTTGATATCCCCCTCTATGAGATTTAAATTACTTTTAGGCATTTTGATGGTGGGTTTCTGTTTTACTTCCTGTATCCCTACAAAAAAAATCACTTATTTGCAGGCGAAGGAAACCCCAGCAGATAGTATAATGAGCATCCAAAGAATTCAGAAGCCATACAGGATACAGGTAAACGACCTGCTGAGTATCCGGGTGAAGGCGCTGGACCAGGAATTGGTGGGGATGTTTAATCCCATTAATGAGTCCAATGCCAATGCTACCGGAGAACAACGTATGTATTACGACGGTTTTACGGTAGATCCGCATGGGAATATCCGGGTGCCAACTTTAGGAGAAATAAGCGTATTGGGATATACGGTGGATGAGGTGAGGCTATTGATTGAAAAGGAACTCCTTGACCGGTATTTTAAAGATGAAGCAAATATTTTTGTCACGGTAAAACTGGCCGGAATTAGATATACAACTCTTGGAGAGATTGGATCTGGCGGGCAGGTAATTTACAAAGAACAGGTGAGTATCATTGAAGCCGTGGCTAATGCGGGGGGTATAACCGAATTTGGAGATATGACCGATGTTAAAATTATCAGGCAATATCCGGGCGGAGGAGAAAAGGTGCACAGCATAGATCTCACCAATATAAGTGCTACCAAAAGTCCATACTATTACATACATCCAAACGATTTGATTCTTGTGAATCCGCTGCCTCAAAAGGCACTTGGTTTAGGAACTACAGGTTTAGCCTCGTTCACAACTATATTCTCCATTATAGGATTACTTACCTCCACAATTTTAATTATTACCCGATAGTACATGGCAAATGAAGATGATCACATATCAGATGTAGGCTCCACCTTCGATTTTAAAGGTTTTGTGCTGAAAGTTTTTAGTTACTGGCAATTGATAATTGTTTCGGTGGGTATTAGCCTTGGAGTAGCGTACTACAACAACGTAAGGAAGTTGCCATTTTACAGCTTGAGCAATTCAATTTCGATAAAAGACGATCAAAACCCATTTTTTACCTCCAATACCAGTCTCACCTTTAATTGGGGAGGCACTTCAGACAAGGTGAATACAGCCGTAACCATTTTACGATCGCGAACACATAACGAGGAGGTGGTGGAACGACTTCAATATTATATGGAATATATGGAAGAAGGTGAGTACCAGCGTGTAGATGCATATGGGGCCACTCCTTTTATTGTGGCAGTGGACACTTCAAGAGCACAGGCCATAAACCTTCCAATTACCATTACATTTAAGGATAATGAAACTTTTAAGTTAGAAGCTTCAATCCCTGCCTCCATTTCTACCCAAAATTATGATACCAAGGAAAAAGGCAGGATGAACCTGGAATCGCAAAATTTCAGTAGGGAATATAAGATCGGTGACGAGATACAATTGCCATTTTTCAGTGGAATAATTACTCGTACTGCAGAGGATGTGCAGGTCGGAAAAGCATTTTATATCCAGTTTTTGAATTTCGATTCGGTAGTATCTAAGTACAAGGGAATTTCAGTTTCAACAGAAAATCAGAATTCATCTGTACTAAACCTGAGATTAAACGGGGGCAATAAATCCAGAATTGTCGATTACCTGAACGGATCGGTGGCTGTATTAAGCGATAATATGCTCAAGCGCAAGAACTTGTTCGCTACCAATACCATTCGTTTTATAGACAGTAGCCTTTCGGTAAAATCCAGGGAGTTACAAGTCGTTCAAGACGAATTGAACAAGTTTCGGAATGAAAATGCCATTTTGAGCATCTCTGAAGAAAGTTCAGGAATCTCTGCGAAGCTTACAACCTTGGATGTTAGAAAAGAAGGGATCAGAAGGCAGTTGGCATATTATAACAGTCTGGAGGATTACTTAAAAACCCGCAATGATTATAACAATGTGCCAGCACCATCGGTTGCCGGGATCGACGAAGGAAGTATTGTTAGCGGGGTGGGAAGGATCCTTGCATTGGCCGAAGAGCGCAACAAATATCAATATTCGTTAAAGGAAAATTCTCCGGTATTTGCCGATATAGACAGGCAAATAAATTCGGTGAAAACGGTGTTGATTGAAAATATCACTTCCTCCAAAAGTCTGCAAAACAGAGAGTTGAATGATATTAACAGGCAGATTGGACAAGCTGAGATCGAGATAAAGAAACTTCCGCAGGATGAACAGGATCTCCTCAAGATCCAGCGTAAATTTAGCCTGAGTGAAAAAACTTACAACCTTTTCCTTGAAAAACGCAGTGAAGCGGGCCTTGTAAAGGCGGCGAATGTAAGCGATGTAATGGTAATAGATAGTGCCAAAGATATTGGTGGCGGACAAATTGGCCCCAATACCCAGCTCAATTATGTAATGGCCCTTCTTGTGGGAGGAGTTATACCATTGACTTTCGTATTCCTGCTTGTGTTTCTAAATACCAACATACATAACGCACATGAGGTTTCGAGATTATCACCAATCCCAATTTTAGGGCTTATTGGTAAAAATAAAATGGAGAACAATCTGGTGGTATTCAATAAACCTAAATCGGCAATTTCTGAAAATTTCAGGGGTTTGCGGAGCAGTCTGCAATTTATGTATAAGAAACAAGGAGTTACAGGTTCGAAAACCGTACTTATCACCTCCTCTGTTTCGGGGGAAGGAAAGACCTTTTGCGCGATGAACCTGGCAACGGTATTTGCGCTTAGTGGAAAGAAAACCGTGCTGGTAGGCTTGGATTTGCGTAAACCAAAGATTTTTGACGATTTTGCATTGAAAAATGAAGCGGGAGTTGTGAATTACCTCATTGGCAACAACAGCGTGGAAGAGATAATTCAAACCAGTGAAATCCCTTATTTGGATATAATAACTGCTGGACCAATTCCTCCGAACCCTTCCGAATTGCTGATGACAGATCAAATGGAGGTCCTGATGGAGGAACTCAAGAAAAAATACGATTATATTATCCTGGATACGCCTCCGGTAGGGATTGTTGCCGATGCCATGAACCTTTTTAAATTTGCGGATGCCACCCTGTTTCTCATTCGCCAGGATTACACCAAACGCGGAATGCTGGAAACCATCAACGAAAAATATAGCAAAGGCGAGATCAAAAATATCAGCTTTGTGCTAAACTATTTCGTGCACCGCGCAAAATACGGTTATGGATATGGCTACGGTTATGGCTATGGTTATGGCTACGGATACACAAACCGCTACACCAAAGGATATACCGATAATACAGGACCAGTTTCCAATCTCAAAAATATGTGGAGGAAGGCGATGCGAAATTTTGAGTGATTGAAGAGGGAGTTGTGAGGAGTGAAGGGTAAAGAATGAGATGTGAAGGGTGACGAGTACCACGAAGATCAGTGGTGAGGCGTGAAGAGTGATTGGTGAAGAGTGGAAAATTAATAGTTAAAGTGTTATATTGAATCACAAAGATCTGGATGTATGGAAACGAGCGATGGATTTGGTAGAGCAGGTTTATGTGCTTACCTCATCTTTTCCTTCTTCTGAAATTTACGGATTGACTAATCAACTACGAAGAGCAGCAGTCTCTGTTCCCTCTAATATTGCAGAAGGGGCTTCGCGAACCGGGGACAAAGAATTACTTTATTTTCTAAATGTAGCAACTGGCTCAATCTCTGAAATTGAAACTCAACTCCTGATTGGAGTAAGATAAAATATGTGGATCAGCAAAACGAAATTTTTGATTTAATAACCGAAGTGCGGAAATTGTTACTCGGTTTAGAAATTATGTAAAGAGAAAAACATGATTGTAAGATATGTCTTATTATATTTGCCCACTTCACCTTTCACACTTCACTTTTCACTAAAATGAACGAAGAGAAAAACAACGACTGGCTATACGAAATATCCCCGAAGCGCAAATTTATCGACCTCAACTTCAAGGAGATCTGGAGATACCGGGATTTGCTGATTTTGTTTGTGGAGCGGGATGTGGTGACGGTTTATAAACAGACGATACTTGGGCCGCTTTGGTATTTCATTCAGCCACTGTTTACATCCATTATTTTTACGCTGGTATTTAATAATATTGCTAATATCCCAACGGGAAATGTACCTGCTTTTTTGTTCAACTTAACAGGGATCACCGCCTGGAACTATTTTTCACAATGCCTCACCGGAACTTCCAATACCTTTAGGGCGAACGCCGGGATCTTTGGAAAGGTTTATTTTCCACGTTTTATTATGCCGCTTAGCACGGTTATTTCCAACCTTCTTAAGTTGGGAATCCAACTTATCATATTGATAGTGTTTTACTTTTATTACATATTCAAGGGTTTTGAGCTCAGTCCGAATATAAATTTGTTCTTATTTCCCGTTTATGTGCTGATGATGGCTTTGCTGGGCCTTGGCTTGGGAATGATCATTTCGGCTTTTACCACAAAATACAGGGATCTCACCATATTAGTCGGGTTTGCCACTTCCCTGCTACTATATATTTCGGCGGTGCCATACCCCATGAGTGAGGTGACTATCAAAATGCCTGAATATGCTTGGCTTGTTAAATATAATCCTCTCACCCAGATCATTGAAGGATTCAGATATATGATCCTGGATTTGGGAACGTTCACTTGGTTAGGATTTTTCTATGCGATGATCATTTCGGTTATGCTGTTCTTGGTCGGATTAATAATTTTTAATCAGACTGAGAAAAATTTTATTGATACGGTGTAGGGGAGTCATTAGTGGTAGACGGGGGAAAAGTCAGTAGTCGTTAGTTAGTCTATAGACGGTAGAGAAGAGGAAGTTTTTAAGTCTCTAAAGACTACCGACTAAAGACTACCAACACCCGAGAAAAACAACAAAATAAAACTCCATTGAATATGGAAGAAGAAGTTAAATTCAAATTTGAAGAATTGCAGGTGTATCAGAAGGCCCTTGATTTTGTAGATATAGCTTATGAACTAGCTCTTTTGTTTCCTAAATCGGAAATTTATAATTT
>Ga0307486_1000144_pt1 | contig 78115 bp, 50 predicted proteins | sample CBIW02metaG_FD_203663 | JGI IMG/M metagenome (GOLD analysis project Ga0307486, IMG submission 203663) | Sea-ice brine microbial communities from Beaufort Sea near Barrow, Alaska, United States - CBIW 0.2 | ecosystem: Environmental > Aquatic > Marine > Coastal | place: USA: Alaska | collected... | reverse complement strand
AAAAACCTTGTATAAATTGTAAAGAGACTTATATTTGCACCGCGAAAATGGTCGCATAGCTCAGCTGGATAGAGCACCTGCCTTCTAAGCAGGCGGTCCCAGGTTCGAATCCTGGTGCGATCACTTGGTATATCAATGGTTTCAAGCTTTTAGTAGTTTGGAACCTTTTTTATTTGCACACAATTTGCATTAAAAACGTCTTTTAATATCTATTTCCAGTATTTCTTGGATCAAGTCCAAAAGTTGTGAACTAAGCAAAGCAATAGGAACTTGCCTTGTTTCCTTCTTTAGAAAATATAAATACTAGAAGGTAGGAAGAACGGCTTGTTTTGATAAATCCTTAAGTATTCAATTACAGCTATATAATTTCCCTCTAAATTACTTCCTGGAAATACGTTAATATGGGGTCTTCACCTAAACAAACCGATTCGATAACCTTCAAGGCCATCTTAAAACATTAGCAGTGTGATCCTTGAAAAAAACAATTCCTGATTTATCTGAACAACCTGATAACTCCTTATTGAGTAATTATAGGAAATATGAAATCTCTTGTAATAAATGGGATGAATCCCCTATTTCTAACCTTTTATATATTATTTAAATTAGGTTTACGCCGTCCTAAAGCAAGTTTTTGAAGCGTACAATATATTTGATAAATCTGCTATGGATGGTACATCATAGGTAGAGTATTAGACCGGACAATGAATTCCGCAAGTTTTGGCTTTATACCAAACATATCAATGAGTACATGAACGATGTTCTGAATGTCCTATGTTACTTATCTGAGGCCGTTGGTATGGTAACTAGAAAAAAAATTCTAACAATGAACGAACATTCAGAACAACAAAATACAATTCCAACTCTTTATGAATGGGCTGGCGGATTGGAAATGATTGAACGATTAATTATCAAATTTTATGATAAAGTGTTTCAGGACGATGTTTTGAAACCGCTTTTCCAAAATATGTCTGGTTCCTATCAAATCAACGTAGCACATTTTATCTCGGAGGTACTTGGTGGTCCCAAGCTATATTCCGAAAACGGAGGTAGTCATTTTGGAATGATAAAAAAACATTTTCAAAAGCATTTGACGGAAGTTCAGAGAAAAAGATGGATGTCTTTGCTTCTGCATAGCTCAGACGAACTTCAATTACCTGACGACCCAGAATTCCGTTCGGCTTTTGTAGGCTATTTGGAATGGGGAACCCGATTGGCTGTGATTAACTCAAATGTAGAAGAAATTGGTATGAACCCTGAGGAGTCGATGCCAAAATGGGGCTGGAGCGAAGTTGGTGGACAATATCAAGAAAACTAAAATCGCACAAAATGATAGTAGAATATCTCCGGTACAAAGTAAATCTAGAAAGGCAAGAAGATTCCATTGTGTCATTTTTCAAAACTTCAAATCACAGAAATTAACCATAACGTGATGATCAAAGTGGGGAGAAAAAAAATAAGTTTTACCAACATGTTATGAAAAATATAGGTGATTTCTCCATAATCTTAAAACTTTAAGTTGATTCCCAATGCTTGTATTGCCTAATTGAAAACAAACTATTAGAATTTAATGCCATTTATTAACATTCAGTTCTTACTAAAAATATCATATTTTTTAATCTGATCAAAGGTTGAAAAAGGGGCTTTTCTGGCGATTCGAAAAATGTTAGCGGGAGCCATAGTTTGAAGGCAAAAGTCACTTCATTTGTGGAGAAGCAGGATGGGAAAAGGTAGCCGATTATATTTTCAATTGGTATGAAAATCAATAATACTGAACACAATAACAGAGCCTTGCCGCTAGATTGAAGAAAACGGCACTTTTATGATGAACGAAAATCAGAAACTAAAAGAGCCTTTCAAGGATTTCAAAAATGAAAAATTTGGATATTAGAAGATTGATGAAATGAGAACAGGAAGATTGGAAGCCTTTAGCGATGGCGTTTTGGCCATTATAATAACCATTATGATTTTAGAAATGAAAGTTCCGGAAGGGTCTAATTTTGAGGCCTTAAAACCAATTCTTCCAATTTTTCTCACCTATGTGTTGAGTTTTGTTCATATAGCAATTTACTGGAACAACCATCATCATTTACTATATGCAGTCAATAAGGTGAACGGTAAAATCTTGTGGGCGAATCTTAATTTGCTGTTTTGGTTATCACTTTTTCCATTTGTTACAGGATGGATGGGAGAAAACCATTTTGAAACCAATCCCACGGCCTTGTATGGAGTGGTATTGTTTATGGCGGCCTTGGCATTTAAAATACTTGTCTTTTTTGTGATAAAAAATGAGGGCAAAACCTCGAAAGTGGGGAAGGTCTACAACAATGATAGAAAACTGAATATTTCACTTTTGCTATATTTATCCGGTATCGCTATATCAGTTTTCCAACCATTAATTGGACTCTTGGTTTATTTAGGTGTAGCACTTAAATGGATTGTTTCAGATAAAAGAATTGAACTTACAGTAAAAGATTACATTATAGATATAAAGAATAGCTTTAAGAATTAAATACTTGACTCAATAGGTTCTTTCCCGGAATTCTTATAATGGTTTCAAGCTTTTGGTAGTTTGAAACCTTTCTGATTTATAAAATACCTTTTTATAAATAACATTTCCTCAACTTCATTTCCACATGCTGGTAATAACTAGCTCATCAATGAATAAATCATCCTACTTAGTACAAACTTTGAGACCTCGCATTCCATTTGAATTAATCCTATTGGCATTAAATTGGCAAAAATAGTACATTAAGTCCTTATTGCTTCTGAATGATATTAGGTATTTTAAGAATTCCCTAATAGTATCGGAGTAAATTGGGGAAAAGAAGAACAAAAGATTGTACATTCGATTGTCCAATCATCTAGGCACTGTTAATAGTCGACCTAGTCAGCAATAATTATGAATAAACTAATCGCTGTAATTTTTAATCTTATTTTAATTTTTCTCCAATTCGGAAGGGAATTTTCATCCTAATAATATTCATTTAATGAATCTACGTGTTAAATAAAATGAAATATTTTCTTTAAAAAATTAATTTATTTTAAGATTATTTTGAGGGTTTACAAAATTTGGGAAATGAAAAAATACATTTTACTGTCATTAGTGCTAATTAGTTTTTCTGCAATTGGTCAAGAAAAACTTGATATTATTGACCTGGAAAAAATCAATGATTCCATTTCTTTAAAATCTCAGAATAAGGACTACGAAGGTGTTCTTGAGCTGTTAGAAAAGGTTAACAAAAATGACACGGCTTTCGCCAGTTCATTGATTAGAAAATCCTACTATTTGATGGCTCTTAATCGGTATGAAGATGCCGTTACAACTTTGGATAAAGGATTTAAAATGAAAATTGGTGATATAAAAAGTTCATTTTACCAAAACAAAGGGATCTCATATATCAAGCAGAAAAAATTTGAACAAGCCATAAAAACTTGTGATGAAGGATTAGAAATTTTCCCGGCAAATCATTTATTGCTATACAACAAAGCAGTTGCTCTGGAAGGAATAGGTCAACTTAAGGATGCGGTTAAAGCCTTAGAACAAGTAATTACCATTAGACCTCTTTATGCCAGCGCATATATAAAAATAGGAACAATCTACTATGCTCAGGAGCGCCCTACGCAAGCATTAATGGCTTTTAACCTAGCACTGATGCTAGAGCCGGATAGTGAAAATTCCTTTGTGAGACTCAAGGCTATCAACACAATGTTTAGTTCAAAGAATGAAAACAAGCGTACTCCGGGCCTAATGCTTTCTGAAGAAGATAATGCTTTTGAGGACATTGACCTGATAATAAGCAATAGAATTGCCTTGAACAAAAATTATAAAATAGACAGTGATCTGGATTTTGCCTTGATCAAACAAAATCATGCTCTCTTGGTCAAGCTTAAAGATTTTCAAGGTAAAGGTGGATTTTGGAGCGAAAAGATGGTTCCTTTCTTTCAATGGATCAAGAATTCTGAAAATTTTGATTCTTTTAGCTATACTATTTTCTATTCTGTAGAAAATGAAGAGTTCAAAAAGATTGTTGAGAAAAAAACTAAGGAAGTAAAGGAATTTTTGGGCGTTGCTCTTCCTGCCTGGACTACACTTACTAAAAAGGATGATAAAGACCTTTTCAGTGACAAAAAAGTTCAATACGTATATCAAGGGAATCAAATGTACTTGGGTGGTATGGGTAATTTGGAAGGTGACGAAAAACAAACCGGAGCATGGTTCTATTTTAATGAACAGGGAAGAATAGAGACCGAAGCTCATTATGATGAGAATGGAGCGCGCACCGGTAACTGGAAATGGTACAATGATCAATTAGAAATTAGGGAGGAAGCCTTTTATAAAAATGGCGAGTTGGAAGGGCATAATTCTATTTTTTACCCCAATGGACAATTGTCGGTCAAAGGAATTTATAAAAATGGGGAACTGAATGGGGAATATCTATATTACAATGAGAAAGGCGCGCTCAAACAAAAGAAATATTACGAAGATGGAAAACTTACAGGTACCTATACATCCTACTTTAGCGTAGGGGAAGAAATTCCAGAATTTATTATCCCTTACAAACAAGACCAGGTACAAGAAAATGCCCTAGAGTATTATGCCAACGGAAAATTATATTCTGAAATTCCCTTTAAAGATGGCAAACGACATGGTACAGAAAAAACTATTCATTTAAATACCAATATATCTAATGAGTTAAAGTATGCAGAAGGTATACTTCAAGGTCCTTATAAATCATATTATGCAGATGGTAAAGTGTATGAAACAGGCAGATATGAGAAGGATGTACTACAGGGACCCTATACCTCCTACTACACCGATGGAACATTACAAAGTGAGGCCAACTATGAAGATGGCTCACTTGACGGAAGCTACACCTATTATGATTTTGATGGCAAAAAATACTATAACTACACTTATAAGAAAGGCGACATCATTGATTATAGATTTTACGATAAAAAGGGGGAAGTCCTAAAAGAAGGAAAAAAACGGGGAGGCGAATTTTATTACAATGGTTTTGCCTCAAACGGAAATCTTACATCTGAGGGGCTTTATGATGTTTCAGGTGGCAGAAAAGGAAATTGGAAATATTATAGTCAAAATGGTGACTTAACATCAGAAGGCACTTATGATGAAGATATGACACAAGGGATTTATTCTAAATATTATCCTGAAGGAACGTTAGAATGGTCCGGTAATTATAGAAATGACACTCTGACAGGATATTATGCAAACTATCAAAGAAATGGGAAAATAGAGAATCAGGGAGGTTATAAAAATGGGTTGCAGCAAGGAGAGTGGCGTTTTTATTATGCTGATGGAAGTTTAAAAAGCATTAATTTTCTTCATAAAGGAGACTATCAGGGCGGCCAAAAATATTTTGGTATTGACGGAAAATTAACAAACTCTGCTTTATACGATCATAACAATCTTTTATCTGAAACTTTTTATGACCGAAATGAAAAACAATTTCAGAAAGTAAGCTATAAACCTTCAAAAGAAGATACGCTGCTTATCGTCAAACATTACAATGGGAAAAAATTTACAGAGACCACTTACATCCACGGAATAAAACACGGTGCATTTAAATCGTATTTCTTTGACGGAAAATTGGAAAACGAAGGAGAATACCTCAACGACTCTCAAAACGGAGTTTGGAACTGGTACTTTGAAAATGGAAAAGTTAATATTAAATCCACCTATGTTCTGGGTAATCTGGATGGTGAGTTCATCAGGTATTATGAAAATGGGCAAATTGAAGATTCACAATTGTTCAAATTAGGAGTTCCTGTGGGAACCTGGAAATCCTTTTATGAAGACGGAAGTCTTTTTACTATAAACTTTTATCTCAACGGAGAACAGAACGGACGTAAAGAATTTTACAGTCCAACAGGAAAGTTACAATTGATTCGCTTTCATGATCACGGCAGCCTAATTGGTTATAGTTATAACGATACCGACGGAAATGAGCTGCAAATGATTCCTATAGCCAATGAAACCTCAAAGATCACCGCCTATTATGACAATGGTAAAATTTCAAGGGAACTGGAATTTGAAAACGGTCAATATAAAGGCGCCTACAAAACTTATTTCTATAATGGCCAACTCAAAGAAGAGTTTTTTAATCTAAATGGTGAATATAAGGGTCCAAAAATATCCTATTATTCCAATGGAAATATTCAAGATCGACAGGAATATATCATAGGTGTGCTACACGGAAAATCAACTAAATATTATGAAGATGGTACACTTAAGGAAGAATCCCTATTCAAAAATGGTATTCAAATAGGAAATGCGACCAGCTATAATAAAACAGGAAAAAAGATCAAATCTGAAGATTATTTTAATGGAAAAATTTATGCACAGAAAACATTTTAGTTTTAAGAACTTCTGGGTCATTTTGATTTTGGTTGCCACTTCTGCACAGGCTCAATATTCTGAAATTTTTAAGAAGTATAAGCTAATGCATCCTAATGCAACAGTTGTTCGACTAAATCAAGAGTCTAATCTTATTATCACCATTGACAATGGCGCATTTGAAATTGTCGAGGAGAATATAGAAGAGAATTTATACCTCAATGAATCAGCAACGCGAGGATCTCAACATTCTATAAATTTTTCAAGCTTTTTTGAGTTGGAAGATATCGAGGCTTCTGCCTTTAATTACGAAGACGAAAAATACAAAGAAGAAAAAGTTTCTGAGTTTACTGAAAAAGATGAGATGGGAGATTCTTTTTATGACGATACAAAATCTATTAATTTTATTTATTCCAATCTTAAAAAAGGTTCCAGGTCAAAGCTTAAATATTCTCAGAAAATCAAGAATCCAAGGTTTTTGACCCCTTTCTATTTTGGAGACTTCTCCCCTATTGCTCAGAATAAATACAGTATCACAGCAGATGCTTCGGTGAAATTAAAATTTAAACAATTCAATACTGAGGGAGTGGATATCACTTTCACTAAAGAAGAAAAACGAGGTAAAAACATCTACACATGGGAATTAAAGGATGTAGATGCATTTGATTATGAATCCCAATCCTCAAGTTATAAAAATGTACTTCCGCACGTGATTCCGTTTATCGCCTCTTATCAGATAAATGGCAATACGGTGCCAGTACTTAGTGAAACCAGGGATCTTTATAATTGGTATTACTCTTTAGTCAAAGATGTGAATAAGGAGCCAGCAGAAACCGATCTAACAGCACTTACTAATAGTCTTACTAATAATTTGGATAGCGACTTGGAAAAAGTAAAAGCCATCTATTACTGGACACAACGCAATATCAAATATATCGCTTTTGAGTATGCTCTGGGCGGATTAATTCCAAGGGAGGCAAATCAGGTTTTTAATAGAAAATTTGGAGATTGTAAGGACAATAGCAGCATTCTTTATAAAATGCTTGAGATTGCCGGACTGGAGGGGCATTTAACCTGGATTGGCACCCGTAGTATTCCTTACAGCTATGAAGAAGTGCCAGCGCCCATTGTGGACAACCACATGATCCTTAGTTACTTTGACGGTGCTGATATTTATTATTTGGATGCTACGGGAAGAAATACCCCAATAACATTTCCATCGTCTTTTATTCAGGGTAAAGAAGCGCTAATCTCTATTGATGAAAGCAATTATCGGATTGCTAAAGTTCCAGTTATTCCTGCTGAAAGGAATTCCGTTAAAGATAGCACTCAACTCAAAATAAAGGGAGATAAATTAGTTGGCACAGCAAAAGTTGAAATTTCCGGATATAACAAATCTGATTATATTTATTCGCTGGCTAATTTTAATACCAAGACTGATCGCGATAATTTTTATAATGATATTTTTCAAAAAGGGAATAATAAATTTATTGCTCAGAATATATTAGAGACCAATAAGGACTCCTACGACAAAAACATGATTGTCACTTACAGGTTTAGCATTGGTGATTATTTCAAACAATTTGGAGATGAAATTTACATCAACCTCAACCTCAACAAATACATTTCTCAATATCGTACAGACCCTAATCGAAAACGTGACATTGAAGTGGATTACAAAAACTATTTTACTTTCGACACTCAATTTCAAATTCCTGAAGGTTACCAGGTAGAATATATTCCAGAGTCACAAACTTTTGGTAATGATTTTATAAAAGCGACCATTTCTTATGCCCTGGTTAATGGAAAAATACAATATAATCACACTGTAACCTGTGACTTTTTAGTCCTCGATCTTGACCAGCAAAAGGAAGTTAATAATCTCATTAATGAAGTTGAGAAAGCTTACAAGGAAGTGGTAACATTTACTAAATCAGAATAAAAAATTATGAAAAAAATTATCAGTTGTTGGACGCTTTTATTTATTTCTCCCCTACTCCTCGCCCAGGAAGTTCCATTTTATAAAAATTATTCATGGAAAGAAAATCCAGACTTTTCCGTAAAGGCAAATGACAGCAGCTCAATCAAAGGGCTTAAAGACAAAATTATCTCCGAATTTATTTTTGAAGGCGATGATTTAGTCGAGTATTTCTTGGAGCATAAAGTAGTGTTTCTCAATAGCGATGAACGCATAGAGGAATATAATAAGATATATCTGCCTTATTCAAATACTTCTGATCTTCTTATTAGTAAAGCTCGGGTAATTAAGCCTAACGGAGATATTGTAGAGCTGGACGATTCAAAAATACTAACAGCCGAAGATGAGGAAACACAACGTATTTATAAATATTTCGCATTTGAAGGCATCGAAAAAGGAAGTATCATAGAGTATTATTATGTAGTAAAACGCGACCCTGAATATTCAGGCAAGCGACTTACTTTTCAAAGTACTTATGATAAGAAAAATGTCGGTTTTGATCTTTATTCGCCTCTCAATTTAGTGTTCAAGTTCAAAAGTTTCAATGATTTGCCGAAAATTTCGCGAGATACACTATCAGAAAAAAAACTACATTGGACGATGCGTGCCTCAGAAATTTCGGGATTAGAGGAGGAATTACAAGCCTCTTATGACGCTTCGAGAGCCTTCATAATTTACAAACTAGATCAAAACCTATCTAATAACAAAAAGAATATTACATCCTATAGCAAGGTTTCGCAAAATCTATATAATTTTTATTATAAAGAAATAAGCAGAAGAGAACAGAAAAAGCTCGATAAGTTTTTGGACGAAGCAGGTATCAAACCACTTATGGAAAAGGATGATTTGCTTCGAACACTTGAATCTAATATAAAAACAAATATTTACCTCGGGAAAGGTGGAAATGCAGGCAGCGATCTGGAAGACGTCCTCGATAGAAAGGTAGCCAATTCTGCAGGAATGGTGAAGCTATTTATTTCGCTTTTCAGAACTTTGGATATTAAGCATGAACTGATATTGACCAGTGACCGTCAAGACCTAAGATTTGATCCGGAATTTGAAGCAAACACATTCCTGAATGAGTTTCTGTTCTACTTTCCTTCAACTGATAAGTATATGGCACCCACAGATTTCGACTCGCGCTATGGTTTCCCAACGGCTTATCTAACAGACACCTATGGTTTGCACATCAAGGAGGTTAGTTTAGGTGATTTTAAAACCGCAACGGGAAAAATAAAATATATCAATCCCATTCCTGCAGAAGAAACTGTAGATAAAATGATTATCGATGTCAATTTTAACCCCCAAGATCTGACCTCGACTACAATCAAACTTGACCGTTCTATGGGTGGCTATTACGCGATGTATATGCAACCTTTTATGAATATTATTCCTCAGGAAAAGAAAACTGAACTTATTGAAAATTTTGCCAAAAGACTGGACGAAAGTGCAAGCATAAAAAGTAAGGAAATGCGCAATGCAGATCCAGCGCTTTTTGGGATAAAACCTTTGCAATTTGTACTCGATTTTGAGTCGGAAGCTTTTGTGGAAAAAGCTGGAAACCGTTACCTTTTTAAAGTTGGTGACCTTATTGGTCGGCAGATACAGATGTACCAGGAAAACGTTCGCAAGCTCCCTCTAGAAGATGAGTTCAAACGCACCTACTATCGCACTATTAATATTAAAATTCCTGAAGGCTATCGCGTAGCCAATGCGGAAGAAATTAACATTGATAATTCTTTTTTCAAAGACGGAAAAAAAGTACTGATGTTTAAGTCATCTTATGAAATGGATGGCGACACCTTAAAAATCACTGCTGATGAATTTTATAAAATAAATAAAATTTCAAAAGAATTTTTCGAAGATTACCGAACTGTTGTTAATAGTGCTGCTGATTTTAATAAGGTGACTTTGGTTTTGGAACCAATATAAATTCCGGGAAGAAATTCTTCTATAGTGAACTGTGATAATTCCACAGCATAAAAATATTTTTTTAAGTTAGGATCACTTTTTTGTGTTAGAGAAAGGAGCATAAGACCCCAAGCGCATAGGACTGACAGATTTAATCTGACTACAACTGAACAAATAAGAATTAAACTTTTTTAGAATGAACTTTATTCTTTAAATTTTCTAATTCTTTTTCAGTTTCGGATAGGTTTTTTCGAGCCTCCACAAGTTTTTTCTCTTCCCCTGCATTCAAATGATCATATACATCTAAAGAAAATCTTTTATGACGATCATGCAATCGAGCTAGTTGCTCCCGTTCATTAAATGCATTTAGCATAATATTTAATTTTTAAATGGTTCAGTTTAAAAGACTACCTACTAAAATACATATATTTTATGAAATAAATGTAGATGAAAATCATTTTTTTGAAGATCTCAATATTAAAATAATTATAAAACTCACGGTAGCTGAGTTTTACTGATTACTCAAAAAAAACCTTTGATACGTTGTAAAGAGGCTTCTCATTCAGTTTACCCCATCCAATTAAATACTCTGTCCAAAAGTCAATAAGTTATGATCTGGATCAAGTATTGAAAATTCCTTTTGTCCCCAAGGTTTTAATGCTAAATATCCTTGTTGATGCAAAATGATATTTCTTTCTATAAAAGATGAATAGAGGTTATCAATATCGTTAGACCTAATATATACCTGACCATAATTTTCCATTGGGTCCAGATCTTTAAATTCAAAAAAATGAATTTGTATACTGTCCTTTTCCATCATTAAATAACCTTCATAATCAGCACTCCCAAATTCATTAAAACCTAATTTGCTTTTATAGAAATCTCTTGTTATGCCTTTGTCCCTCATTGGTAATTTTGGATTAATATCTGTCAACATTTTGAAATTGTTTTTAATTAGTATTTCATATCATTATTCTAGTTCAGTTTTAATGGCAATGGTCATCCACATTATAATAATACAACGAAAATCAAAGGAGTAAAATATACATGAAAGCACCCGATAAGTATCCAATAAGTGCGACAAAACTAATTTTTTTTATGTACCAAAAGAAATCAATTTTCTCAATTCCCATTGCAGCAACACCAGCTGCTGAGCCAATGATTAATATACTACCTCCTGTTCCGGCGCAATAAGCGATAAGTTCCCAAAAATAATGGTCGGGTGGTAATGTTTGTAAATCGTACATCCCCATTGATGCCGCCACCATCGGTACATTATCTATTACAGATGAAAAAATTCCAAGGAAAATCGAGATAGTTTTAAGATTACCAACGGATTTGCTTAGAGCCAAAGCTAAATCTGATAACATGCCAATTGATTCAAGTGCCGCAACTGCCAGAAGAATACCGAGAAAGAATAAAACACTTGGAATGTCAATTTTTCTTAATGCATTGGTAACGGTAATTTTTTGCTCGTGAACTCTATCTTTATTCAAAAGTTCAGTTACAATCCATAATACAGATAAGCCAATTAGCATCCCCATGAATGGTGGCAGATGTGTTATGGATTTAAAAATAGGAACAAAAATTAATGCAGCTATTCCTAAAAAAAATACGATTCTTTTCTCAACATTTAAAATAGTTGAATCATGATTCATAATATCAGTTCTCTTAAAATTACCTTTAATCATAAGTGAGATTAGGAATAGAGGTATAATCATACTTACAAGGCTAGGGAAAAATAATTTTTGTATGATATTAACAGTACTAATCTGACCTCCAATCCAAAGCATTGTTGTTGTTACATCCCCAATAGGAGTCCAGGCTCCTCCGGAATTTGCCGCTATAACGATCATTCCGACAAACAACAACCGGTCATCTTTATCCTGTAATAATTTTCGGGTGAGAGTAACCATAACAATAGTAGTAGTAAGATTATCCAGAACTGAAGAAAGGAAAAAAGTAATAAAACCTAATATCAATAAAAGCATCTTTTTATTACTCGTTTTGATTTGCTTGGTAATAACATCAAACCCAGAATATGAATCAATTAATTCAACAACTGTCATAGCACCAATTAGAAAAAAGATAATTTGGGATATATTCCCAAGGTGTTGCACTAATTGATGAACGATCTCATCTGAATGCGAATTAAATAATATATAAGCGGACCAATTAAAGCCAGCTGTAAAAAGAGCAATGGCGGCTTTATTGATTTTAATTTGACTTTCAAGGGCAATTAATATATAACCAATACTAAAAGCGATTAGAATAATCGTGTTCATTAGAAACTTTTCTTGCTTTACACCATTTACGGCGTCTTGTAATCTAAAGATAAGTCTAATCTTATTTTTCCTTATAATTTAATGACATTTTCTGCGGCTTCTTTATGGAAGAAATGAATAGGCAGCAGAGAACTGTATAAAAATAATTCTGGCATAATCAAAACCGGATTATTTATGCTGAGAATTTTAGATATTTTAACTAAAATTAATTTTTAAGATATAGATTAGTTAATTTTTTTTTGTTACTTTTAAAACAGATTACTCCACTAATTGTAAATTTTCCTATATACCCCATTAACTTTTTGTAAGTATTGCACAAACCATTTTTTCTCTTGAAGTATTAAAAAAGAGATAAATGTGCTTTGTCATTATAAAAAGGTAGGCAAATAATTTTAATTTATAACCTAATTAACTTTTGGAAATGACTAAAAATGACACAAATTATTTAATCGAGGGTATCAAGTTAAATTATGCTGAATCGACTCTTCATGAGCTTTTAAAAGAGCAGGCAGCCATTTCTAAAAATGCAATAGCTATTAAATTTGGAAAGGAATTTGTGACTTATGCCGATTTACAGATCCGAATAAATCAGACGGCTAATTATTTATGGTCAAGAGGTCTTCGTCCTGGACATATCGCTGCTATTTCTTTAGAACGTTCTCCCGATTTTATAGTATCACTTTTTGCGGTTTTACAATGTGGGGCAACGTATCTGCCTATAGATAACGCATATCCGGATTTGCGTATTGCTTTAATGATTGCCGATTCCAAAGCTGAATTTTTTATAAATACAGCATCAAAACAGGCGGTTTCACATTCAGCGATAAATATTTTTATTGAAGACATCTTAAAAGTTAGAAAAAACCTATCGGTAGAGCCTATCAGCCTTCAAGTTTCTGCCACATCTGTGGCTTACATTTTATACACTTCCGGCTCTACAGGAAAGCCTAAAGCTGTGCAAGTGACTCATAGGAATGTAGTAAGCCTTTTATCTTCTATGAGTATCAATCCAGGTATCAATCCAGAAGATAATGTCCTTGCACATATATCTATTTCATTTGATCCAATGGTAGTTGAAATTTTTCTTTCTCTTATATATGGGGCTTGTGTGGTACTTGTTAATGATGAAACCAAACGAGATGGCCGACTTTTATTAAAACAGTTAATTGAAGATAAAATTACGATCTTGGTTGGAACACCAAGTATATGCCAATTACTTTTGGATTCGGGTTGGGAAAAACCATTAAATCTTAAAGCTCTAATTGGTGGAGAACAATTTTCTTTGCCCCTAGCCCATAAATTGCTTTCCCGATGTCGCGAATTATGGAACTGTTATGGCCCTACCGAAACGACTGTTTGCTCCTTACTTACCAGAATTTATGGAGTAGAAGATCCAATCACGATTGGCGAGCCAATTGCCAACACACACATCTATTTGTTAGATGAAGAGGGTAATCCTGTAGCTAAAGGAGAAATTGGTGAAATTACCATCGGTGGTGATGGGGTGTCATTAGGTTACCTGAATAGGCCTGAACTTACTGCAGAGCGTTTTGTTTCTGATCCTCATAACCAAAATGGAGATGGCAAAATGTACCTTTCTGGAGACCTGGGGAAATTATTGCCTAATGGTGAGGTACAGTGTCTTGGTCGTAAAGATGAGCAGGTAAAAATAAGAGGAAATCGCATAGAATTGGGCGAAATCGAAACATTGCTTAGTACACTTCCCAATATTCAACGAGCCGCAGTTATTGTGAGTAATCAGCTTAGGGGAGAACCACAATTGGTGGCCTATATTCAATCTGAAGATTCTAATCTGGATGTTGAAACCATACAAAATAAGCTATCAAAAAATCTTCCCGATTTTATGATACCCTCCATTTACATATGGGTCAAGGAATTTCCAATTACCCAAAATGGGAAATTAAATAAAAAAGACTTGCCATCTCCAGAATTCACGAGACCAGATTCTGCACCTCTGTTAAGGAAACCTCGTACACAGGTGGAAAAGGATCTTTTAAAGATTTGGAAGGAGGAGCTAAAAATATCAAGCCTAGGGATTGACGATAACTTTTTTAAAATAGGAGGTACTTCATTACTGGTCCAAAGATTAGTCGCACAAATAGGGAGAGCGCTAGATACAGAAATTCCAGTCACTAAAATTTATCAATTTCCCACTATTGCGGAACTCGCTGAATATATAGAGCAAGATGAAAATATAGAGAAAGAAGAAAAATTTAAAAATCCCGAGAAAAGTAAAACATCTACTACATCAAGGGATATTGCTGTTATTGGTATGACCTGTAGGTTTCCCGGAGCGAATTCTATAGATGAGTTATGGGAAGTACTTAGAGAGGGTAAAGAAACGATTTCCTTTTTTAAGCCAGAAGAACTGGATGCAACAATTCCTGAAGCTCTACGTAACGATCCATTTTATGTAAAAGCCAGAGGGATAGTACCTTCTGTACAGGAATTTGATGCTTCCTTTTTCGGACTAACTCCTAAAGTTGCATCAGTAATGGATCCGCAGCAACGCTTATTTTTGGAAATTGCCTGGGAAGCTCTGGAACAGTCCGGACATTTACCATCACATTACAAGGGAAGTATTGGGGTGTATGCGGGAATCGGTGAAAACACCTATTATATAAATAATTTATTACCTAACAAGGAACTGCTTGATCAGATAGGTCGTTTTCAATCCAGTATACTTAACGAAAAAGACTATATAGCTTCCAGAATAGCTTATCATTTAAATTTGAAAGGACCTGCTGTAAATGTTCAATCGGGTTGCTCTACGTCGCTTCTTGCCGTAACACAGGCAGTTGAAGCAATTAGAAATGGACATTGTGACGTTGCAATAGCAGGGGGATCAAGCATCACTGTACCCATTTATAGCGGTCATTTGTATGAGGAAGGTTCTATTTATAGTCCCGATGGACATTGTCGTTCATTTGACGCCGAAGGCAAAGGAACCCTATTTAGCGATGGGGCGGGATTGGTGCTACTAAAAAGTTTTGATGCAGCCCAAAAAGATGGTGATAAAATCTATGGAATTATCAAAGGTGTAGGATCAAACAATGATGGAGGAAATAAAGGAAGTTTTACGTCACCTAGTGCACAAGGTCAGGCAGGATCTATAAGTAAAGCACTTCGAGATGCACAGATTTCACCTTCAACCATTAGCTATGTTGAAGCCCATGGCACAGCAACACCTATAGGGGATCCTATTGAGATGGAAGGACTTAAAATAGCCTTTGGCCAACAAAAACATAAAGCTTACTGTGCAATAGGTTCTATAAAAAGTAATATGGGGAACCTTACTTCCGCATCTGGTGTTGCCGGTTTAATAAAAACGATATTGGCGGTGCATCATAAACTCATTCCAGCTTCCTTGGGTTATACAAAACCAAATCCAGCTATAGATTTTGAAAACAGTCCCTTCTTTGTAAATCGAAATTTACGCGATTGGAATGCGGATGGTCCCCGAAGGGCAGGTATCAACTCTTTTGGAGTCGGGGGCACCAATGTTCATGTAGTGGTCGAAGGCTATGAAAACAAATTACAGTCTTCTAAATTCGAAAGACCATTGCAACTACTCGCATGGTCAGCCAAGAATGAAATTAGTGTAGAAGCTTATGGAAATGCTTTGCTTAACCATATGGAAATAACACCTAAACCAAATTTGGCAGACGTGGCTTATACCTTAAATGTAAAAAGGGGCAACTTTAATTATAGAAAATTTATATTGGCAAAGAATACCGATGATGCAGTGAAGGTATTAACAGCGAAAGGAAATAATTTAGATCAAAAATCTAAATTAGAGGTAGTTCCAAATGAAGTAGTATTTCTTTTTCCAGGACAAGGTGCTCAATATTTACAGATGGGCAGAATGCTTTATGAAAATGAAAATATTTTTCGCGAGTCAATAGATAAATGTGCAGAGCTTCTAATGGATGTTTTGAAATTGGATATTAGGCAAATACTTTTTCCTGATAAAATCACTAATGAAACAGAAGCAAAACTTAAAAATACACGCTATACCCAACCCGCTCTATTTATTATAGAATATGCTTTAGCAAGACTTTGGATGAGTTGGGGCATTAAACCTACAGTATTATGTGGACATAGTATTGGAGAATTTGTAGCGGCTCATTTAGCAGGAATTTTTGACTTAAAAGATAGTTTACGTCTAATTGCAATGCGTGGCCGATTGGTCAGCGAGCTTCCCACAGGGAGTATGTTGTCAGTTCGAATGGCAGCTGAAAAAGTCAAAAATTTGCTTCCTGCTACCCTCGATATTGCTGCCATAAATTCCGATTTTATATGCGTCGTCTCTGGACCTGATGAGGAAATCACAGAATTCGAAAAAATAATAAAAGAACAAGATATTCCCCATAGACTTTTGGCTACCAGCCATGCATTTCATTCAGCGATGATGGACCCGGTTTTAAAATGTTTTGAAGAGGAAGTAGAAAAAATAAAATTGAACCCTCCTACAATTCCAATTATTTCAACTGTGACTGGGAAACTACTTACTGATAATGAGGCAATTAATCCAAAATATTGGACCAATCATTTGCGCGAAACAGTGAGATTTTCAGATGCAATGGACACAATACTTGGGCTAGAAGATCCAATATTGTTAGAAGTTGGTCCTGGCCATTCCTTAATTACTTTGGCAGGGCAAAAAAAGGAAACAAGATTAACAACTGCCTTAACCAGTTTGCCTGAAGCAAAGAGTGTTAAAGATGACTATTCCGTTTTGTTAAATACTCTGGGTCAACTATGGTTGAAAGGTTTGGAACCAGATTGGTCTGCATTTTATGAGGGACAGTCAAGACAAAAAGTGTTGCTTCCTACCTACGTTTTTGACCGAAAGCCTTGTTGGGTAGATCCTCCAAAAACTTTTTCAACTGAACAAATCTTTATCAATGAACCAGAAGAGAAAGTGCATAAAAAAGCAAACGATACCAACCAGGTCCGAAGAAAGCCTATCCTGCTTAAAAAGATATCAGAAATAATAATGAAAATCTCTGGAATTGAACTTGAAGATTCGGACTTCAACAGGAACTTTTTAGAATTCGGGATAGATTCACTTATTCTCACCCAAATGGCACTCATTCTTAAAAAGGAATTTGATGTTCCCATTAGCTTTCGTCAACTCAATGAGGATTATGAAACGCCAGAATTTTTGGCAGATTATTTGGATCAATCCCTGCCAGCTGAGAGGTATTCTCCGAAAAAAGAAAATGCGCTGTCACAATCTTTGGATACTAAAATGAAATCTATAATACCGGATTCTAATCTGTCCACTGATCAAAACCAGAATTCTGCAATCGATCTCATAACCGAGCAACTAAAGCTTTTAGGTAGGCAAATAGAACAGTTACAAGGTAATGGAGTAGCTTCAACACTCATAAAAACTAATGAAGTACCGGTTTTGGAATCTAATTTAACTTCAATACAGCAATTGCGTAAAACCATTATAGATGAAAAGCAAGATCATAAAAAACCTGTTGAAGAATTACCAAGAATTGGGCGAAGTTTTTCCTTAAAGAACCCTCCTGTGTCCGGTGCGAAACTTGGTCGGGACGAGAACGGAAATCCCGCGTGGTTTATAGAAGATGTCACACGAGAAAATGGATATTTAAAAATTGAAATATAACTAGGTGAATTTAGTAGAAAAAAAACATTTAATCTGAATAGTGATGGATAAATCAACCTCCCAATTTATAGAAAACAAAACTCTATTCGATCCTTTTGCTGGACCAGAAATAAGGAAGGTAGTCCATATTACACAAGCGCAATCTGAAATTTGGACCGCATGCAACTTAGGAAGTGAAAATGCAAACAAAGCTTTTAATCTTTCTCTTTCCATTGTTTTTAAAGGGGAATTGAACCGAATTGCAATGGTACAAGCACTGCAAACAATGGTACAACGTCACGAAGCGTTAAGAGCCGTTTTTAGTACTGACGGACGGTATATGAGTATTTTTACGGATTTACCAATAAAACTTTACTATAAGGATATCTCTGAATACTCTAAAACTGAAAAAGAAATTACCATTGCGAAGTACGTACAAAGGGAGGTCAATTACCTTTTTGATCTGGTAAACGGACCTCTATTAAAAACAGGTCTAATTAAAATTGGAGAACATGAATATCAACTAATATTAATGGCCCATCATATTATATGCGATGGCTGGTCCTTAGGCGTAATGATGCAGGAGCTGGGAATTCTCTATTCTGCCTATGTACAAAATAAAACCCCGGATTTGCCGGAGCCTGTTAGTTTTAGTGCTTATTCGGAATCTAATCAGGCGTTAATTGAAAGTAAAGAATATCTTAAGGTCGAGCAATTTTGGCTTGACCAATACAAACAATCTATTCCAAGGCTCGATTTGACGACAGATTATCCACGTCCTTCATTACGAACCTATGAGAGTCAGCAACTCGATTTCACAATTCCTGAGGAATTGGTTGAAGCTCTCAAAAAGACGGGTGTACAGTTAGGGTGCAGTTTTGTTACTACACTATTAGGAGCCTTCGAGATTTTGTTGTACCAATTAACCGGACAAGACAATCTAATAATAGGTCTTCCCGCCGCAGGACAAGCAGCAGGGGAAAACAAACATTTAATAGGACATTGTGCAAACTTATTGCCACTTAAAAGTGCAATTAATGCCAACACTACTTTCAACGAGTATTTGAAGCAACGAAAGTCGTATCTTTTGGATGCATATGATCATCAACAACTTAGTTTTGGACATCTGTTACAGAAACTTAATATCTCCAGAGATCCTTCCAGGGTACCACTAGTACCAGTGATATTTAATATGGACATAGGATTAGCAAATGGAGTCTCCTTCGAAGGACTTAGCTATTCATTAAAAAGCAATCCTCGAAATTATGAAATTTTTGAGCTTTTTGTCAACGCAAGCGGATCAGAAAACAAGTTGGTTTTGGAATGGTCCTACAATACTTCTCTGTTTAAGGCTGCCACGATAAAGCAGATGATGGCTACTTTTGAGAAAATACTTCATAGAATAGTAGCCGAACCGGAAAAGACGATAAGCTATCTTACTAAAACTATGCATACAGCTTATTTAAAATTAAATAAAACCCATGTAAATTACACAAAATTACCATTACATGAGCTTTTAGCTGAACAGGCGTTGGCTAAGCCCCAACGATTAGCTCTAAAGTTTAATGATAATCAAATTTGCTATAAAGACTTACAGAAAAAGGCTAATCAGTTGTCACATTATTTTTATGAAAAAGGTCTTAGGCCCTATGATCTTATTGGGGTGTGCCTTCCACGATCTTCAGAAATGCTGATTAGCTTATTAGCAATAATGAAATGCGGTGCGGCTTACCTGCCAATGGATCCAGAATATCCTAAAGAACGATTGCAATTTATGCTTGAGGATTCGCAGGCTAAGTTTTTAATGGCAACTCATAAGTTTTCAAAATCCCTAACGGTTACATCTAGTCTCCTATTTATGGAAGATGCGTTTTCTGAAATAGATCAATTTCTAGATACACCATTAGAACTGAAGGTTTCGCAAGATGCGGTAGTCTACCTTTTATACACTTCCGGGTCAACCGGAAAACCTAAAGGAGTTGAGATTACCCATGGAAATCTTGTAAATTTTTTAGTGGGGATGGCAAAGGAGCCTGGCATAGATGAAGATGACAAATTATTGGCTATTACTACTATTTCATTCGACATTGCAGGTTTGGAACTGTATTTACCTTTACTTAAAGGGGCTTGTGTTGTAATGACAGACACAGAAACTGCACGAGATCCTTTCCTTTTACTTGAATTATTAGAAAAGGAAAAAATTACTGTACTTCAGGGAACACCTACCACATGGAGATTATTGCTTGATGCCAATTGGGAACATCCACTTAAATTGAAGGCCTTTTGTGGGGGCGAAGCACTTCCACTTAACCTTGCAAAACGTATATTATCCAGGTGCGATTCATTATGGAACTTGTATGGTCCCACCGAAGTAACCATTTGGGCAACTGTAAAAAAAGTTTTAGAATCAGATGAACTAATTAGCATCGGTAAGCCAATAGCGAATACGCAGATATATATATTAAATGAACAGGATCAACTAATGCCTCCGGGAACAATTGGTGAAATTGTAATAGGAGGGGATGGAGTAGGCAAAGGTTACTGGAAGCGCCCTGATCTAACCGCAAATAAATTTTTGAAGAATCTTTTTGAAAAAAATGATACTGCCAGAATTTATCGTTCCGGGGATTTGGGTAAATTACTACCAACAGGAGAAGTACAATGCTTTGGCAGGTTGGATGAACAAATAAAAATTCGCGGTCACCGTGTAGAACCAGGCGAGATAGAACATATACTACTTAAACAAGAAAATGTTCACGCAGCTGCGGTAATAGCTCGAGAAAATAGGCTGATTGCCTATATAGTGCCAGTGAAAATTCTTGATAAAACAAGCGAACAGATCAGCCAATGGCGTAATTGCCTAGACAGTAGTTTGCCATCCTACTTGGTTCCCAATGAGTATAGAATATTGGAGGCTTTACCAACTACTCCCGCGGGTAAGTTAGATCGTAAGGCACTCGTTGAACTTCAAGATACCAAAAATATTTCTTCTACTACTCATTTTGCTCCCAAAACAGAGATGGAAAGGATTATCGCAACTATTTGGGAAGAATGCCTGGGTATAGATGAAGTGAGTATAGATAGTGATTTTTTTGAACTCGGAGGACATTCTCTTCTGGCCGTTAAGGTTATGTCCCGTCTGGAGCAAAAAACGGGATGTCGTTATCCTGTTGTTACCTTGCTGGAATATTCTACTATAAAAAAGATGGCAATTTTATTGGATAAGGAAAATACATCTGTAGTGGGTAATTCCCTGGTACCTCTCAAACCTGAAGGTAATAAAATACCATTATATCTTATCCACGGTGTGGGATATAGTGTAGTTAAATTCAATGATATGATTAAACATCTGCATGAAGACCAACCTGTTTATGGATTACAAGGTAAAGGGAATAGTGGCCAAAATGAAAACTTGGAAAGTGTAAAAGAAATTGCCGCACATTATATAGCTGCCATGATAAAATCAAACCCAAAAGGACCTTACGCCCTGGCAGGTTATTCATATGGTGGAATTATTGCTTACGAAATGGCAAGTCAGCTTACATCTCAAGGTAGAAAAGTAAGTATGCTCGCTATACTGGACACCATCTTAGACCCTGAATTTTATTATTCTTCATATTTTAGAAAAACACTCGCAAGAATGGACTACCAGATTAAACAAAAGCTGGTTGTTTTAAATGATATGAGAAAGAGTTGGGAGAATGTCAAATTTCATTTAAATCGTACAAGAAGAAACCGAATCAACCGGAAATTAGAGAAACGAAGTCCCGAAAACGATTATCTCATGAAAGTAGTGAACGCTAACGAAAAAATTGTTAAACGCTATCAAATAATTCCTGAAGATTTTGAGATAGATTTGTTTCGTGCACAAAATTTTGAATTTTTTATGTATGATCCTATCTATTTGGGTTGGAAAGATATAGCCTTAAAAGGATTGCATATTCATGAAGTACTTGGTGATCATAGAGATATGTTTTCACCGCCTAATGATAAGATTACTGCAAATGTTTTACAAAGTATTCTTGATCAGCGAAATACTTGATATTATTAAAGCCTTATCCTTAAAAAAATATGGAATCTCATATTTTTTTAAGCATAAGGCTTCCTTGAGTTTTCTGATTTAGTTAAAATCTAATGAAGAAGACTGTAAAGAATTTTCACTTTGGATTTAAATGAATCTTAGTTTATGAAAATCATGAATGTGGCCAAATAAATTTAAAATTGGACCAGAAAGAGAACTGTGGACAAGAGCAAATTGGGTGCTTAAATGAAAATACAATTTTTCCACTTTTAATAGCATATTTGTTTTAACCAAAATAGAATGCTGGAAACAAATCATAAGGAACTAATGACTAGCCTCTATTAATTCTAAACTATTTATATATTTAGGTTCAAAAATATTTGAATCCATTTTCTCCTTGAATGCCATATGGCATTTATATCCATAATCAATAAATATTTCTTTAATGAAAAAATAGCTTTTATTCAATTTAGTGCCATTGTCTATAATCTCAAAAGATTTTAGAACATCGATGATTCCACTTCCATGAGCTTTTAAAACCGCTTCCTTTTGAGTCCAATAATTAAAGAAGGAGGAAGAAATATTATTTGAATAAATAACTTTGTTCCATTCATTTTGGGTCATTTGTCCTCTAAAGTCCATAATATCTATATCCTTTAAGATTTCAATATCTATTCCAATTTCATATCGATCGGAAATTGCACAGACTACAATATTTCCCGAATGCGAAATATTAAATTCTAAGTTTTCTGCATCCAGGTAAGGCTTGGAATTTGAATTAAATTTCAGATTATTTGGGTAAAATTCTTTTTGAATACTTTTTAGACCATATTTTAAAAGATACCTACCGAGAAGTGATAACTGAGCGTCTTGCCATCTCCTAAAAGCTTTAATTTTGTTTCGATAATTTTCTGGAAAATCAATCGAAAATTCATTCATTAGACGAGAATGGTTCTTCTCATGAATAGATGTATAAAAGATATGAGTCATACTTCGATTTATCACATTTGGAGGTTACAAAATACTAGAATATTATGTTCGGCGCTAGTAAAAAAATTTTGCTTTATATGTTTTGATCATAATGACTTCTTATTTAACGATTTTGATTTTTAAATGAATGACACATCCAAATGCGAGATTATCCTTCACAATGGAAGTACTATAGCTGCAATGACATTATTTGATATTCTTTCACTATCAAAATGACTTCGGCTAGTGGGAAATGGGATAAAAAGTACTCTATAAGTAAGATTTAGCAATCAATTATTTTTTAATAATCTAGACTCTTCCTTTATATTTTGGATCAAAGTCTACCATCCATTGGATACCAAATTTGTCTTTAAATAGACCAAAATACGAACCCCAGGGACTGTCAGCAATTGGAACCTCAATTTGTCCTCCCTCAGAAAGTCCATTAAATAATTTGTCAGCTTCATCTTTACTTTCTGCGCTTATGGAAATTGAATATCTATTTCCCTCTTTCATTTTCTGTCCCATACTTTCTAGAAAGTCGGTCGCCATAAGTACATTTCCTTTGCCAATTGGCAATGCAATATGCATTATTTTGTTAGCATCAGAAGTTGATACTGGATGTTCTGGATTTGGCATATCTTTAAATCGAATAACCAAAGCGAACTCTCCGCCAAATACGGATTTATAAAAAGTAAATGCCTCCTCCGAATTTCCGTTAAAGTTTATATAAGGGTTAATAAGTGCCATTAATTTATTTTATTAAGGTTTAATTTATTTGAAAATTATTTACAAGATTAACAGTAGAATTGGCTTTTCCAAATTTAATATGCCTTTTCCTCTCCCCTTAGGGCGTTGAAAATTGTATAATAAATAATTTTAATATCCATCATTAGGCACCATTTTTCTATATAGAAAACATCCATTCTCACCCTATTAATAATATCTGCTTTTTTCACAATTTCTCCTCTGTAACCCTTGATTTGTGCTAAACCAGTAACACCTGGTTTCACAAAATGCCGGACCAGATACTTATCCACAGAGATTTCATATTGATGCGTATGGGATTGCATATGTGGCCTTGGGCCAACTACACTCATATCTCCTAAAAACACATTAAAGAACTGTGGCAGTTCATCAATACTGGTCTTCCTCAATATTCTTCCAATTTTTGTAATTCTGAGATCGTTTTTTGAACACATTGAAGTATGTGCATCTTGGCTAGGCGACATTGATCGAAATTTATAACACCAAAAAATCCTTTTATTGTACCCATGTCTCTGTTGCTTGAAGAAGACAGGTCCTTTAGATTCGATATTTAGCAGAATAAATAATAAGGGGGTTAGCCAGGAAAGTAAAAAAACAATAACAATTGCTGAAAAAATAATATCAAATCCCCTTTTTCCTACCCTGGCTAAATCGGAATCTAGGGGAGATTTTCTTAAATTAAATACTGGGATCACTCCAAAAAGCTCTACTCCCATTGCCCTGGTATAAACATCTTTATTATCAGGAATAATTTTTAACTTTTTAAAATTATTATCAGCAAAGTTTATCAGGTTTTTAATTTCTAATGAAGAAAGTTGTGAGGCCATACAATAAATTTCATCTATACTATTTTGGATAATGTATGAAAATGAATCTTCGATTAGCCCCAAATACGATATACTGTCAGAACTTTTATTATCAAAAAAGCCTTTATACCTGTAACCAAGTTCCGGCCTATTGAACACATCTTGTATTTTCTTCAAATTTTTATCATTCCCTACGATAACAACATTCACGAAATTCCCCCCTTCTATTCTATATACCTTCATGATCATATGGAGCAACCAACTACTGAGACTTATAGAAAAACTAATAATAATAAGAATATACAATTGATATTCTGGAGATAGATCGGAGATATCTTTAAAGCTAAATAAGGCAAAATACGAAAGTCCAAAAATTAAATACTGATAAAATAGTTTGATCAAACTGGATCGAAAACGTTCATTTCTTCCTTTAGGATAAAAATTTACACCATATGAAATCAACAACCAAGACAAATTATAGAAAATTATACTTGAAAGATCCAAATATGTTTCTGGAGTTAAAAAATATAATACAAGGTTTATTATTGTTAAATGCCAGATAATAGAAAATGGAATTATTAAGAATGACCTTTTCATTTTTCTTCAGATAATAAATTTTAAAAAAAATTAAAATTGGGAAATACGAGTAGGGTCATAAGAAATAATAAAGTAGAACTTGTAGATTTTGAATCATATTACGATTTACTAAAACAGTTTCTATTTATACTTACTAAAAACAAATGTTTTCGGTCATCACGTTAGTGCCAAAAAAATGAACACTTACAATGTTGTTGGTCAATTTTTTTTTACACGAGTATACACAAAATATCTAATCCTCTAATAAGAAGTCCATGAAACTGGATGAATCAGAATCAAGAAAATATAACAAAAGGATATTCGAACATTTAAGTATCTATTTAGCATTTGCCAATTAGACAACGTATATAAAAAAATAATCAGGAACTTGTTTCAATTAAATTGGCAAAACATTTTCCTGTAATGTTAATCTGATATTACTATGTGGGGAGAGAAAATTTTCAAAAAAATTTAATTTGAATGTACATTACAAATTGTGATTCTTGATGAAAACTAGTAAAAAGAAATAATGCTATTATTAAAATTTACTATCTAAAGTTAAGAATTTAATTTGATTTATTTAAACAAAGTTTCAATATTATAAATATAAATAATGTTAGTTCCAAGATGATTTTTCGTCACCTCTTCATTCTAAAAATTCATTCTAAAAAGTTATATTCTCTAATTATTTTAAGCGAATTGGTTCTTCTCAATCTGTATTTTTTGGTGCAGAAAAACTTATTTCTGGTTCATAAAATACTTAAGCTTTTAAAATTAAAGCTTCCATTTAGCGGAAGTGCTTCTTCGAACAGAATGTTCAATTAATTTTAAAATTTAAAGTTATTAAAGATCGGACCCTCAGCTCATTTAAATATTTTTTATTAGTTAATTATTAGTTTTTCAAGATTGAAAAACTTAATAAAATCCATTACAAATCTTTTTTAAAAATATTTGTGTGGATATTTTACACGTTATAATTTCCCAATTCAGCACCTTTAATTTTCAAATTTAATTGAGTATATATACTAATAAAAAATTAAGGAAGTTAATTGTCTACATATCAGTAATCTAATTAATTATTCAATGTAATATTTTTTTTGGCATAATATTAACTATATATCTTAATATAGAAGGTGTAAATTTTCTCTACAAATTTTGCAAAATTTTGATTAATCGGTAATAAAAAGATGTTTTATTTCTTTCTCCCAATTTTTATTGTTAAAAAAATTTTTTCCATTCATTTTTGATCCAATATGTTAAGTATAATCCCCAACCCCAAACCCTTATGAAATACATTATTATAGTATTATTTTTAGTCTTACCCCTACTGTGCAGAAGCCAGACTTTTCCAACCAAAATTCCTAAAGATTCAGACTTACATTACTCTCTTAATGTAACTGGTGGGGAATTATCTAGTGATGAAGGCAGTGTTTGTTATTCTATAGGTCAGGTTACCTATTTATCCTATTACGGAAACAAAAATTATATCAATGAAGGTATCCAGCAACCTCTTATCATATATGGGAAACCGATTGATAAAAAAGAAGAGGTCAACTTCAAAGTAGCAGCATATCCAAACCCAGTTACAAATTCTCTTACAATACAAGCTTCCAATTACGAAAATCGAAGTCTAAGTTATCAGTTAACGGATTTAAATGGAAGATTATTAAAACAAGCACGAGTTGGAAAATCCATTGCTAATGTAGATGTATCCGAATTGTCGGTAGCGATCTATTTATTAAAAATATTAGATAATGGGAAACTTTTAAAAACAATTAAAATTATAAAAAGGTAATATTATGAAATGGCTATATTTATTTTCACTCTTAACGTTGATGCATATGAGCGTTTTTGGACAAACTCCAGAAAAAATGAGTTATCAGGCAGTAATTAGAGATAATTCAGATGTCCTGCTAAAAAATTCGAATGTCAATCTAAAAATTATTGTTAGACAAGGTTCTTCGAATGGTTCCAGCGTTTATGAAGAAACGCATTATACAAAGACCAATAAAAATGGACTTTTATCCTTGGAAATTGGTTCAGGAATGGTGGAAAAAGGATCTTTTAAGGACATTATCTGGGCGGAAGGACCATTTTTCATAGAGACTCTGGTTGATATTAAAGGCAATTCAAGTTATAAAATTAATGGTGTTAGTGAGATGCTAAGTGTACCTTATTCATTACATGCAAAATCTGCAGATTCCTTTACAGGTACAATCTCTCCTTCCCAAATGCCAGATTTTTATACAGCTGATGAAATTGATAATATTCTCTTAGATATTAATACTGGAGAAGGGGTTAGCCAATCATTAAATTTGGACCAAACTGAGCTAAAAATCACTGGAGGTAATAAAGTTTCTTTCGAAAATTGGGATACGAATGTGTCTGATGATTTCTCTGGGATATATGATGATCTTCAGAATTTACCTGATTTATATAACAAAACAGAAATTGATAATATAATTGGAGGTATTGAAACTACGGGTGGTATATCACAGAATCTAAACCTTGACCAAAACACCTTATCCATTTCCGGAGGGAATTCTATTTCTTTTGACAACTGGGATACCAATGAAGCGGATGATTTCTCTGGTGTATATTCCGACCTTCAAAATATACCTGATTTATACAACAAAACAGAAATTGATAATATAATTGGAGGTATTCAAACTACGGGTGGTATATCACAGAATCTAAACCTTGACCAAAACACCTTATCCATTTCTGGAGGAAATTCAATATCTTTCGATAACTGGGATACCAATGCAGCAGATGATTTCTCTGGTGCATACGCCGACCTTCAAAATATACCTGATTTGTACAACAAAACAGAAATTGATAATCTAATTGGAGGTATTGAAACTACGGGTGGTATATCACAGAATCTAAACCTTGACCAAAACACCTTATCAATATCTGGAGGGAATTCTATATCTTTTGACAACTGGGATACCAATGTGGCTGATGATTTCTCTGGTGCATATGCCGACCTTCAAAATAAACCAGTTCTGTTTTCCGGAGTATATACCGACCTCCAAAATATACCTGATTTATATAACAAGTCAGAAATTGATAATCTTATAACAGGCATTGAAACTACTGGTAGTACACCTCAGAACCTTAACTTGGATCAAAACACCTTATCAATTTCTGGAGGAAATTCAATTTCCTTCGATAATTGGGATACCAATGCAGCAGATGATTTCTCTGGTGCATATGCCGACCTTCAAAATAAACCAGCATTGTTTTCTGGAGTATATGCCGACCTTCAAAATATACCTGATTTATATAACAAGACAGAAATTGACAATCTTATTACTGGTATTGAAACAACTGGTGGTATTTCCCAGAACTTAAACCTGGATCAAAACACCCTATCCATTTCTGGAGGAAATTCTGTTTCTTTCGATAACTGGGATACCAATGCAGCGGATGATTTCTCTGGTGCATATGCCGACCTTCAAAATAAACCAGCATTGTTTTCTGGAGTATATGCCGACCTTCAAAATATACCTGATTTATATAACAAGACAGAAATTGATAATATTATAACTGGCATTGAAACTACTGGTGGTATTTCCCAGAACTTAAACCTGGATCAAAACACCCTATCCATTTCTGGAGGGAATTCTATTTCTTTCGATAACTGGGATACCAATGCAGCTGATGATTTTGATGGAGCATACTCCAGCTTAACCGGAGCGCCTAAAGTCTATACTCAGGATGAAGTCAATGCTATAAAAGCAGAAATTTTAAATACAGTGAGTACTTCTTATATGAAAAAACCTAGCGTGAATAATATCTCCTCCTCAAGAAGTATGTCGCAATCAGATGTCAATAATACCATTGCTTGTACATCCTCGGCTACCTTAACCATTAATTCTGGGTTCTCAGCTATGCAAATAGGCGATATATCTAATATTGAAGTTCATGGCACTACTCTTACCATTCAAGGATCCGGAGTTATTATAAATGGTGTAAATTCTGGAAAAGCGACTATTGGAAATAGTAAGGATTATACAGGAGGAATTTTAAGAAAAACAGGAACAAATACTTATATTGTATTGTAATGAAAGAGCTCTTTTTAATTTTTACGTTTCTATTTTTGTGTAGCATATCTTGCCTTGCACAGAACTATTATCATACTATTGACGGACCCCAGGAAGAGGTGGTGGTTCCACCTCCAACTACTGGAACGGTAATAAATAATGTAACCGAACTAATAGCCGGGTTGAAATCCGGTGGGAATTTGTATTTGAATCCCGGTAATTATGTCTTACCTAGCACCCTTAATTTAACCGATATATCTAATCTTACAGTAATTGGTGCTAATGGTGCGATAATTTCCGGTAACTTATTAGCATTACTGAAATTTAGAGGTGATGCAAAGAATATTACCTTTAAAAATATTGGATTTAATGCAACAGCCTCTTCAACTTCTGAAGGGGGAGCTATTGTATATTTTGATCAGACAAACGCAGAAAATATACTCTTTGAAAACTGTGACTTTACGTGTCCTAACCTAAATGCAAATGGATTAAAATTTGTAAGCGAAAATGCCACAAGATCTAAAAATATTACGATCAATAATTGTAATTTCCATCATATTGGTAGAATGGCAATAGAAACTCAGAACCACAATAATGATGGGATAATGAGAATCACTGATGTAACTATTACTAACTGTGAATTTAACCGCTTGGGATTACAATCACAATACGGAATGGCAATTAGCCTTAGTGGATCAGGACAAAATGCAGTGCTTGATAACAATAATATAGTAGATGCAAAAGACAGAGGTATTGAAAATGTGGGATGGAGTAATATCAAAATCACTAATAATACATTTTCGTCTCCCAATACGGACTTTGATCTTATAACCTGCCAAACAGATTACGCGAACGGTGCCCCCTATCTTTATAATGTTGTAATAAATGCAAATAGCGGAACAGTTTCCGGACTAGTAGGTATAAGTAACTGTGATGGAACAAAATTCTTCAATAATAACTTTCATGCTGATGCCCTAAATCTTGTTTCCACAATTAATTCAGAATTTTATGATAATACATATTATTCCAATGGAGGAATTGGTCTTTATATTGAAAATAATTCCAATAATAACAGCTTTCATGACAATACTTTTGTGACTACCGCAGACAATTCTAGTACTGTAACTATTTACGCTCCAAGTTCAGGAAATGTCCTTACAAATAATATTTTATTAAATCAAGGAAGCGGAGGCGGTCTTTACAATGATTATGACGGAGGTAATACATTAAACTAAGAAAACTAGTATTTTAAAATAAATAGCCGAGACTATATTTTTTTTTCAAAAAATAATCTCGGCTATTTATAATTTGTAGAATTGATTCTTGTTGAATAACTCACGTGGAAGCACTGTTTTAAAACTTTTAAATAATCTCAATTCCAAGAAAAACAACACATGGATTTATTATAATCCAAGCAATTATTTGTAGTGAATGTTCATTTGCTTTTCTGAAAATTTTAGCAATTACGTCTGTGGTTTATTTATTATAAATTATTTTTCTCGTCATAACTTCTCCATGAATATTAACTTTGACAAAAAGCATTTGTGTTGAAAGGTGGAAATGGTCGATTGGAATCTCAATTTTATTAAATCCTTGAACCAAACTGAATTTTTCGCTCAGAAGTTTTAACCCTTTAAAATTAAAAATTTCTATCAAAGCCTTGGTATCAGTTGAGGAATTAATATCCAAGTTCAGTAGATTTCCAGGTTGCGTTGGGTTGGGATAAATGTTCAGCGTTTGGGCTTCTGCCTTCTCCCCAAACATATCATTGTCGGTTAAAGCAACATCAATTAGATCCGCGTTGATTAAAGTCTCGCCAATTATATCTTTGTCGCTTAAAGTTTGGGACTTTAACATACTGTTACTGCTAGTAGTATTCAATACTCCATAGGCCTCGAATTCAACAATATGTACCCCTATATTCTTTGAATTATAATTCATATTTACTCTGAGGTACCTTGCCGTGGCATTATTAATTATAAAAGTATTACCTCCTTGTGTAGCAGGGGTTTTATTTTGATTAAAGTCAACTAAAGGAGACCAATTTACACCATCAACCGAAGCCTTAATATCATATTGGTAATAACGGGAACCATCATAATAATTAACCACAACTATTTTATTAAGATTGTATAAAGCACCTAAGTCCACTTGCCACCATTGGGGGTAAGGATTGGCTCCCCACCAACTGCTTAGTGAGTAATTATTATCTACAGCTCTATTACTAGGTGTTTCCGCACCAAGCGAAGAACTGGTAGGTTTATTCAAAGCTATGTTTCCACCTGCCGGAGCCACATCTTCACTTGTTATGTTCACTGTAGCCATCGATGGAATGCCAATAGAATAATCCGTACCTGGGGCTAATTTTAAGATGACAGTTTCAATAGGTTCCACTTCTGTGTCGTTAATGGGTGTTATCGTTACCAAACTAAATTGCTGGCCGTTGGGGATAGAAGTAGTTCCAGATAGCGCATTATAATCAGACCCAGAGGTAGCTGTTCCCTCCACAGTATAATTAATAGTGATGGCTGAGCCAGTATTTATCTGTGCAAGACTGAACTTAAAAGTACCTGTATCTAAAGGTGACTCACCGGCGTCAGGATCTGTTGCATTTAAGCTTATTGGAGGTTTATTGACTGTTGAATTTGTTCGAAAATATTGTTTTCCAAGCCAGGCATTATGAGTATTATCCCAAGTGCTAGCCCGTGAATTATCAGAAAGTCCGGAAGCCGTAACTGCCCAGGTACCTACACTTATTAAATAATTGTCATTAAATAGATTTTGCGGCATGCCATTACTTACATATTCCGAGTATAAATTCAATTTAACCCCTCCTATAATCTGGGAAATTTGTTGAAAAATAAGCGAAGAGTATATATGATCTGAATGATCACCCGGATTTATTGATAAATCATCATCAGCTAAGTTAAATATAAGTTCATCAGATGGATTAGCCACTGTTTGGATGATAGCTTTAATTGTTAGTTCTAAATCATTCAACGAAGTGTATGATGTGCTGCCATCAATAGCTGAAAATGAAGTTTTACTACCCTCGTAAATTTTTTTTAAACTTACGTTATCATTTGAAGCATAGCCATCTCCATTAAAATTTCCATCAGGTAATCTCAAGAAATAAGCAGTAGCATTTCTATAAGAAAATTTTAGTATTTGATGCCCGTTTATATTCACCATTGTTTTATTCATATTACTTCCAATTCCTATAGAAAAAGTGTTTGATATAAACCTGATAGCTCGCAAACTCCCTTCTTCCCTTGCCAAATAAAAATTTGTGCCTGCACCATCGCCAGCATCTCCCGCAGTGGTATGTATGAAAATAACTTTATTATTTGGATTTTTAATATCGGTATAGGCATTTGGATTCATAAATAATTGCCAGTCGTCCGGATGGGCCGCTACATATACATTCGTGCTTTGTGCTATTATGGCGGAAAAATTGAAAAAAAATAGTAGGAGACATAAAAGTTTATCTATACCCAAAGATGAAATTAGCCATAAATCGATATAATTATCAGAATATTTCCTCAATTCAAATTTGTTAAGTTTAATACCTAACTTTTGATTCCCAGTTTTCATGATCTTAGATTTTTTAAATTGAAATGGCCTTAAAAACTAACACTCTGATCTACTAAAATTAAATATTAACATATTTATTTACAAATATTTGTGTAGTAATTAACTTACCTATAAAACGCACAGTTAATGGAACTTTCTATACCTCAAAGTGAAAAAAATGTTAGCAGATTTCGGTTTGTGATCTCTCTTAATATCAAAAAGCTGTTACGAGATCGTAATTGCTTTTAATTCCATTATCAAGAGAAAACATTAGTTAATTATGAGGGGATAAAAAAAGAGAAGGCAAAATATATTAGTGTGATGATGGGCGACATAGCAATCGCGTATTCATATATAGAACATTAATCGGAGCCATTTCGAATTGCTATTCTTTATTAATTTTACTTAGTTTTTCCTTTTGCATATAAAATCCAAAAATAAACCCATAGTAAAGGTATCTTTTTGATAAGCGACGCGGTTCCTTATATAAACGACCTAACCATTCTAAACCAAACTTCAGCCATAACTTACCCGGACGATTTTTAGCACCTGAATAAAAGTCAAAAACCGCTCCAATGCAACATATAATCTTAACATTGATTAAATGAAGGTTTTCATAAGACCATTTTTCTTGCTTCGGTGCTGTCATTCCAATAAAAAGAACATCTGGTTTAAAATCATTTACTTCTTTTAACATTTTCTTATTGTCCTCGTTTGAGAATGAAGATTTAAATGGAGGGGAATAAAAGCCAACTCGAATCTGTGGATAATCGAAGGAAATTTTTTTTTGAATCTTTTTTAGGGTGTGTTCTGAAGCACCTAGATAGAAACAACTTCCTTTGGTCTTATTTAAAAATTGAAGCAGATATTGATGGCAATCTGCCCCAGCTATTTTTTTAATCTTCTCACCTTTAAGAAATTTTAGGCCATATACAATTCCAATTCCATCCGGAAGTAAAATATCTGCATTGATAAGGGATTCTTTGAACAGTTGATCCTTTTCAGCAAGACAATAAGAATATTGATTAATTGTATTAACCATTACTTTTCCTTGTTTAGGAATTTTGTCAAGATGATCGTCAAATAAGTTGTATTCCAAAAAAGATCTGGTTCTGATTTCCTCCGATTTTATCACAGTTTGAATGTTGTAGAAGTGATTCTGATATTAAAATTATCTGCCTGAATTATTTTTTTTAAAGTTAACAGCAACAAAATTCAAGCATTTACAAAAGTTTTTAACTTCCTGAATAAATATGAAGCTGAGTTTTTAAAATTAAAGTGATTTATTTTAGTGTATAATATATCAGAAATTAGCTTTTTATATTTTGATTTATTTAAACTTTGAATATCAAAACCTTGCTGAGCAATCATCCTGTAAATTTTACTTATACCAACCTTTTTTTCAGAGGGAAGATGTAAAATATCCAGATATAAGTCTTCTTCACGAACATTTACATAAGAGAAAGGGTTGGTCCAGCATCTTTTTATATTTCCGTTTAATTTACCTAGATCCGCGTCATATTTGTAATAAAAATATGAAAGTGCATGTGCTTCTTCATTAAATTTCAAACACTTATTTTCAAAGCGATTTATCAAATCATTCCAAAGTTTGTGAAAATCTTCACATAAGCATTCTATAAATTCCCCTTTTGCAAATAAGACCTCTCCCCCACTGTATTTGGGAGGTGTTTTGCATTCCAAACCCATTTCGTTGAAAATCGTCTGCATCTCAATTCTATTTATGCCATTTATGTGGTAGTCCTCAGGATAATCTATAGTATATGTAAAAGCCGGATGTTTACTAAATTTTAATTCTGTGAATAAAGAATCAACTGGGCCATTGAATAAACAATCAGAATCAAGCATCATAAGACGGTATGGTTTAGTCATATGGTGAGATAAATAATCTAAGATAGAAAATTCGTAAAACTGATTATTCCAACTTTCATAATAACCCTTGGGAACTTTATATTTATTATCTATTTGAATGACTTCCACGCTATTTTCACTTAAAAAATTCTTTATATTGAAATCATCCAATATTGGAATGCAGTTTGTATTAGTAAATAGAATGTGTTTTTTATCCTTATTAAACCTTATAGAGGAAGCAAAAAAGACAATTATACATTCCCAATAAGTCCTTTGGAATTCCAAATCACTAGATTCTCCAGTGACTTGGGGATAATTCGATTCTTCACCTATAGCATCGATATGAATCCATGTAGCAATAATATCCATTAATTATAAATTTTAATTTTGTTAAGCAATATTATCAGGATTTATGGATTAATATTAGTCATCTCGTTCTGAACTACATCAACCGAGTCCAGGTTCCGAACTTTATTGTTTAATTTCTTCGAAATACAATTCCTCAATATATCTTCCAGGTTAATCTCAAAGCGGTTCAGTGTAAATTTCGATTCGAACCTTTTTTTGCCTTTTTCCCCCATTGTAATGCGCATCCTGGGATTTAAAATAAGCAATTCCAGTTTATTTGCGAGATCCTGGGAATCTTCCTTTCTAATTAAGAATCCAGTTTCTTCGTTAATTACTATTTCGGGGATTCCGCCTTCTTTAGTGGAAATAATTGGAAGTGAAAATTGCATGGCTTCTAAAAGGACGAGCGGAAAACAATCATCTAAAGTTGGTAAAGTGAAAATATCTGAATCTAAGAGCAGTTTGGATTTCTCCATACCTATTTTCTGCCCGTGGATTCTGATCTTATCTGAAAGATTATTATTCTTGACACAGTTCTCAAATTCTATTTGAGAGATATCACCCCATGATCCCACAAAATGACATTCAAAATCCAACCTTCGCCTATGAAGTATCTCACAAGCCTCTAAAAGCACCCAAACTCCCTTATCCCTAATCATATTGGATAAAAAAATAATTTTAGGCGGTTCTAGATTTTTAGCATTTTTATGTACGAATAGTGTTTTTTGGGATTTAGGTGGAATCCCATTATAACAATAATATACATTTTTATGCTTTACATAACTTCTTATATCTCCGTATAAAAACTTTGAAGTAAGAATGACTCGAGTGTTCTTAAAGGCGACTTTATAAAGTATGTTATTTATGAATCGGTTTGAAGAATTTGATACACCCTTATTGTGAAAATGATAAACAATATTTTGTCGAAATATTTTTAGTATAATCACCACCACCATCTCTTTATAAAATGCGGCTCCTTTAGTATTAAGGGTCATATAGCAAAGGTCGTTTCGGGAGGTTAAAAGCTGAGAAATAACCTTAAAGTATAAGGCTAAGAATCGAAAAAATTTACTGAATAAACCTTTGCCTGTATCAGTTAATTTTCGGGAAGTTTGTAAATTGATGTAATTACAGTTAAACGAATTATTCAATCGTTCACTATTTCGAATAAACTGTCCCACCATAGCCGCGCCATGTACTGGTGGAGGTAGGTGCAGAATAAACAGAATTTTAAGTTTATCCATTATTTATTTTCTTTAAGAAGGCCCGCATTGGGAAGATATTTAAAATTATTATTACCAGATATTATTTTAAAAATCTGTTCTAAATCATTCCAGAGATTAAATTTTTCAATCTCCCAAGAGTGCCCCCATAAGTGAAAACACCCTCCATAATCGTCAATTTGCCTCATATAAAAATCAACCATCTTAAATAGATCGCCCCTGTTTCCTGAATGGGCATAAAGCCACATGGAGTTAAATTTGAACCGCTTTAAAAGATGTTTAAAATAAGTGGAATGATCGTGTTTAAAGACCTGTATGGTTGTGGGCAATACGTTATTAGAATTCAAGCCCCTTGTGCTCAATAATTCAGTAGTTCTAAGTAATTTGAAACCTGAATTTAAAGCATATTCCATAGCGGGTTTGTTATATATCCCTCCAGGAAAGCAAAAAGAAAGAGGTTTTGTATCTAACAATTCTTCTAACCAATTGTAACAGCCCAAAATTTCCCGTTCAAAAAAATTGTTTGATGTCGATCTAATTCGCACGTGACTCAAAGTATGCCCGCCAATCTCAAACTGTTTGGCTAGATCACAAATTGAATTTTCATTCATAACCTCATACTCTTCATTTTCTTTAGGTATATAAAAAGTCCCGGACATATTGTACTTCTTTAGTAAGTCCGCAATTTTATTATCTGCTGGATAACCATCATCCCAACTTGTAGTAATTATTTTCATTTTTGGTCGTCCTTTAATGCGGCCTTCCAATTAAGGTGGTTAATTAACATTCTAATTTATTTTTCGCCATAAAGTTGAAATAGGTGACCTAATTAATTTTTTTTCGCGTTTAAAAATTCAAAACATTCCATAAGTCCGTTAACCATTTTCTCTATTGGGAATGTGTTTTCAACTGCATATTTTATGTTTCGGCCAAATTCCTCTTGGATATTTTTGTTTTTAAGATAATCATTAACTTTTATTGCCATGGCTTCCAATGTATGTTCCTCTAAAAGGAATCCTGTTTTGTTGTGAATAACATATTCAACCTCAGGGCTATGTGCAGGGTAACCATTTTTGGTTTGAAAGGAAAGGACGGGACAACCGAAACAAAAGGCATGATTTACAGACAGTCCTAAATATCCGGGATTTATCATCAAATCATTTACAAACAAAATTTGCCCTGTGGCAAGGTCATCATGAATTGCTCCATGGAAATAAAAATCTTTTATATTGAAACTTTTATTGACTCGAGCTTTTATTTTTGGTAGCATCTCACCCTCACCTATGAAGTGAATTCCTACCGAGATATTAAAATTTAACAGCAGGTATTCATAAAGATCAAGTAGCATATCTGGTTTTTTCGATGCCAGCATTCGTCCAATAAAAACCAAATTGAAATCATGTTTTATCCCAAGCCTTTGCTTTATAATGGTTTTTCCTTCCTGTTCCAGCTTGGTTCTAAGGCCTGATAATACCTCTGTATCTAAAGTATTTTGAGCCACAAAAACTGAATCTTTATCGAGATAAGGCAAAATTATGGCCTTGTCAAACTGGCTGTATACAATATTCGCATCAACCAATCGCATTAAAAAAAGCCTGTATTTATCAATTAGTTTATTTTTAGGATTAAAACCTGTTTTTCTATTATAGCCATGGGACCAGAAAGCAAATCTGATATTTAATACCTTGCTCAAAAAGATTATTATTGGAAGGTTAAGCATCCCAATGGCTAAATCGCAAATGATAACCTCTGGCCTGATCTTTAAAATTTCCTTTATAGGAAACAGAATTACTTTAGTCTCTTCTTTAGCATACTGAAAAGAATAAATAGGCTTTGAATAACATGCATTTGCAGTCTTTATACCAGAATTATTTTTTCCATATAATAATTTAAATTCGATGTGTTTTCGTAGCTGATCAAAAATCGGTTTTCGATAGCTGCTAAATACTCTTTCGATGATTACCAATTTCTCCATTATTGTTGTAAAAAATTAAGTGCAGACTATTGAAGTTTATTCATCCGATTTTAGATTTACTGATGAAAATACCTGGCAAGTATTTTAGATTTTAACCTTTTAACCAACATTCAATTTATCAATCTCTAAATGCATTATGTCTCCAAAAGTTTCCCAAGTGTTTTTCTCATAAAATTCAAGGTGTTCTTGAGAGTTTATCGGTGCTTTTTCAACTTCATATTTTTTATGTATAGCCAATATATCTTCAAAATCATTATAGGTATCTATGAAACTTAATGATTTTAAATCCTTAAAAGCTCCAATATCAGGTACAATAATTCGGCTATTCATCCTTATGGAATCAATCAAAGACCCTGAACTTAATACTGAAGTTGCCTTGTAGGTAAAAAGTATGAAACGCGATTGACTTGCGAATTCTGCAACCTCCTCTATCTTAAAAAAATTATCTTTCAAAATTATCATATTGGAAAAATATGGTTCTAATTTATTCTTATAGCTATCGTCAAAACACTTACCTACAATTAATATTTTCATATAGCTAAAGTTTTTGTTTTGGTTCACAAAATGTAAGAACTCCAATACGCCTTTATAAGGACTAATGGACCCCCATATAAGGAAGTCATAATCCTTTTTTGAATTCAAATTCTTTGGAAAAACTTGTTTTATTGGGTGGAATATATATTTGATCTTATGGGCCTTTTTTGGATAAAATTCCTGACCAAAATCAATTCCGCTTTTAGAATGTGTGAGAATAAGGTCGGAATGCTTCATCATCACCGAAAACATAAGATCTGTCCAAGGATTTTTTGCTAGTGAATGAGAATATTTATTATGAAGTATCCAGATCAGCTTTTTATCCATAATTTGACAGAGCAAAATAAAGAACTGAAAAACAATCACTTGTAGCTTTCCATATCGAAGAGTCGGGACATTTTCAATCCAATTTAAAATATAGATATCGGTTTTAAATATATATCTAAAAAAATCCAAAACTCCTCTCCTATTATATTTCCTATTTACAATCACAAAATTTTTGCTTAGAGCATCCTGAAAATCTAATATGTATGGGTTTGGAGATAAAACAGTTTCATTATCCATTTTAGGATGAAAGTAGATTTTTTTCATTTCCGTATTTTTTAGCTAAAATGACACCTATTAGTTATTAAATACATTTTCTATATGTTGCCCCGAATTGTGAACTGTGGAAAAAATAATATTTTGAAAATCCATCGCCACTTTATTTGTATCATGTTTTTCTGCGGCAATAGTTTTTGCCTGCAAAGCTGTTTCTTGTCGCAAGCTCTTGTTTTTCAATAAACTCACCAATTTATCTACTAGTATATCCACATTATTCTCTGTGACAATAATCGCCCAGTGAAAGCGTTGAGCATATTGAACCAAAGCTGTATCCTCAGGAGCAAAAATAATAATAGGAGTTCCGCTTGCCATATATTCAGGAGCCTTGGTAGGCATAGAATATTTAATGAACTTAATGGATTCCTCATCAAAATCATAAGGCAGAATTAAGACATCTGTTTCAGCAAATACTTTAGGAAGATTTTCATAAGATACAAAATCTTGATGTTTTACATTTTTAAAATCATATATCCATCCTGGGGCATCTGTTGATTGGATAACAAATTTGACTTGTTGATTGAATTCTTTATTTACTTTATCTACAGCACGCGCAATCATTTTGAGTGACTTATCTATACCCAAACCAATTCTTCCTGCATAAAGAATGGTTGGGATTTCTTTAAGTTGATAGGTTTGACGCTGATTTTTTTTCCAGAAATCCAGTGTAATTGGATTATGAAAAGTTATAAATTCTTTAGCATATCTTCGTTTATATTCATTAGCCATATAATCACTTATGCTCATAGCCACATCGGTATTTTTAAGTAAAATCCTAAATTTTTTATCGGCCATTTCCCTCCAGTATTTTGCCAGAAACCCCTTTCGATCTAATAATGAAAGCCAGTCATCCATCATATGGAACACAAATGGCTTTTTGACATATCGGTTAATCTCCAAACAAAAAAGAATATCGTCAAGACTACTGGCCTGAGCATATATAACATCAGGTGAAAACTCATCTATCCATTTACAGAATTGAGAAGATAATCTTGTACGTACCATAAAATTTGAGAATCCGACAAAATCCAAAAGCGGGTACACATATTTATCAATTATTTTTCCCCTGGTTTTAGCTTTGTCTTTGACAATATTTTTTGTGGCAGAATCAGTAAATTTCACCTTACCCGAATAGTATTTTCTCGAAAAAATATTTAAGGGAAACATCCATTTTCGTTCTTCAGATCCAAGCTGATAATAATTATTACATACAGAAAAATCCATATCTGAAGTAAGTGAATACCCAGAGCAGGCCACTGCAAGTTTATTACCTTTCCAATTTGAAAATAAATTGGAAAGGGTAATACCTCCACCAGTATTATTGACAAACGGCTGATTTATGATTAAGACTTTTGGGAATGTCATATCTGAAATTTTAATCTTTTAAATTTTGGATATCTTGGGATAGTTCGGTAGGATTTTTATAGCCTCTAAAATAATCGACAAGAATCTGTTCCGGGATATCTCGAATAGTTTTAGAGTAACAAATCCCAACTGCTATCCACAATAGAATATACTGCAAGGTGAATGTATGTATTGTTGATGGATACATATTTATGAATGTCCATAATATCCACATAGCGGCAGCTTTACTAAGCAAATTGCTAGAATAAAAAAGCCCTTTAAACAAAGCCGGGATCGTTATTAATAAAAAAAGCGATAGGGATATTAGTCCTCCTTTCAATATTAGCTGAAGGTAATCTGTCTCGATAGTCCCTCTGTAACTGGTTACTTCATTTGGATCTATACCTGGACAAAAATATTCTCCCATCATTCCCCTACCTATTATCCAATCTTTAATTCCCATGTCCTGATAAAAGCAAGTTTCTACACCTGATCTGGTGTCTACCAAACCTCGATCCATAAGATTGTCAAGAAGCCCTACTTTGCTTGCATCAAAAAGTTCCACGCCGACCAACAATAAAATACCTCCTAAAAATATCGACATTAAGACAATAATATATCTACTGCTGGTAGTGGAAAGATAAAGCAGATAAACCATTACTAAAGGTATTAATTCCATCAATAATAGGCCTCTCCTTGCCCTAATCACTGCAAATAAAACAGTGAACCCCAAGATGCCTATAGCAAATACCTTCCTTTGAAATGATTGATACTTATAGGTTAGCAGCAAAAATAGACAGGGTGTCGCCAAGGTCTTAGAAAAATACTCCACTATGGCCTGACTTTGCAAATCTGATCCACTCCTTCTCAACTCATTAATAAAAAGAAAATCATAGATTAAGTAGAAAACTCCTAAGATTATTATAATATCAAAAAGTCGCTTATAGGATATCAATCTTTTGGGGAACAATAAAAAAAGCGGAACTAAATACATAAACACACCAAACCAGGCATCAAATAGCATGAATTTTAAGGAATGGTAATTGAACTCAACACCCCTTATCACTATTACCAATAGCCATAATAGATATAGAATATATAATCCCTGTAAATATCTGTTTTTTATAGTAAAGTCGATTAAATGAATGGCAGTTGGAATAAAAATAAGAATCCCAATTACCTGAAAAACCTGACAGACATTATAATTGACCGTACCCGTAGTAGAAATTGTATAACTCAATGTATACAATACAAATCCGAACCAGAAAAGATTGAGCACTTGACGATCCCGAAGACCAAACAATATATAATCGTCTAAAATTTCCTCATTCATTAAAAACAATTGTCTTAATTCAAAATTTGCTCTATTAAATTTAAATGTTTCTCAATAATTAAATTCCCATCAAACTGTGGCAATGCATAGCCTTTGACATTCGTCTCAAGGCAATACTTTATTCCCTTGGTCAAGTCTTCTGAGTCTTTATACTTCGCCAAATAACCATTTTTTTTATGAGCAATCAAATCAGGTATTCCCCCCGTATTAAAAGCTACCACCGGTGTGCCACACCTTAAAGATTCTAAAATTACATATCCAAATACCTCAGCTAAGGAAGGAGCAATGAATATATCTGCCGCATTGTACATAAGATTTATTGCATACTCATTAGAGAGATAACCTAAAAATTTCGTATTAAATGGAATAGCTTCTGCGATTTCTTTTTTAAAACCACTCCCAAATATTAAAATACTTACCTTTTTATAATTGTCATCTGCATACAACAATTCCAACGCTTTCTGAAGATACTGCCAACCTTTATAGGGACTTTCAATAGAGATCGCTCCAAAGGCTATGACAATTTCATCCTTGTCAAAATTGAGTATACGTTTGGCTACATTTTTCTCAAAAGGTTTAAAAATTTTGTCATCTAAATAATTAGGTATATAAAACAAAGGCTTTTTCCTAATTAACGCAGACTGCTGGGCACAATCAAATAGCCATTTACTTGGCGCAATGAAGTATACATTTTCATTAGTTGAAAATAATTTTTTCTTTCTTTTAAATTCATTAATGGATAAATCCTTATGCTTATCCCCTTCAAAGAATTTACAACTATGACATTGATTCATGTATTTAAGACAACCGAAGCTGTGATGGCAGCCCCCTGTAATGGTCCACATATCGTGCATGAAAAATATAATACGCTTATTAAGGTTAACCAATTGCTCAATATTTGTTAGACTTAAGAATCCATTGAGCACCCAATGCACATATATAACATCTGCTTCCTTAACCACTTCTATTTCAGAAATGTTAGAACCGATGATGGGATAAGAAAAAATCCCATATTGAGAAGTCATTTTTCTTTTTAAATATGACTCTGCATAATTATTAGCGGTAGATATATATCTGGCTTTTCTACCAGGACTAGATATAGTAAGTTGATCGTCTAATTCATTATATAGACAAAATATCTTGGAATCGACACCTGCGTCTAAAAAGGCCTTGTGAAGCCTGTTGCCAGGACTCGCTTCGGTAGTCATATATTGAAGATGGAGTATTTTTAAATCACCCATATTTTGATATTATTTAAGCCAGAGCCCTTTTTTATTTTTAACGATGATCATATAGTATTGTAGCGGAGCTATGATAAAACCATTTAAGTTAGCCAAAACAGAAGCTATAAAGAGCGCATAAACACCCATCTTTAAATAATTGAGAAATAGAAGAACCAAACCTATATATAAGAAAGGGCTAAAAATGCTTGCCCAAAATTGTATTCTCAAAGCACTGATTCCATTTAAAAAATTAACGTACTTAGAACCAAAGATAATTGTAGAAACATAAATAAAACCCCAAAAGGAAAGAGCAAAACTAATCTCCACGGTGCCGGCCCCTAACCATAGATCGTAAATCTTATTTGAGAAAAGCAACATTACAATTCCGATCGCAACAAAGGCAATGTTCAACAGATTATATTTCTTTATGCTGTTTCTTATCCATTGTATGTCATTGTTTGCATAGGCCTCTGTAGAAGCTGACCAAAACGGTGACAGAAATATCACAAACCCCATAGTAAGCACATTAAAGTACTTGAAAACAATATTGTAAGAAGTGACCTGTGAGGGACCAAAATTTCTGGCAATAATAATATTTGCGGTTTCAAATTGTACAATCGCAGCAATTTGTATAACAAAAAACATCATACCCAAATTAAAAAGACTTCTGGCATGTGAGAACTTAACCTTGGATAATGTAGGGATATAAGGTCTATATTTTGTTTTAAACAAAAACAAATTGGCAACGATCAGTGTAATTAATGGAGAAAGGCACAAGGCAATTCCCAGATTTATTAATGATCCTGAGGTAGTCATAACCAACAATCCAATGATGATCAGCGATAAAATTTGCGATATAAGATCAATCAATGATGCCTTTGCCGGTTCTTGATCTGCTATCATTATTGTGGTAATAATCCTAAAAATAAATTGAAAGCAGAAATATGTAAAAACTATCGATACAAGTATAGAAAGTTCTGATTGATAAGTATTAGACAAATTAAGCATTCCGCTCCAATCCAAAAACGGATTTATAAATAAAAAAATAATCCAGATACTTAAAAAAACGATGGAAAGTATTGCATAAGCAGTGCTCACAAAAATCTGGGCACTCTCATCATCACCCCTTGCTTTCGCCTCCGCAAACTTGTTTCTCAATCCCTGAGTAAGACCTATATCAAAGAAACTAAACCAGGTAACAATTGAGCTTAAAGTCAACCAAATACCATAACGATCGGCATTCACATAATTAATAGTTAAAGGAACCAGTAAGAGACTAATTCCAATACTTCCCCCCTTAATAAGAACGGATGTTAAAATATTCTTCTTTGCTTTTACACTACGTTCATGTCCCCGACCAATAAATCTTTGAACAAAAAGAACTATAGGCGTAATAACATTTTTGTTCAACATATTTTTATCATTCAAACCTTTATAACTTATCCTAATCTGGAAAAACTAACATAATATTGAATATTGATTGCACTTGCCATAAATCAATTTAAAGTAATCACTTCGTCACTTTTGTGACTACATATTTATAACAGCTTCTTTGGTATTCTTAGAAGTTTTTAAGGTGTTTGTTTTATAGCTTTCACTACTATGGTCATAGGGTAATTAGAGTCTTTAAAGAAAAGCTCGCTCTCTATCAATTCTTCTGCACATATTCCTTCAAGGAAAGCTATGCTTGTAAGAACATTTCCGTAAAAATCAACCTCAACATTTCCTTTTCCAAAAACATCTTCAAAAGATTTCTGAATAGATAGTGTAGTGAATCTCCAGTAATCTCCCCATCTGGACATGTCATAAGTGGAAACTTGTGTTATTCCTGCAACGGTAACAAGCACCACTCCGCCTTCTTTGAGAAGATGTTTTGCACCTTTAATTGCATCCTGGAAATTATAGATGAAATTAAGGGTTTGAGTGCAAATAAAACAATCTATCCTGTTTTCAGGTAATGTATTAATATCAGTGAGGTCTCCTATAATGGTAGCCTTATTATTGTCTCGAGTAACATGAAGTATCTCAAATTTATTCACGGCTGTACCAAACTTCTTTGAATAAAAATTATCTGCAATTTCCAATGTGCAGCCTTTTATTGAACCTTCATTTTTCTTTAAAAAATCTTCAATATAGATACGGTCTATAGGTGTACCCCTATTCAATCCGAAGCTCCTGGAAATTGGAACTAAAGATCGTAAATTGTTCCAATCTGGTTTTCTTAGTAATCTTCCTAATCTTTTATATGGTTTCGCAAGTAATCTTTTTAATTTCTTATTCATCTATAATATTCTAAAGATTACTTAATCCTTATTTCTGCAATTCAACATAAAGATTTATTAAGAAGAACTAATCCACAAATGGGTTCACAATTAAAAATAGAAGCAGTTTTCTATATTTTTATCGATTTTTTTATCTTTTTTGTATATAAGCCCCGTAACCATATGTTTGGCTATATCCATATCCATAACTGCTATTTTCTTTTACGAAGCCCCTTTTTTTCAACCCATTAAATACTATGCCCGTATGCTGTAAGTTCATATCTATCCGATTTTGATCCATTCTTTGAACAATCTTCTTTGGTGTAAAATCATGCCTAACCACAAGAAGTGTAACCTCACTAAATTCGGCAAGAAGTTTAGCGTCTGAAACAAGCCCTAAAGGAGCTGAGTCCATAATAACATAATCGTAATTTTCGGACAGTTTTTCAATAAGGATTTCCAATTTACCATTTAATAGCAGTTGAGTATGGTCCCCCCCTTGTGTTCCTGCCGGGAGGATGAATAAATTAGGATCAAGTTCTGAGGTAACCACAAGTTCCTCCAAGGTGGCTTCTGCCTTTAGATAATCAATTATGCCCTTATTGTTCTTAAGGTTAAAGGCTTTCGATGTATTGGGTTTTCTAAAATCCATATCTAGCAAAATGACTTTTTTACCACTTCGGGCCAAACTGTAACCTAAATTTTTACTCACAAAACTTTTACCTTCACCCGACAGATTTGAAGTAACCAATATTTTTTTCTTTCTGAAAGTCCTACTGTAAAGTCCTAATTGCGCATCCAACTGCCGGAACTGTTCAATAATATGGAGATCTTCAGGGTTTTCCGACGAAAGTTGCCTATTTCCTTTTAAATAAGACAATTCACCAATAACAGGCAAATTGGTAGACTCTTCAATTTCAGAACGGAAGAGTATTCTTTTGCCCAACATTTCTTTAAGTACCACAAAGGCAATCCAAACTCCAATCCCTAGAAACAAGGCAATTCCATAAATTTTTAAGCCTTTTGGATTTATAGGCCCTAAAGAGGCTTGGGCACTGGTAATTACCATATCATCCTCGTTTATTGGAACATAGGACAGCGCGGTTTCCTCCCTTTTCTGTAACAGAAAGGCATAAAGATCATTCTTAACTGCCTTACTCCGGGTTATTTCCAAAAGTTTACGTTCCTGTTCAGGAATGGCCTTTAACGCCGAATTATATTTCCCCGAATTTGAATATAAATTGGAAAGACTTGCCTGGAGATTACCTTTCTGACTCTGCACATTATCCAAAATATTAGGCCTGATTTTTTCAATTTCATCAGAAAGTGATATCAACATAGGGTTATTGACTGCTGTAGTTTTTTTTAATCCTTCGTATTCCATCTCCGAATTGTATAACTTCTGAAGCAATTGTGTCAAAACAGGATCATCGATACCTAAGGTAGAAGGCACAATACTTCCTCCATTATTTTTTGACTGGATATAGTTTTCTACTTTATTTAAAACGGAAAGTTTTAGGTTAATTTCTGCTATTCTTTGATCGTTCTGGCCTGCATCCTGTAAGTACATTCTTCCCTGCTCGCTAAGGTCTACCAAGCCTTTAGAAGATCGGTAATCCTTGATTTCGGCCTCAAGTTCATTTAACTCACCTTCAACATTTTTAATTCGGTCTTCAATAAATTTCATGGTATTGGCAGCCAACTTATTCCTATCATCAATTCCTTTCTGATTGTAGGCCTGGATCAAACTGTTTAAAATATCTTCTCCCCGATTGGGAACCTCATCTTCTAAATTGAGGTTTATTACGGTTGACAATTTTTCTGGCGGTGTTACTTCAATGGATTTCACCAAGCCCTGGGTCACTCTACGGGGATTTTCCAAAACAAAGTACAATGGCTTTGTAGCTTGTTGAGTTTTGTTTTTATTCAGAAAAAATCTCGCTTCTCCAAAGGCTGTGTTAACCCATTGGTCTAAAGGATATGTGTTGCTATCTATCTTAACATTTTTTTCCAAAAGATCAAAATTAAAATAATGTTTGGCCTCGCGCACGTCTTGACTTAAATTTATTTCTGGTTGTTTAAGCCTTAAGCCAATAGGCGAAGAGTTGTATGCGGAGATCGATTTTAAATTTAATCCCAAAAAATCATTTTGTTCAAAAAAGGGTGCGTAGAGATACAAGCTATCTACCACCTTTTTCAAGAGATCCCGCGATTGGATAACCTCGATTTCATTCTCTACTATTTTTTTAGAATCAAAAGGATTCATAGATTCTAGCATTTTAGAGTTATCAACACCTTTGTTTTCATCTCTAATAACCAGCGTTGCCGAAATATCATACGTAGGAGTTTGATATTCTTTATAACTCCAGGCAAGTAAAAAACTCACCACTAAAATTATAGCAAGCAATGGCCAAAATGGAAAAAACAAATCCACTAAGGAATTAAACAAATTTTCAGATTTGGACGAATTATGATTGCTGTTCATAAATGGTTTTTCTAATTATAATCTACTATTTATCGCAATTATCCCAAATGATAGCGCGCTAAAAATTACCGGAAGCCAAATGAGAAGTCGGGAAGTACTGGCGACTTTTGATTTGTTGGGTTGAACATATATAATATCATTTGATTTCAAATAGTAATTGGGTGAGGTAAAAATATCATCTGAGGTTAAATCAATTCGGGTTAACTCTTTAACGCCATTTTTTTCCCTTATTAATAACACATTGTCTCTTTGGGCATAAATTGTAAGATCCCCAGCCAGGCTTAAGGCTTCCAATAAACTTACTTTTTCGTTGGGTATTATCAATACCGAAGGATTGCCTATTTCTCCTAAAACTGAAACTTTAAAATTTAAGTATCTTATATTTACAATTGGTTCCAACAGCAATTTCCTTTTGATTAATTCATTAGTAATTTCTTCCCTTAAATCTTGCTTGGTTTTGCCTGAAGCTTTTATTTTTCCGAGAAAGGGAAAACGAATATAACCTTCTTCATCTATTAAATATTCTGGAGCCCGTCTTTCATTATTTCTAGCTGCTTCTGAGCTATTTACTGGATTAAAAATCTCTGTAGCAACCATGTTTAAACTACTTACAGAAATACTTAACAAATCATTCTCCCTTAATACAGGTTCCAAATTTTCAAGGTTGGATGTGAACTGAGAATTTGAAATATTATCAAAATAGATTGCCTTATTTAAATTGGCGCAGGAGGTCAATGATAAAACTGCAACTAATAAGTAAATGCATTTTTTAAATTTTGTCATAGCTGAAGGTGATATAGTTGTTAGGTACTAATAAAAAATATTTCTCCTTTTGGATATTTTCAATATTGTGAATAAAATAATTTATCCCTTTTGTAAATCTGAGAAGCCTTCCAAAGTAACTTTAGTGTTGGCACTAACTGAGGAATTTATTTGTTTAAGTATCCTTTAACCAGGAGAGAAAAAAGCCTATACAGCCCAAATAAGGAAATAAAGGAAATTGGCTGGATGGTTTTAAAACATAAACATTAATAAACAATAAGATTCTTCTGGAAAGAAAGCATTGCACTTCTATAAGCTTTGTTTAGGAAATTAGATTTTTATTTTAAATAAGGAAGAACTATCTTTTATAATGCATGGTACACTCTTATATAATCTATTTCCATAACTGCTGGAAACATAGAATCATCAACTCCCTGAGCTCCAGCATAACTACCTCCTACAACCATATCTAATAAAAAATAAAAGGGCTTGTCAAATGGCCAATTGGAATCAGTTACAACAGCTGGACGGTTCAAGGTGAAAATTATATTGTCTGGCTGGCCAAGATAAAATTTAATATATTTATCAGTCCAAAGTATGCCGTAAACATGAAAATCTTCCTCAACTTCATCAAGAGCAATCCTTGAGCTTATGATATTTTCTCCATTATTTGCAGCTGTATGTAAGACAACAGAATATGTATTAGGTGCAGAACTGAAATATTCTACTATATCAACCTCACCACAATCCGGATAGCCTACAATATCTAAATTATCACCAATTAACCCTAGTTTAGACCATATCCCATTCTTTTCCCCCACAGGAAATTTAGCGTTAACTTCTAAACGACCGTATTTAAAAGCAAATTTTCCACTTATCCTGGAAGAGGTATAATCTCCTTTTTTTTGACCTTCGCCTATTTTTTTCGCATAAATATTTAAGCTTCCATTTTTTACCTGTGAATTTTCTTCGTTATAAAGCTGCATCTGATCTTTATTACCGAGATTGTTTTGATCTTTCTCAAAAACCCAATTGTTATTAAAGGAGTTTTTATTATTAAATTCCTCCCCCCAAACCAGTGTGGCATTTTTCCAGTTATAATTTTCAAGATTTCCCTGGCTCGTAATATCCATTTCTATTTTTGTTCTTTCCAGATTTTCCTCATTTATAGGATCACTTGAGGAGTCGCAACTCACTAAGATAAGACTTAGCGTTACTAATAATAAAATTCTTTTGATAGGTAGTATTTTTTTCATTTTTAGCGTATTTATTGTGTTAATATTTATTATTCCATCTACTAAATTTCTCAAGACTTTAAAATCAATTCGAAATTAGTAATCAAAGGATTGTGATCTAATCAAAATTCAAATACCAGTCATATAGTTCTTTAATACCTTGATCCAAACTAGTGTTATAGCACCAACCTAATTTCTTCAATTTTGAAGGATCGGTCAGTTTTCTTAATGTGCCATCTGGTTTATTTTCATTAAAGAAAAGTTCTCCTTTAAAACGAACAATATTTTGAAGGGAATAAGCGAGTTCTTTAATTGAAATTTCTTCTCCTGTACCAATATTAATGTGGGTATTCCTAATCTCTTTACTTAAATTTTCCTCTAAAGAAGATGAAGCTTTTAGAATATCTTTAAAGCTTACATTTTCCATTAAAAACACACAGGCATCGGCCATATCTTCGCTCCACAAAAATTCTCTTTTTGGATTGCCACTGCCCCAAATTTCAATCTTAACTTTATTATTTTCTTCTATTATTCCATATTCAGCTAAAATGCTTCTTACTTCGGGTTCGGAAGCCTTTTTAGAAATCCCTTTTATTGGAAATCTTTCAAGGTCATTTCGGACACTTGTCCAGTCATTATCTTCCAAGGCTTTTCCTAAATACATTTTTCTAAGCAATGCAGGAAGAACATGTGATTTATCTAAATCAAAATTATCATTTGGACCATAAAGGTTGGTTGGCATTACAGAAATAAAATTTGTATTGTATTGAAGGTTATAACTTTCACACATTTTTATTCCTGCAATTTTAGCGATAGCATAAGGTTCATTGGTATATTCCAAAACTCCTGTCAGCAGGGAATCTTCTTTTATAGGTTGCTCGCTATCTTTGGGATAGATGCAAGTACTGCCCAAAAAAAGAAGTTTTTTAACTCCGCTTCTATAACTCTGATGGATAACATTGTTTTGAATCATCAGGTTTTCATAGATAAAATCTGCCCGATACTTATTATTGGCAACTATACCTCCAACTTTTGCGGCAGCCAAAAAAACATATTTCGGTTTTTCCACTTCAAAAAATCGCTCGACTGCAATAGAATTCTTTAGATCTAATTCTTCATGAGTCCTGAGTACAAAATTGGAATAGCCCTTTTGCTGAAGGTTTTTTAGGAGAGCAGATCCTACCAATCCCCTATGTCCAGCAATATATATCTTGGAGTCCTTTTTCATTTTAGATAATCTTCAATTATTTTTTCAGTAAATGTTCCTTCCTATTCAAAAAAATTGAGAATATCATAAGCTCCATCCTTAAGATACCGATCCCTTTGCATCAATTTCAAATCGCTTTCCATCATTTCTTTAACCAAGTATTTTAAATCTAATTCAGGTCTCCAGCCCAGTTTTGTATTAGCTTTAGTAGCATCACCAATCAATAAATCAACTTCGGTAGGTCTAAAATATTTTGGATCTACTACCAACACTTCTTTTCCTTTTTCCAATTGAAATTCAGGATTCCTGCAAGACTCCACATATGCCTTTTCATCTGCCCCATTCCCAATAAAATTCAAATCTATTCCTACTTCGTCAAATGCCATTCTAACAAAGTCCCTTACCGTGGTAGCAATTCCGGTGGCAATAACCCAATCTTCTGGTTCATCTGCTTGTAGGATCATCCACATCATGCGCACATAATCTTTTGCATGTCCCCAGTCGCGTTGTGCATCCAAATTTCCCAGATATAATTTATCCTGCAAGCCTAAAGCTATTCGGGATGCTGCCCTTGTAATTTTTCTTGTAACAAAAGTTTCTCCCCTTAATGGCGATTCGTGATTAAACAAAATTCCGTTACTGGCAAAAATTCCATAAGCTTCCCTGTAATTAACCGTTGTCCAATAGGCATATATTTTAGCAACCGCATAAGGACTTCGAGGATAAAAAGCGGTAGTTTCCGATTGTGGCACTTCCTGTACTTTTCCGAATAATTCAGATGTAGAGGCCTGATAGAATTTCGTTTTCTTTTCAAGACCCAATAATCTTATCGCTTCTAAAATTCTTAAAGTCCCCAAACCATCTGCATTTCCAGTGTATTCAGGAGTTTCAAATGAAACCTGGACATGGCTCATGGCTGCCAGGTTATAAATTTCATCCGGTTTAATTTCCTGTACTAATCGAATCAGGTTTGAACTATCAGTCATATCCCCGTAATGAAGTATAAAATTCCTGTTTCCCACATGAGGATCCTGATATAAGTGATCTATCCTATCAGTATTAAACTGAGAGGCTCTTCGCTTTATTCCGTGAACGACATAGCCTTTATTTAAAAGGAATTCACTTAAATATGCTCCGTCCTGCCCGGTAACACCGGTAATTAATGCTACTTTCATTCTTTTTTCTTTATTAGATAAATCTACTTTTATTCACTAAAATGTGTTCTTGTAAATTAGATGGCTTTTTAACTTCTGTATCTATTTCTTTAAAAATAATGTGGTCATGGCTTCGCCCTCTCAGTCCCATAAAGGACTTTCACGATAGTAAAAATTAATAACTTATAAAAGCTTCGATCCACTCTATAACAGAGTTCTCAAAAAATTTACAATTTTTATGGGGTACATGAATAAATTTGAGGAATTCGGTTAAAATTTGGGGGAATAGATTAAAGAGTGGGAGAGTTTTTAATCGTTAAATGAAGATACTCTAAAGAAACACACACCCAAAATTTTTTCGATGAAAATCAAAAATAACTGATGAAGTGTATTTTTTTAAATAAAATTAATTATTAATAATTTTGGTCAATTAATTAGGGTGATTCCTAAAAATTAAACATTTTTTTACAAAAAATTAAGTTAATTTTGTATGTAAATTCAGTCATCCTTATTAAATATCACTCATTCGACTAGAATTGGTATTTACCACAGCTTATATTCATTTACTAACCTTGGATATTAACTTAACCATTACTTGTCTGGCAATATTATAGTTTTCTTAGTTCTATATCTTTAAAACCTGAGCCTTATCCTCAAACGACATCCCTGAGCTTTACAGTTACAGTACAGCCAAGGCTTAAAAGAACCAGGCGCATTTTGTTTTTACCTACATCCTTTATAAGTGCTTTCTGATCTTTAAATACGCCATTTGGAATGGTCATTTTATCACCAGGAGAAAAATTTGCGACTACCAGTTCAAATACATCATCATCCTCTACCCAAGTTCTAATAGTCTGGATCTCTTCATCTCTTATAATTGCCGGTTTACCCAGCCAAAATAAGTAACGAACTACACCGGTTACCTGAAAAACTTGCTCGCGGTCCTTTTCTTTTAATCTCACAAAAATGTAACCTGGAAATAAGGGTGAGTCAACCTTCTTTTTTCTGTCACTCCACTGTCTTACCTCCGAAACCATCGGGCAATAAACTTCTATTCCCCTTTTAGTGAGACTAATGGCAATTTTTTTTTCGTTTCTAGATCTGCAATGTAAAACGTACCACAACATAAACTTAAAATTTTTTGTTTATTTCAGGAAATAGTGAAATTCTTGAAATTATATTTTTTTTAAAACTTTTATGGAAATGATTTCTAATAATTTAACCAGTTTAAATATAGCGAATCTAAATTTAGCTTTTTGAAAATTTTTTAACTTTCTATACTTATTATAGAGGAAATTTTTTGCTCAGAATGATGAAACTTATATGATTAATTTTCCGTTTGCCACAAAAATTGATTGGATTCAGTTCTCATTAGGATAGTTTTTGATTGGAAAGCACCTCAAACTGGTTATTTTGATTAATTTTGCAAAGTTTAAATCAAATATATTTTCCTCCATGCTCCACATTTTTCCAAAGCGTTATTCCCTATTGAAAGCTTCCATTTTTTTGTTTCTTGGTCTTTCATTTTTTGTAAGGCTCATATTTTTAATTTGGAATTTTAACCAGACAACTACCGGATTTCTTGAAATTCTTCAGATTTTTGGGATTGGTTTTTTTTATGATTTGGGAACTGTTTCGTTCTTTGCTCTGGTCTACGCCTTTTATCTTTTATTATGGCCAACAAAGTTTTATGGGTCGCTTCCAGATAAATTCCTGACCTATTTTGGATTTACCCTTAGTATTCTTATTTATTATTTTTCCTTTTTTGCTGAAATTACTTTTTGGGACGAATTTCAAATTCGATTTAATTTTATAGCTGTAGATTATTTGATCTACACATATGAGGTTGTTAAAAATATCAACGAGTCTTATCCATTACCGATTTTATTTATAATAATGGCTGCTTTAGTGGGGCTTACTATTTATTTATTCGAGAGAAATGGAATCTTTAAAACGACATTTAATAATACAACTCCATTCAGTAAAAAGCTGGTCCCTTCTATGGTAATAACAGCCCTAGTCTTGTTCTTTTCTTTCTTTATTACCAGCAAATCGGCTGAAATAACTGAAAACAAATACAACAACGAACTTTCCAAGGCCGGCATTTATTCATTTTTCGCAGCCTTCAGAAATAATGAATTGAGTTTCCCAGAATTTTATAACACCATCGATCAAAAAACTGCATTTCGGATTGTGAACTGCAAACTCACAAATCCAAATTCAACACATATACCTAAGGAAAACAGTATCGCGCATTTAATTTCTGATGAAGGTGAATCACAAAAACCCAATGTAATTTTTATTTGTGTTGAGAGTTTAAGTGCCGATTTTTTAGGAAGTTATGGCAATACTGAAAATTTGACACCTACCTTGGATTCTCTTTCAAATTCCGGTATTCTATTCACCAATTTATATGCGACCGGAACAAGGACGGTACGTGGAATGGAAGCTATTACACTGTCCATTCCTCCCACCCCGGGAAGAAGTATCGTAAAACGACAAGATAACCAGGGATTGTTCACCATTGGAGAGGTTTTTAGAAAGCAAGGTTATCAAAATAATTTCTTTTATGGCGGTGATGGATATTTTGATAACATGGATAATTTTTTTAGCGGAAGCGGTTTTAATATTGTCGACAGAGGTCGTGGATTTTTACCTGACGGGGATATTACCACCAAGCGCACCAATATTGAGGATGATGAAGTGACTTTTGAAAATGCCTGGGGAGTTTGTGATGGGGATACCTACCGAAAAGTGATCCAACAGGCCGATCTTGCTTATGCCAATAAAAAGTCTTTTTTTGATTTTATCATGACCACCTCAAATCATAAACCTTACACCTATCCCGATAATAAGATCGATATTCCATCGGGAACAGGGAGAAATGGCGCGGTAAAATACACCGATTTCGCCATGGGAGAATTTCTGAAAGAAGCGAAAACCAAGCCTTGGTTTGAAAATACAGTTTTTATAATTATGGCCGATCACTGTGCCAGCAGCGCAGGGAAATGGGAATTAAATGTTTCTACATATCATATTCCGGCGATGATAATTAACAGCGAAAAGTTTCAGCCTCAAAAAGTTTCAAAATTAGTCTCACAAATCGACCTTTTTCCAACTCTGTTTTCGCTTTTAAACTGGGATTATAAAAGCAACTTTTTTGGTCAAGATATTTTTGAAATGAAACCGGAAGACGAACGCGCATTTATAGGAAATTATAGAAAACTCGGATTGCTTAAGGAAAACAGGTTATTGATCCTTGGAGACCAGAAACAAAATTCATTTTATCAATGGGATTTATCAAATAACAACCTAAAAACCATCCCCACTGATTCGTCATTTTTTAATGAAACAGTCTCTTTTTACCAGGTGGCGGATTATTTGTACACCAATGACGGTTTAAAGATTTCTAAATAATTTCAATATCATTTCTTTGTTTTTAAAGAAATGATAAAAACTTCAGGCGTACGAATACTTAGTTGTTCAGAAAGCAAAACTTCTTAATTCATAAATTCAATACAAACCGGGGTTTTTACTTCCAGAGGTTCTAAATGCGGGATTAGTTCTCCGTTTTCAGGATCAACTTTAAAAATTGAAATAGTATTTGAATCCTGGTTTGCTGCGTAGAAGTAAGAACCATCAGGAGATAGTGCGAAATTTCGTGGCGTTTGTCCCTGTGTGGATGTATAACCTATACTTTCCAATCTTCCCGAATTTTCATTAATTCTAAAAGCTGCAATGCTGTTATCACCCCGATTGGATGCATATAGATACTTTCCCGAAGGATGTAATTGAATTTCGGCGGCAGAGTTTTTATCTGTAAAATCTTCAGGAAGCGAAGATATATTTTGAATTAATTGTACCCCCCCGGTTTCATTTAGCACAAAAACACTAATACTACTGTTTAATTCATTGATGGAATAAGCGTATTTCTCATCTTTGGAAAAAGTAAAATGTCTTGGGCCTGCCCCTTTTTCAAGTGCTACAAATGCTTGTTGGTTGGGAGTTAATATTCCTTTTTCGACATCAAAATCAAATATCCGGATCTTGTCATTCCCCAGATCGGCTATATAGGCGTGCTTATTATTTGCTGAAATGCTTACGGAATGCGCGTTTGAGCTTTCCTGATTGTCAAGGTTGATCTTTTGCCTTTTTTCAAGGCTGCCGTCCGCTTTCTTTTTATAAACAACGACTACCCCACCCACGTAATTAGAAACAAAAACAAACTCCCCGGTTTGATCCATTGCGATATGACAAGGAGCATAAGCTTCAGTAGATAGTTTTCCGGTTTCGGTGAGACTGTGATCGGGATTAATTTTATACGAATAAATAAATCCGCTTGCGGCATCATTTTCACCCAATTCACTAACCGCATATAAATATTTATTGTCTTTTGAGACCTTTACAAAAGAAGGATTTATGATCTTTGCAACAGTGGCACCAAATTTAAGGCTGCCATTTTCAGGATTTTGATACAAAGTATAAATTCCCTCCGCCTGACCGTTTACATGTCCTTCTTTTTTAGTGTAAGTCCCCGCGTATATTGTGTTTAAGCTCATTTCTTTATTCGTGTTTTCACCTGAGTTCCTTCCGCAGGAAACACTTGTAAACAATATTATTATGGATAATTTAAGGAAATGAAATTTCATAGAATCTTTTTAAATTTTGAATCTTAAATTTTGAATTTTTTACTACAACCATTTTTTTCTTCTGAAATAATAAAGCATCAAAATAAAAATCAGAATCATAATACCCCAAAGTACAAAATAGCTGTATTTCCATTGAAGTTCGGGGATATAATCGAAATTCATCCCATAAACTCCAACAAGAAAGGTAAGCGGAATAAAGATCGTAGCAATAATTGTAAGCACCTTCATTACTTCATTCATTCTGTTGCTGATGGTTGTCATATACATTTCCATCAGGCCCCGCGTCATTTCCCTGTAAATATCAATATTTTCAGAAACCTGAATAATATGATCGTATAAATCCCTGAAATAGTTCCTGGTTTTATCTTCAATTAAATTAGTCCCCAGTTTTTCTATTCGGCTAAGTACCTCGCGAAGTGGAAAAACTGCACGTCTTATGCGTAAAATAGTACGTTTTAATTCCTGAATTTGAAAGGTAATATCATCATTGGCCTGCTTCTGAAACAATTCTTCCTCCAGAGTTTCAATTTTTTCGCTGATGTTATCGATCACTGCAAAATAATTGTCTATGATAGCATCAAGGAGGCAAAACAATAAATAATCTGCACCTTTGCTACGAATATTTCCCTTACTATTCGTAATTCGATCTCTTACACCATCAAATACATCCCCATCTGATTCCTGAAAAGTAAGTATATAATCTTTTCCCATCACCAGACTTATGTGTTCAATGACGAGGTTATTAATCGTTTTATCTAAACATTTCTTAGGGAAATAAAGCATTTTTACCACCATAAAAATATAACCTGGATATTCGTCTATTTTTGGCCGCTGGTTGGTATTTACTATATCTTCCAGTAAAAGGGGATGCAACTCATAATACAGGCCGAGTTTTTCAATTTCGGCGGTATTGCTAAGTCCATCAATATTGATCCAGGTAACTTTGTCAGGATTTTCAAATTTGAAGGCATCTTCCGGATGAGTGGATTCGTAACGTTCAAAATTTTCCTTGTTGTAATCAATTACATCCAGTTTGGTTTCTACAGATTCCTTCCTGCCAATGTACGTAACCGTCCCCGGTATCTGATTTAAAGCTTTGGTGGATTCCGGTCTTCGTAACAAGTGCCTTTTGCGTTTGGCCATAAACTAAATGTTTCCATAAAAGTATAAAAGTTTTATTTGTCCCAATGCATTGTGAGTAAATTTGTCAATTTGTGACCTGGTAATTCATGAATTGTTAATACGATTCCTAATTTTTGAAAGTTGGTTATCTTTGATAATGGATTATTTCCAAATTATTTTAGTCATGGTTCCAGACACATGTTTCCTTATTTTTTGCCACCAATGCACGAATAATTTATTTAATCTAATTTACTTAAACCTTATTTTTAAACTTTTTTTAGTCTTGTTTCATGGCTCTTGTTTCCTTTTTTCTTCAACATTTGAAATTCCCATAAAATCTCAATACTCAATACTAACATCTCAATACTATTTTCCAAAATCTCAATACTCAATACTCATATCTCAAATCTAATTTATCTAAATTCGCAAAATGGAGGAAACGAAACTTTTTGGCTGTCTTAAAGAATATTTTGGGTATGATAGCTTTAGACCTTTACAAAAGAAAATAATCGATTCTGTTTTTGAGGGGAAGGATAATTTGGTGATTATGCCCACGGGAGGCGGAAAATCAATTTGCTTCCAACTTCCCGCAATTTTATTACCTAAGATAACCCTTGTAATTTCTCCTTTAATTGCCCTGATGAAGGATCAGGTTGACGGACTTGTTGCCAACGGGATTTCTGCGGCTTTTCTCAATAGCAGTCAGTCAGAAGCAGAACAACAGGAAATTTTTCAAACTATTGATAACAATGAGCTTAAACTTTTATACGTTGCACCGGAAAGTTTACAGGTAATTGATCAGTTTTTAAGCGATGGAAAAGTGAGTTTGATCGCAATAGATGAAGCTCATTGCATTTCAAGTTGGGGTCATGATTTCAGGCCCGCATATACCCAGTTGGGCTATTTGAAAAATCGTTTTCCCACTACCCCACTCATTGCTTTAACTGCTACTGCCGATAAAGCCACAAGAAAAGATATTTGCGATCAGTTGAATATTCCGGCTGCAAAAAAACATATAGCTTCTTTTGACAGGAAAAACCTGAGCCTGGAAGTGCGTCCCGGCACAAAGCGTTTGGAACAGATCCTGCTATTTCTTGAGTCCCGTAAGAGTGAAAGTGGAATTATCTATTGCTTAAGCAGAAAAAATACGGAAGATGTTACTGCCAAACTGAAATCCAGCGGATTTAAAGCCGAAGCTTATCACGCTGGTATAAACCACAAGCAGCGAACAAAAATTCAGGATGATTTTATCAATGATAAAAAGCAAATAATTTGTGCTACTATAGCATTTGGGATGGGCATCGACAAATCGAATATTCGATTTGTGATCCATTACAATATGCCCAAAAACCTGGAAGGTTATTACCAGGAAATAGGTAGATCTGGACGTGACGGACTGCCGAGTGACACTATTTTATTTCACAGTTATGCCGATGTGGTGATGCTGCAAAAATTTGCTGAAACCTCCGGAAATTCAGGAGTTCAATTGGCAAAACTGGAGCGAATGAAGCAATATTCTGAAGCATTGACCTGCCGAAGAAAAATATTGTTAAGTTATTTTGGGGAACTGAAACAGGAAGATTGTGGCAATTGCGATATTTGCAGGAATCCGCCAGTATTCTTTGACGGTACGGTGATCGCCCAAAAAGCCTTGTCCTGTATTTACAGATTAAAAGGAGAAGAACCCATAACTGCGGTAATAGATGTTCTTAGAGGTGCGCAAAATGAATCGGTCCTGGAAAAAAATTACCAGGCTTTAAAGACTTATGGCGTGGGAAAAGATATTTCCTGGCACAACTGGCAACAATATATCATTCAGTTGATCAATTTGGGATATGTGGAAATAGCGTTCCACAAGCACAATCGTTTACAGCTTACCGCTTTTGCTAAGGATGTGCTTTTTGATGGCGGAAAATTGCAACTAGCCAAAAATCCGGATCTCAAGGAAATAAGGGAAAAGGAGGAAAAATCTGTAAGTAAAAAGGACAATTCCCTGTTTGAACAGCTTCGCCTGCTTCGACTTAAATTAGCCAAAGAAGAAGGAATTCCGGCATATTTGATCTTCAATGATGCTACCCTGAAGGAAATGGAAAAAAAACGTCCTATGACCGATGAAGATTTTATTGCAATAAACGGAGTCGGCAGAAAAAAAATGCAGGATTACGGATATCAGTTCATTAAGGAAATAATTGCCTTCAATAAAGAAAAACGTGGCCTAAAAAAGGTGACCAAGGGAAATACCCATAAAATCACCCTGGAATTATATAACGAAGGCTTAAATGTGGAAGAGATCGCCCAAAAAAGAGGTCTTTCCGGCACTACAATTTATTCGCATCTTGCAAAACTATATGCTGACGGTGAAAAAATAAACCTGAATAAATTTGTTTCAAAACCGGATTTGGAAGCAGTTAAAAAAGCTAAGATCGAACTCGATAACAACAAAGGCTTAAAACCTTATTATGAGCATTTTGAAGAAGCTATGGATTACTGGACCATCAAACTTGCATTGACTATTTTGGAAAAAGAAGATTAAGCACCTTCAAATATTCAAATTATTTTATTCAAATTTTCAAATTATCACATTTTCAAATTAATTTTTTTCATTCAAATTCGATCTTGTTCAAAATTAAACCCGAAGCTGGTGCGATTGAATTTATAACCTGGGTATTTTCCGGTTTCAGACTTTCTTCAATATCGGTGAGTTGCAATTCCCCTTTTCCTAACTGAATAAGGGCACCCATCATCAGGCGGATTTGATTTCTCAAAAATCCCGCGCCTTCAACCCTAAACACATAACTGGTTTCAGGAAAGAAATTCGCGGTATAAACCTGATTTTTAGTGATTTCAGATTTGATTATGATCCTTTCAAATACGGTGTTTTCAGAAGGTGCCACACAATAATTTTTGAAATTATTAGTGCCTTCAAACAATTTTGCACCGGTTTTCATCAAATCTATATTGAGATCACCCTGAATTGTCGCCATAAGCGGGGCACAAAAAGGATGGTTTTTCTCTCCAAAAGAAAAGAGATAGAGATATTCCTTTAATTTAGGATTTTGAATAATATTAAACAAATTATCAACTTCCCTAATACTTGTTGCCAAGATATCCGGAGGCAGATTTTTATTGAAAAGGCTCATAAATGCCGGGAAATCCTCCAAAGGCTCATCGTATAAAAACAACTCAAACGCTGCTTCATTTGCTGATACCATTGCATCTGTACGGCTTGAGCCAAGGATTTTTGTCTGGCGGTCCGGCAAAACAAATTTCATGGTTTTTTTTATGAGACCTTCCACAGTTTTTAAATTGGGTTGGCGCTGCCAGCCGTGTAAACGGTAGCCCAGATATTGTAATTTTATCAGGTAATAATAGCGTTTTCGCTGCAAAGTAGATGTTTTGGGGCGAAGTTAGGGAGAAAAATCTGTTTGCCGTTTCTGTTTTAAGGTTCCTGTTTCATCTTCATTCAAAAAGCCTAAGTGTCAAAAGGTCGCCATAAAGTGACCGGAATGATGGAATGAAGAGCCTGGATCTACTGCTTGCCTCAAAATTTTAGCTTAAATGGGGTGATACTCCTTTTCTACATCGCTGGTCAAGCATCCTCTTTTAGATATGCCGCCCCTTCAGGGCTCCTGCGAGCAGTACTTTTTCATCGATGGGCGTTGCCCATCGTTAACATATTATGCCCTTTCAGGGCTAAGTCTCTTCTAAAAGTTAGTTCACAATGACAAAAATCACGCTTGGTATGTCATTCTGAACCCAGTGAAGAATCCCGCGTTCTAATTAGACTAATAATGTAAATACTCACAACTAGGAACTAGCAAGGGATCCTTACTCGCCAAAAAGCTCGCTCAGAATGACAAAAATCACCATTATTATGTCCTTCTGAACGCAGTGAAGAATCTCACGTTCCAATTGTGTTCTTACTTTTTTGGTCTTGAATCCTGGATCTTGACTCTATTCTATTGATTCTAACTTCTAACTTCTAATTTCGTACTTAGAACCTTCCCAAAGCTTCTCTTAAAATAGTAACAGGGTGTTTTGCCTCTCGTTTTGTTCCATCAAAGATCTGATGTCTGCAACTGGTTCCATTCGCTGCGATAATTGTTTCTGAGGGACTTTTTCGAACCGCTGGAAAAAGGCTTTGTTCCCCGATGTTCATACTTATTTCATAATGCTCTTTTTCGTAACCGAAAGAGCCTGCCATCCCGCAACAGCCGGAGGAAATAATCGTGACTTTGTAATTAATTGGAAGGTTAAGTATATCAAAAGTTACGGCAGAATTGGATAATGCCTTTTGATGGCAATGTGCATGGATCTTAATGATCTTTTCTTCAGAAGTAAATGAAGATGCTTTTATATTCCCTGCGGCGATCTCATTATTCACAAATTCTTCGATTATAAAGCAGTTTTTTGAGAACTTTTCTGCTGCTGAAGGATCTTCTGCCAAACGCAGATACTCATCCCTGAAACTCAAAATTGCCGAAGGTTCGATCCCAATTAGCGGAGTTTTATTTGAAATCAGATCCTTAAAAAGATGGATGTTTTTATTGGCAAGCACCTTTGCTTCCTCCAAAAATCCCTTGGAAATATGGCCTCTCCCGCTTTCATGATTTTCGATGATTATTACCCGGTAATTCAGTTTGCTCAGCAATTCAAGCGCATCAATTCCTATTTTTGCATCCAGGAAATTTGTAAACTCATCATTAAATAAATAAACTGTTTTTATAGGATCTGAAACTTCCAATTCCAATTTGTGTTTCTGGTAATAACCCCATAAGCTTTGTTTGGAAAGCTTGGGAAGACTTCGCTGCGGGGCAATTCCCATAACCTTTTTTGCTATTCCCGAAGTAAGCTTGTTTGTAAAAAGAAAATTAGCCAGACCGGGAACCATTGAAGCCACCCGGTTCATTTGTGCATTATTTGCAAAGGCTATGCTCCGCATGGATTTCCCATTGGCTTTTTGATATTGATACTGAAATTCTGCCTTTAATGCAGCAACATCTACCCCAGACGGACATTCGCTTTTGCAACCTTTACAACTGATGCATAAATCGAATACTTCTTTTAATTCCTCGTGATCAAATTTGTTTTGTTTATCAGAATTGGTGAGAAATTCCCGCAGTGCATTTGCCCTTGCCCTCGTAGTGTCTTTTTCATTTTTGGTCGCACGATAGCTTGGGCACATTGTTCCGCCGGATTCTACAGATTTACGGCAATCCCCGCTTCCGTTGCATTTTTCGGCTAATCGCAAAATTCCCTTTGAATCTTCAAAATCCATCAGGGTTTCAACATCAGGTTCCTTCCTTTCGGGTATATACCTTAGGGAAGTATCCATTGGCGGTGCATCTACAATTTTTCCTGGATTAAAAATATTTTTAGGGTCGAAGGTGTTTTTAACCGATTTTAGGATCTTATAATTTTTTGAGCCTATCATAAATTCTATAAACTCGGCGCGCAATCTGCCATCTCCGTGCTCCCCGCTCATAGAACCCCGATATTTTTTCACCAGGGCCGCAACTTCCTCTGTAATCGTTCTAAAAAGTTTTACGTCTTCTTGCTTCTTTAGGTCCAGAATGGGGCGTAAATGCAGTTCCCCTGCCCCGGCATGTGCATAATACACGGCATCCTGACCATGCTTTTTCATGATTAGGGAAAATTCTGAAATAAAATTTGCCAGATCGGGCAAAGCAACTGCCGTGTCCTCAATACAGGCAACCGCCTTTCTATCGCCTATCATATTCCCTAAAAGACCCAGGCCAGCACTCCGAAGTTCCAATGCCTGGTTTATTTGTTCGCCCTTTAAAACAGGAAAGGCATAGACCAGATTAGATGCATTTAATCTTTCCAGTAGAATCCGGATTTGCTCCTTCAAGTCTTCCTCGGTTTCTGAACGCATTTCCAACATAAGTATCGCTTGGGGATCTCCTACAATAAAAAACCTATTTTCCTTATATTTTAAACTTTGTTTGGTGCAGTCCAGAATGATCTTATCCATCATTTCACAGGTATACAAATCACTTTCCATGGAGGGAACAACTGCCAGCATGCAATCTTCAATACTGGAGAAATGAGCAGCTACAAGTGCCGAATATTTCGGCGGGATCCTGTCGAGCTGCAAAGTTATTTCTGTGGTAAATGCCAGAGTGCCTTCACTTCCGGCAAGCAAACTGCACAGGTTAAAAGCTTTTTTTGTACCGGAAAAAACTTCTGTTGAAATAAGCGTATCAATAGCATAACCTGTATTTCTGCGATGTATAGTTTCCTTAGGGAACTTCTCCCTTATCTCTTGTTGAACCTCAGCAGGGGACAACAAATCGTATAAGTTCTTATAAATAGAACCTTCAAGAGAATTAAGATTGGTTATTATCTGAAATTCTTCCGGAGAAAGAGAAGAAAATTCCGCATAATTGCCATCGCTTAAAATGCATTTTAGTTTTATCAATTTGTCGCGGGTGGTGCCATATTTAATGGATGTTGTCCCACTGGAATTATTACCAACCATACCTCCAATCATACACCTGTTGGAAGTTGAAGTATTTGGTCCAAAAAACAGACCATGTTTTTGTAATTCCCGATTTAAATCGTCACGGATTATTCCCGGCTGCACTAATACGGTTTTATTTTCGGGGTCTATTTTGAGAATTTTATTGAAATGCTTGGATACATCTACCACAATCCCTTGACCTACACATTGTCCTGCAAGAGAAGTGCCGGCTGTTCGTGGGATAAGTCCAATTTCATGTTTTTCTGCAAAATGAATCAGGATTTTTAAATCTGAATCGTTTTTAGGATAACATACTGCCACTGGGAGTTCCCGATAAACAGATGCGTCTGTTGCATAGATGCTGCGGTGTAAATTGTCGTAAATTAGCTGACCTTGAAGATCTTGGCTTAATTTGATTAAAAATTCTTTCATAATTTGGATAAAATTACGAATTAATTTAGATTTAGGTTAACAGGTTTTTAAAGATTATTAACAATACATTGGCATTATGGCAGGTTACCATATCATTTTAACAGTTAAATTTGCTCCAGTTTTAAATTAAAAACAAAAAACAAAAAATATGAAAAAATTAATTTTATTAGCAATTTTTGTAATTGGAGCTACATCTGCTACCCAGGCACAAACCATTTCAGAAAACGCCCTTGGATTACGCTTTGGTGGAGGTAATGGTTATGGAGCAGAAGTTTCCTACCAACGTGGATTGGGTGATAACAATAGACTGGAATTTGATTTGGGCTGGAGAAATGACAGTAATAATTACGATGCGATAAAACTTGCCGCCTTATACCAATGGGTTTGGAATATTGAATCTGGTTTTAACTGGTATGCAGGTCTTGGTGGAGGAGTTGGAAGTATCTCTGACAGCAAGAACGTTTATGATGACAACACTTTCGTTTTCCTTGCAGGTGATATAGGGATTGAATACAATTTTGATATTCCGTTATTGATATCCTTAGATTTTAGACCTGAGTTTGGTTTTTATAATGATAACTATAGAAATCACAGAGGGATTAACGATTTCTCACCAGATATCGCGCTTGGTCTTCGTTACCAGTTCTAGTAAATTGGAACAAGTTTGAATAATTAAAAAGCTGATTAAAAACCTTGTTTTTAATCAGCTTTTTAATTTTACCGAAAGAAACCTTTCATCAAGTGCCTTTTCATAAAGAACTTCATATAAAGGAACAATTTTAGCTATATCAAAACTTTTGGCTCGTTTCCATGCATTCATTTTGAATCTCTGTAATGTCTCTTCATTCTCCAAAATAGAAATTCCAAAATCAGCCATTTCTTCTACATTTCCTAGATCGCTTAAATATCCGGAAACTCCGTGAATGTTTAATTCCGGTATGCCTCCACTGTTTGAGGATATTACAGGAACACCATTTGCCATTGCTTCAAGCGCAGCAAGACCAAAGCTCTCTTTTTCTGAAGGCAAAAGGAAAAGATCTGAAAAACAAAGGATTTCATCTACTTCATTGCTTTGACCCAGGAAAACTACTTTATTTTCAATGCCTAATTGCATCACCAAATTCTCCGCCATTTCTTTTTCAGGACCATCACCAACCATAATCAGTTTGGATTTAACCTTTTTCTGAATTCTATAAAAAATATTGATCACATCTGCTATTCGCTTAACAGGCCGAAAATTACTCACATGGGACATTATTTTTTCCTCTGGATGGGCTAAAAGGGAACGTTGACAATCGGTATGTTTTTTTTGATATTTAGAAATATCTATAAAATTCGGTACCACATGAATTTCTTTGGTAATTTTAAAAGAACTCAATGTATCTTCTTTTAAACTTTCGGAAACAGATGTTACCACATCACTGTTATTAATGCTGAAAGTAACAGCAGGTTTGTAAAATGGATGATTTCCAACAAGGGTAATATCTGTCCCATGAAGCGTTGTTACCATAGGAATAAAAATTCCCTCCTCCTCAAGCATTTTTTTTGCCATATAACCGGCGTAGGCGTGGGGAATAGCGTAATGCACGTGTAAAACTTCAATTTTATAAAGTTTTACCATATCAACGAGCTTGCTGCTAAGTGCGAGTTCATAGGGTTGATAATGGAAAAGTGGATACTCCGGAACATTCACTTCGTGAAAATGAATATTTCCGGTTAATTGTTCCAATTTTACGGGATGCTTATAGGTTATAAAATGAATTTCATGTCCTCGTTTGGAAAGCTCCATACCTAATTCGGTCGCAACTACACCGCTTCCTCCAAAGGTTGGGTAACAGACTATGGCTATTTTCATATATTAGGTTGTATAATATGCTGAAATTTTGAATCCTTTTGCTCAAACTCACCACACTTTTTTCTATGATACTTCTGGGCTAAAAATCAATAGAATTATAAATAATACTTTGAATTTTTGATCTTATATCCTCCCTTATTAAACTTCGGTTATCCACATCGGGATTGACCCTATTAGATAAAAATACATAAACTATTTCTTCCTGAGGATCAGCCCATGTGAAAGTCCCTGTAAACCCACTATGACCAAAACTTGACAATGACACACAGCCACAAGTAGGTCCGGCAGTACCTAGTTGAGGTTTGTCGAAACCTACTCCCCTCCTTACATTTTCTTCACAATAATAACAAGTATTGAACTTGTCCAAAGTTTTTTGATCGAGATAACGTCTCCCGCCATAGGTACCACCGTTCAAATACATCTGCATAATTTTGGCTACGTCATTGGCGTTACTAAACAATCCTGCATGTCCGCCGACTCCTCCCTGCATTGCCGCTCCCTGGTCATGAACATGACCGTGAACCAATTGCCTTCTCCATAATTTATCATTTTCAGTGGGAACAATTTGTGCCAATTTAAATTTTTCCAATGGTAAATAGGTCGTATAATTTGCTCCCAGGGGTTTATAAAAATGTTCTTGAGTGATATTTGCCAAAGAAGAACTATAATAATCTTCCAGATAATATTTCATAATATAAAATGGCAGATCACTATACTTATAACCAAGATGTGGTTCTAAGTTACTGTCCCGGATAATACTCATTATAGAATCCCCAATATCATCTCTAATATACATTTTCTCAGCTACTTTAGTGCTAAAACCAACTTTGGCTGAATCCCTGTAATAATTAACCGATGGTAATCTGGTAGTCTTGTCAATTGTAGGAACATAAAATGGCAACCAAGGAGTTAATCTGGCATAATGCATCAACATATTCTGCAAACTAATGTCTGCTTTATTCGAGTTTTTAAAGAAGGGCATGAAATCGCCCAATTTGGAGTTAAAATTCAAAGCCCCATTTTCTTCTAATTCCATAATTAACGGAAGGCTTGCCAATATTTTGGTAAGTGAGGCCAGATCATATAAGGAAGTATCGCTAACTGCCATTTCTTTATCGTAGCTATGAAATCCTGCATTGCGTTGGAAGATCACTTTTCCCTTTCGAGCCACTAATACCTGCAAACCCGGAGTCATTTCCGCTTCTAAAGCTACATTTATAACCGAATCTATTTTTTGTAGTTTTCTTGAATTCATACCCACCGATTCCGGAATTCCATAAGACAAGCGGTCCAAGGCTTTTGTATTATACCCAGTGCCCACCGGGAAATTTTTACCAATACTTATCGGCAATCTTCCTTTGGCTTCAAGAGCACCAAAAATAATTTGGGCCGACTTTTCCTGCGCGACCGCAGAGTTTTGGTAACTAACCAATATTCCCTCAAGATTACTGCTGGATTGTAAATCCAGCAATGCGTAAGGCCTTGTAAAGACATCTAAAACAGTTAGGTTGTTTCTGGCAATCTCCTGGATCCAGGTAAGTTCGTCTTTACTGAATTTATAACTTGCCCAGGGAGAGGCGTTAGATTTGTGAAAACCTAGAATTACATAATTATATGCCTTCAGTTTTTCCAGCAATTCATCGAGTTTGTTAGCCTTTACCCAATCAACTTCGGCATATTTAGAAAGTTGTTTTAAAAATGGAGCCCCATCTGCATTTCCAAAATTCACATATGCTATTTTTTTTAATTCCAAATTTTTAACTGGAAGTATTCCGTTGTTATTTTTTATGACCGTAATTGAATTTTCGATTAATTTATCATAAAGTACAAGATCGTTGATGGAATTGAGATCTTCAACTAAGTTCAATGTATCCACGGGTACATACTTGTTTAACCCAGCCTTATATTTAGCAGAAAGAATTTTCCTGACAGAATTAGCCAAACGTTCTTCGGAAATTGTGCCAGATTGATATGCTTCAATAATTAATGCTGATGCTTTCGGCACATCCTCTGATCCCAGCAACACATCATTTCCGGCAAGAAATGCGGCCAATTCAATATCACCAGGATCCTTAAAATTTGCAATTCCCTTCATTTTAAGTCCATCTGTAAAAATAAGCCCTTTAAAATCTAGGTCTTCCTGTAAGAGACCAGTTACGATGGTTTTTGATAAGGAAGAAGGTAGATCCGGTTGATCCTCCAGGCTTGGAATATTTAGGTGAGCCACCATAACACTTGACACCCCTTCCCTGATCATATTTTTGAAAGGATAAAGTTCAATACTGTCAATTCGGGCTTTGGAAAACGAGATGGTGGGCAGAGTTTTATGAGAATCAGTTTGAGTGTCGCCATGCCCGGGAAAATGCTTGGCACACGATAGAATTCCTTGACTATGCATTCCCTTCATGAATGCAAGAGATTTTTTAGTGACATTATCCTTTCTCTCACCAAATGAACGGTTTCCAATAATTGGATTATCGGAATTAGTATTTATATCAACAACAGGAGCGAAATTAATATGAACACCCAAACGTTTGGCATTACGCGAAATAGCAGATCCAGCTTCTTCAATAAGTTGAAGGTTTTGTATTGCACCCAAAGTCATGTTCCAAGGCAGGAAAAATGTAGAATCCAATCTCATGGCCAATCCCCACTCTGCATCCATTCCTATTAATAATGGTGTTTTAGATAATACCTGATATTCGTTATTTAATTTTGCCTGTTGCTGAGGTCCTCCTTTGGAAAATATAATTCCCCCAACAAGTTGATTCCTGATTAAGTCCTTTATTTTGTCGGTTTCTAAAAGGGATGCATTGGAATAAATATCTACCATAAACAATTGGCCCACCTTTTCCTCTAAACTAAAGTTGCTATACAAACTATCTACCCAAATGCGCTGTGCAACAGAATCAGGAGATATCAGGGGGTTTGATTTCTGGGCAAAAATATGAGGGGAAATTGTGAGTAACAAAACTAAATAAAGCTTAAAAAACTTCATTTAAGAATTACTTTAAAAAACGGTTGTGCCAGCTTTCTGAGGCGGGAACTTCCCAATCTGAAAGATATTCTGCCTTAGTGTTTACCAAATTATTAAATACAATAGTATTTGGGGAAACTGCTTTCTCTTTTGCCATTTTTCTGAAATCTATTAGATTTTTATATGCAATGAATTCTCCCTGTTTATAACTCACATTCATCTTATCTAATAATTCTACATTGTATTGTTTTTCAAGCTGTTGAATAAAGTGAACTGAAGCGTCTATTGAGCAGCCACTTGCCACATTCAACTCCTGATCCAGGCCAAAAATTATAAAGCGTTTGTACCGAATCTCGAATGATGCATTTAGTTCGGATCCGTGGACGGTCCACTGAGTAATAAATTCTTCTGATTTGGTATTTATTTCCTGAAGTTCCTGATCTGTAAAAGATCGGTTTGCCTGATAAATCCAGACCCTGGATGAATCGGGTAATTTTTCGAAAGGTATTAGCATTTTTTTTGAGGATTTTATTTGTACAAAGCTACTTTATAAAAGGTATAGCTTCAAAGATAGTACCAATTAATTAGGAAATTTAACGTATTAAAAAATATTGGAAATGGTTAACTTCTATAATTCTTCAGCATTGGCAATCATCTCAGCGACATCCATAACCTGAATTTTTCCTTCCTGATCTTTACCTTTAACCCCATCGGTCATCATTGTCATACAGAAAGGACAACCCGAAGCTATTATCTCGGGCTTCACCTCCATTGCCTGTTCGGTACGTTCGATATTTACCTCTTTATTTCCAGATTCAGGCTCTTTAAACATTTGTCCACCGCCGGCACCGCAACAAAGTCCTTCACTCTTGCATTTCCGCATCTCTACGAGCTCGATTTCCAGTTTTCTTAATAACTCCCTTGGAGCTTCATACTCGTTGTTCGCGCGACCCAAATAACACGGATCGTGAAATGTAATCCGTTTGCCTTTAAATTTACCACCTTCAACCTTTAATCGGCCTTCGTCTAACAAAGATTTTAGAAAAGTGGTGTGATGCATCACCTCATAATTTCCACCCAATTCCGGATATTCATTTTTAATAGTATTAAAACAATGAGGACAAGCCGTAACTATTTTTTTTATTTCATAAGAATTAAGTACTTCAATATTGGTAACGGCCTGCATTTGGAAAAGAAATTCGTTTCCTGCACGTTTGGCCGGATCCCCGGTACAACTTTCTTCGGTGCCCAAAACCGCGAAATCAACCTTTGCTTTATGTAAAAGTCGCACAAAGGCTTTAGTGATTTTTTTTGCCCGATTGTCAAAACTTCCCATACAGCCAACCCAAAATAAAACTTCAGGTTTTTTACCTGCTGACATATATTCGGCCATTGTTGGAACCTTGATTGCTTCTGCCATTTTAATACTCTTTAAAAATGTGTTTATTCTTTCTGAAAACAGAATTTACTACTTCCTCTTTGTCATCTGGATTTTCCAATGCTTTGAATATTCATTAAAATAGAAAATCTAATAATTCTCATCGATAGTCAGTATACCAAAAAGGGATTTCTCAGTCCAAACCCTTTTAATTTTCTTCGGCCCAGTTCAATCTATCCATTTGATTATAAGGCCAAGGCGCCCCGTTATTCTCAATATTGGTCATTGCAATGGCCAAATCTTTAGGCGCAGCGCTTTGCTCCATCACCAAATAACGTCTCATATCCACAATTATTGATAAAGGATCTATTCCTACCGGACATGCTTCTACACAGGCATTGCAAGTGGTACAAGCCCAAAGTTCTTCTCTTAGAATATAATCATCCAACAACTGTTTCCCGTCATCCTCAAACTTGCCTTTTTTATTGATGATTTCACCAACTTCCTCAAGCCGGTCACGCGTATCCATCATGATCTTACGGGGAGAAAGCTTTTTCCCCGTTTGATTTGCCGGGCACTCTGCAGTACACCTTCCACATTCGGTGCAGGTATAAGCGTTTAACAATTGGATTTGGTTAAGATCCATTACGTCAGAAGCTCCAAATTTTTCAGGTGCTTCGTTTTCAGCTCCTTCAGCTGGAGCAGCATAAGGATCGGCAACCGGATCCATCATCAGTTTTACCTCGCTGGTTACCGATTCCAAGTTATCAAATTTACCTTTTGGTGTTAATTTTGCATAGTACACATTCGGGAATGCCAATAAAATATGTAAGTGCTTGGAATAATATAAGTAGTTTAAGAAGATCAGAATTCCGATTATATGTAACCACCAGGCAGATCTTTCCAAAAGTATGAGACTTCCATTACTAAATCCGTCAATCCAGGGCAATAATACCTGGCTAACTGGAAATGCGCCGGCAATGCCTGCGTCCTGCGTATAATGTGCTGCACCGTTAAGCTGTAATTGATGATCGGCAGCATTTAATAATAAAAACAATATCATCAAGATCATTTCAAAATATAAAATGTTTAATGCATCGTTTTTAGGCCAGCCAGTCATTTCCTTTTTCCAAAATCGCGGAATTTGTAAAATCACTCTTCGAATCCAAAAAACAACTACAGAAACTAAAACTAAAAGGGCGAGAATTTCAAAAGATCCGATAAGGAAACTATAGAAACCTCCTAAAAAGGAAAGAATACGGTGAGTGCCGAAAATTCCGTCAATCATTATTTCGAGGACTTCAATATTTATTATAATAAAACCAAGATAAACAATGACGTGTAAAATTCCTGCAATAGGTTTTTTGACCATTTTTGATTGTCCTATGGCAATTCGAGCCATTTGGGCCCAACGTTCTCCTGGATGATCATTTCTGTTTACTTTTCTCCCGACTTTAATGTTTCTAATAATTCGTCGAATATTTCTTGTAAAAAAAGCAATTCCAGCAACTAGAATAATTAAAAAAACAATTTGGGTAAGAAGTTGCATACGGTCTTATTTTAAAGAATCCTTTGGAGCTTCATAAGTACCGGTATTTTTTCCGAAAACAGAGAAGTGAACATATCTTTTTGGATTCAGTTTTATGTCTTGCATGAGCTGTTCCATTTGCTTTGTAGCACGATCCAGATTATTATAAACCTTGTCGTCTGTCAATAATTTTCCTGCAGTTCCCTCACCGGAACTCAGTTTATTTGATATTTTTTCGAAATCGGCAATTACTTTTTCCAAATCGTCGGTCATTCCTTTAATATTTACCTGTGCGAGCGTATCCGAGAATTTATTAAAATTTAAGGACATTTCATCAAGATTGGTAAAGGTTTGATCTAGTTTGGCAGAATTGCCTTCAACAATTCCTTTTAAAGATCCTGCTGTGGCTTTAAAGGATTTCACCGTTTCGGCCAAATCATCAAAAGTGGCAGCTATATTATTTCTCGTTTCTGGATTTAGGACTTCGTTAAATGCAGTTAATAAGGAATCGGCATTTACAATTACCTTTTCTACTTTAACCTGCAATGGAGTAAGTCTTTCATTAACCAATTCCATAATACCTTCTTCAATATCACCAGGCAAGGTATCGCCTGTTTTAGCCATTATTTCTGAATTATAATCTGGAACAATGGCAAGGGATTTTCCGCCTATGAGACCACCACCATAAATTTGTGCAAGACTATTTTTGGAAAATTTAAAGTCACTTTCAATAGAAAATGTTGCAATGAGCAACCCAGTGCCGTTTAAGAACTCTATTTTCTGGATTTGACCTACCTTAAGTCCATTGATAGTAACTGGTGAGGATTGGGACAATCCTTCTACATCGGAATATATAGCATAAAAAGTTCGACTTGAATCTAAGAGATTTTTACCTTTGAGAAAACTATATCCAAAAATTAATATTACAATAGCAACAATTGCTAAAATGCCGGTTTTTACCTCTTTAGTATATTTCAAAAGTGTATTTTTTTAGAATATGTGCAAATTTAAAGATAAAAATACAAAAGTACCCCTATTTAGCCTGAGATTTTAACGCCTCATTAACGGTAATCTTCTTACCTCCCTTAAATGCCACCATATAACTTTCGGAATAACCTTTATTTTTAGCCTCCTTCTGAAGTTTTTGAATCTGGGAATAACTGGAAGTGGCACCAAAGTAATATTTGTATAATTTACCTTCCTTTTCCCTAAATACAGGATTCAGGCCCTTAAAATTAGTAGATTTTGGCACTATTTTTCTAGAACTTGCAGCGAGTTGTATCTTGAAGGTCACATCTATAAAAGTGTCATCAAATTCCTTCTCTATAACAGCTTTTATTGGAGGTTCTTTGCCTAAATTATCCAGAACTCCAAGATTTATATTTTCACTGTAATCCATAATTGCGTCCACAATTGCACCGGACATTTTTGTTTGTCCAGAATTACTGTTTAAAAATGGACCTTCACTGGAATTAGTAAGAAATCCGGTTTCTATTAAAACACTGGGCATATAGGTTTGATGTAACACCAGGAATCCCGCTTGTTTAACGCCTCTGTCATTCCTATTTAATTCGTTGGTGAATTTTTTTTGAACAAAATCGGCCAGAAGAATGCTTTGGTCCAAATATTCCTCCTGCATAATCATCATACCTATATAGGATTCGGAAGAATTGGGATCAAAACCATCATAGGTAACTTCATAGTTTTCTTCCAGGAAAATTACAGAATTTTCCTTCTTGGCGACTTCGAAATTGGATTGATTTTTATGAAGCCCCAACACAAAAGTCTCTGTTCCGTAAGCTTGTGAACTATGTGAGTTGCAATGAACCGAAATAAATAGGTCGGCTTTTGCATCATTCGCAATTTTGGCGCGTTGATCAAGCGGAATGAACACATCTGAATTGCGGGTATAAATGACTTTGATATTTGGATTTTTTTCCAATTCCAGACCAACTTTTAAGACAATACTCAAAGCGATATTTTTTTCATAAAATCCTCCTCCACGGTTTCCTGGATCCTTTCCGCCGTGACCTGCATCAAGTACAACTATAAATTTTGATTTAACTGGCTGCGGTTTTAAAGGAGTTGAAGCAATTAATACAAATCCGGTAAATACTAATACGAGTAATTTTAGGAGGGAGGTTTTCATATATAATTTAACGATATATTAGTACAATTATTTTAATGGCTTATTTTTTTAAAATCCCAAAAGGAAGCTAAAAAAATATATGTAATTTTGACTATTCAATAAGCAAGCCATTCTTGACAAAAATACCACTTATAGCATTGCGGACAAACTCAATTTACATTCTTTTTTCTTGCGTTATTTTGATGTTGGTCCCCAAAATTTCTTTGGCTCAGGAAACTAAACCTTCTGGTAAAGTTCGGATTCAGGCTGAAAGGGATAGCATTGTGCGCGTAGCAGATTCACTTAGTATCGCTCCGCAGATTGTGGAAATGGATACCATAAAAATAGATTCAGTAAAAACGAAAGCTCCGCTATTATCAGATTTGGTTACATATAAGGCAGAAGATTATATGCGTATAAGCCGAAAGGAAAATCGGATGTATTTATTTGATCAGGCACAAATCACCTATGGTGAAATGGTTATAACCGCAGGATTGATTATTTTGGATAACGAAAAAAATGAAGTCTACGCATATGGAATTCCGGATTCTTCCGGCGCTTATTCCCAGCGTCCTATATTTACTCAGGCACAAAATACCGTGGAGCCAGATTCACTCCGATTTAATTTCGATTCCAAAAAAGCCCTTATTTATAATTCCAGAACTGAAGAAGGTTCTTTTAAAGTGCTGGGTGCAGTCACCAAGCGTGAAAACGATTCGGTATATTTTATGAAAAATGTGCGGTTCACTACTTCCGAAAACACAGAAGATCCGGATTATTACTTTTATGCCAGGAAGATTAAATTTGTTCCCAAGAAAAAAATTGTCACAGGTTTGGTAAATATGTTCATAGCTGATGTGCCAACTCCATTGGGTTTGCCATTTGGTTATTTTCCCTTGACCGAAGAACAAACATCAGGTTTTATTATCCCTTCTTTCGGGCAAACCAATCGTAGAGGTTATTTCTTACAAAATGGGGGATATTACTTTGCAATGAGTGATTATGCCGATTTATTGGTTTTAGGAGATTATTATACTAATGGGAGTTATGGTTTACGCGTGGAATCAAATTATGCGCTCAAATATCGTTTTAGAGGAAATGTCAATGTCAGATACGAAAATCTGCTTGAGAGCGAGCGCGGATTCCCGGATTTCTCCCAACGTTCGGTTTACAACCTTCAGTGGACCCATTCCCAAGATGCCAAGGCAAATCCGAATTCAAGATTTTCAGCATCAGTAAATCTTGGGAGTAGTGAATATTATCAGGCCTCTGTCAATCAAGCCAATTCAGCAAATTTCCTTAATAATTCCCTGAGTTCTTCGGTTTCTTATTCGAAAACCTTCCAGGGCGAGCCTCAGGTCAACCTCAATGTGGTTGCCACTCATTCACAAAATACTAATACCAAAGAAATAAACATGACCTTGCCAACAGTGCAGGCAAGTGTTTCCAGAATTTATCCACTTGCGCCTAAATTAGGAGCAAAAAAAGGATTGATTCAAAATATCAACCTACAGTATAACTTTAGAGGAGAAAACAGGATTAATACTACCGATTCCTTGTTCTTCAAGCCTGAAATGTTTCGAGATGCCAATTTTGGCGCCCAGCATAGTATTCCTCTTTCAACAAACTTCAAATTATTTAAGTTTTTAAGTGTTAGTTCGAGTGCTAACTATCAGGAAAATTGGGTTTTTAAAACCTTTAATCGTTCTTATGATCAAACTGCCAAGAAAGTTTTGATTGATACTATAAGTGGATTTGACTCCTACCGAACCTATAATTTTAGCTCGAGTATGGGAACAACGGTTTACGGTTTGGTGAATTTTGGAAAAGATAAAAAAATACAAGCCATCAGGCATGTAATGAGACCTTCCATCAGTTATAATATCAATCCGGGATTCGATAAATATTACGATCAATATGAAATCCAGAATGAAGTAGACCCGACTCTTAATCAATTTGTGGATTATTCTAGATTTCAGGGTACATTGTTTGGTGCTCCGGGAAGAATGTTTGGAAGCTCTATCGGGCTCTCTATAAGCAATACTTTGGAAGCTAAGGTGAGGGATAAAGATAGTACTGCCACAGAACCAAAAACTATCAAACTTCTAAACAACTTTAGCATGAGTACTTCCTATAATCTTGCGGGAGACTCATTGCGCTTGTCACCTATAAGTTTAAGAGGAAGCGTTCCTATAATCCAAAATAAACTGGATGTGAACCTTTCGGCTAATCTAGATGCATATGCACTTGATAACAACAACCGGCGAATAAACAAACTAAACATCAAAAATGGTGGAAGTCTTTTCAGACTTACCTCTGCCAATATGAGTTTTGGATATTCTTTTTCAAGTAAGGATTTTGAAAAGGGCGAAAAAGAAGAAAGCACAGATAAACTTGAGAATGAAACCTTTCGAAATGGTGGACGGCCCGATGATCTTTTTGGAAAGTCGGCAGATCTTGACGGCAATTTTAATGAGGAAGAGGATGTTTTTGATAAAGAAGAAAAGGCTGATAATGAATGGTATAACTATAAAATTCCCTGGAATCTCCGTCTTGCCTATACTTTAAATTATAACAATTCTGCCAGGCAAAGTGAGATTACCTCACATTCAATAATGTTTTCTGGAGATATAGAACTTTCCCCAAAATGGTCAGTAGGAAGTTCCTCAGGATTTGATATAAAAGCGAAGGGGTTCACTTATACCCAATTGAGATTTCAGCGAGATTTGGACAGTTGGAGATTGAGTTTTAACTGGGTTCCCTTTAGTCCGCGTGCCTCCTGGTATTTCTTTATCGGTATTAAATCTTCATTACTTAGTGATATTAAATACGATAAACGACTGGAGCCGGATAGACAACTTTAAAATGAGTATTGAGATAATAGAATTTAGATATTAGATTTGAGATAATATATAAGAGAATATAGATTAAAGACTTTAAGATAACATACTATCTGTCAAGTTTCACAAGGTTGTTAATGGAAGTTGATTAAAACTAGATTGTAAACTTAGAATTTTATTTTTAAATTCCTCGGGGGTTATTTTAAATAATTCTGGTTCTATTTCGTACCATCTTTC
>Ga0307486_1000142_pt1 | contig 78456 bp, 65 predicted proteins | sample CBIW02metaG_FD_203663 | JGI IMG/M metagenome (GOLD analysis project Ga0307486, IMG submission 203663) | Sea-ice brine microbial communities from Beaufort Sea near Barrow, Alaska, United States - CBIW 0.2 | ecosystem: Environmental > Aquatic > Marine > Coastal | place: USA: Alaska | collected... | reverse complement strand
AAAGCTACTGCAATCAGCCACCCATGCAGGTCTATCACAACCTGCTTCAACAAGGCCGATATCTGTGCTCGGTGAGCACCATGCATCGCTTGCTACGTAAGCAAAACCTGCAGGGCGAACGACGCGCAAGCGCGGTGAATACTTGTCTCTGTACGTGGTTATGGACTTGTTCAGTCGCTATATTGTCGCTTGGATGCTGTCCCGCAAGGAAAATAGCGCCCTGTCATCACAACTGATAGACGAAGCCGCGCAGCGCTACGACATCGTGCCTGGCCATCTTACGCTGCACCAGGACCGTGGTGCTCCCATGACCGCCCACTGTTACCTGGACTTGCTCTCCGAGCTGGCTATAACCGCCAGTCATAGTCGGCCCCGCGTGAGCAATGATAACCCAATGAGTGAAGCACAATTTAAAACACTCAAGTACCCGCCAGACTACCCACGGCGCTTTGATCATTATGATCATGCCATGCGCTGGTGCAACGATTACGTGGAGTGGTACAACCAAATGCACCACCACAGCAGTCTTGAAGGGTTTACACCCGCACAGGTTTTTACAGGCCGATACCTAGACATTGCCCGAGTGCGCCAAGAGGCTCTGAATGAAGCTTTTGCCGCGCATCCAGAACGGTTCAGTCGAGGACGGCCACTCGTTAAATTGCCGCCACGAGAAGTGGCTATTAATCCAATACCGGACAATGCCGAACCATCCGTTGCTGAGCAAGGAGTAAACTTCCCGACACTGCAAAGGGCCATACTGAAAGCAATTTAATTGCGATCGAGTTGGTTCAAAAGAGGTTGACACGTTCCGGTTCTGGTGCGTAGCGTAGCGTGGCATTGCCTGTCTCATACCGTCCCCGGGATTGGACTTAGATAAAACCGATCAGGTGACAACTATCCTGGCACCGGGGGCCGGTAAGAGCATCTCTCTTACTGCCATTAATCGCAGCGTGTATTGATCTGCGATTAAAACATCTAATGGATAACTTAATTAATATGCTAAGAAACTACGCAAATCTAACCTTATGGTTCAGTGCCATCATGGCCACCGCTTTATTGGCAGGATGTGGTAGTGATAGTAACAGCAGCAGCATCGACCCGGTGGTAACCGAGCTTACGGTGACATCTACCGCCCCTGTTGATACCGCCACATCGGTGACAGTAAACAGCAAAAAAATAGTTGCTAACTTTAGTGAGGCGATGGACGCCGAAACCATTGACACCTTCAGCTTTACCGTTGCTGGCGCCACTGGACCCGCACTCACCGGCACCGTGACTACGGATGCCAACAGCAATAGTGCAACCTTTACATCTGGCACTAAATTCAGCAACGACACGCTCTACACCGCCACCATTACTACGGCGGCAACAAGCGTATCGGGTAAATCACTGGCAGCCGACTATGTCTGGACGTTTACCAGCGGCAACACAACTGACGCGAACCCTCCCACGGTAAGCTCCACTGACCCGGTTGATGGTGCGCCAAGCTTTGCACTCAACCGCAACATCACTGCGGCGTTTAGTGAAACACTGGACGCTGACAGCGTTAATTCAGCCAGCTTCACTCTGACTAAAGATGCGGGCGCAACATCAGTAACCGGTACCGTGAGTTCCTCAAACAAACTGGCGACCTTTAACCCTGCGGTTAATCTTGCTGCCAGTACCTCCTATACCGCGACGTTGACAACCGGTGTTAAGGATCTCGCAGGCAATGCGCTTGCAACCAACGAGGACTGGACATTTGTGACCGGTACAGCCATCGCGATCGGCCCGGAACCCGTCAATCTCAGAACAGCCGGGGATTTTGCGATACTGACAAAAGCCGGTATTACCAATGTGTTTGAATCCGCTATCTCTGGGAATATCGGTGCCAGCCCAATCACTGCGGCGGCCATGAATAATGTTTCTTGTTCGGAAATCACCGGCACCATCTACGGCGCTGATGACGCTTATGTCGCTAGTGCTGGTGGCAGAGGATGCTTTGCCGGCGTACCAGCAGACAACACGCTGGTTGCCAACGCGGTACTCGACATGGGAACGGCCTATACCGATGCGGCGGGCAGAACAACACCTGACTTTACCGAACTGCACGCCGGTGAAATCGGCGGTAAGACACTGGTCCCCGGTCTTTATAAATGGGGTACAAACGTGTTGATCAATACGAATGTAACGCTTGAGGGTAACGCCAACGATGTCTGGATCTTTCAGGTAGCCGGCGATGTTATTCAGGCAAGTAATACCACTGTGTTTTTAAACGGTGGCGCTGTGGCAGAGAACGTCTTCTGGCAGGTCGGCGGCGGCACAGGTGTGGCACTTGACACAGGTGCAACCTTCGCAGGCATCGTCCTCGCTGAAAAAGCCATTACAGTTAAAACTGGCGCAACGGTTAACGGCAGGCTGCTATCACAGACCGAAGTAACCCTGCAACAGAACACAGTTACAGAGCCTACAGCTCCATAAATGAAAGTGGACGGTTAATAAAAGGATGAAACCGGGACAGAATGATTAAAACGGCACGCCCAATCAATCGTTTTAATCATCTGGCCAACCAGAGCCATAGGGTCAGGTATTGCCATTTGCCTTCGCCGTTTTGAGAGCGCAAAACGCAAGACCTGACGCCTAAGTTTCCGGATTCCGATGTTTCCTTTTGCTGCTTTCTCATTAGCAGACAACCGGTGTGACAGAAGGCAGCTTCGGCTGCCTTTTTTAATGGTTCATCGCGCAAAACCGGGAAACACGGCTAGGTCCAGCGGGAGCGCCAATCGCTGCCGTCGAATGGTTCTTTGTAGCCGTCTTCGGTGACCGCTTGCAAAGTCGTTGCTTTCACGCCAATCCGCGATGAGCCTTTTATTGCCTGACATTTGGCGCCAGGCGCCGAAGGAACGCATCACACGACGCCTCCGGCCACCGCCCGAATCCGTTCGATATCTTCAGCCATGACCCGTGCCTGTTCAGCTCGCTTCAGCGCCAGCTGCTGTTGATACAGCGCCGCCGCCCGGATATCAGGATTTCAGCAATCGCGAGCCCGCCGTGAGCAAGACCTGCTGTCGCCCCGCGAGCCATTCAGCGACAGGCACCGACGAACATATCGACGGACTGCGTGCTGACCATGAAAGTCATCGTGGCAGTACGTCGTGAGCCCTCGCTAACACCCGCGTAAATCATCGCTGAGACCTGCAAAGGCACAGTGCAACTCATCGGTTCGCTCAGCTCACGCACGGATATCGACAAAGCCCTCAATACTGCCGCAGGCGTGGACGACGTGAAGCCGGTCCAGCGCGGGACGCCAAGTGGTCAAATCTGAATACGCGCGGTATCACCCAGAGCACTGCATCCGATAGTTCTTGCTCAGTGCGATAGCGCCCCCAACGCGAACAGGGCAAACGGTCACTGCTTGCGGTCGCCTGGCCTTTCCATTCACAATGATGCCAGTGCTGGCGGCAATGTCAGCCATCAACCTCATTCAGGGCCGCATTCCCAGCCGGATTGATATAGGGGGGCGATAAACCTACAACATCAGAAGTGAATGACGGTCCGGATGCTTTTGCCTTCGTGCATCAGCTCGAAGGCCTTGTTGATGTCTTCCAGCGGCAGGTTGTGGGTGATGAACACGTCCAGCGGGATGTCGCCGTTTTTGGCTTTTTCCACGTAGCCCGGTAATTCGGTGCGGCCTTTTACGCCGCCGAATGCGGAGCCTTTCCAGACTCGGCCGGTGACCAGCTGGAAAGGCCGGGTGCTAATCTCTTCACCGGCACCGGCGACGCCGATGATGATGGATTCGCCCCATCCTTTGTGGCAGCACTCCAGCGCTGCGCGCATCAGCTGCACGTTGCCGACGCACTCAAAGGAGTAGTCCACGCCGCCGTCGGTCATCTCGATGATGACATCCTGGATCGGATTGTCGTAGTCCTTCGGGTTGACCACGTCGGTGGCGCCGATGATGGCGGCCAGGCCAATCCCGCCTAATCCGAAGATGGCTACGGTAGCGCCCGCTTCCACGTTAGCGGTGTTCAATACGGCACCGATGCCGGTGGTCACCCCACAGCCCAGCAGACACACCTTTTCCAGCGGCGCGTCTTTGGGGATTTTGGCCAGGGAGACTTCCGGTAATACGGTGTATTCGGAGAAGGTCGAGCAGCCCATATAGTGATAAACCGGCTCACCTTGGTAGGAGAACCGTGAGGTGCCGTCCGGCATCACGCCTTTGCCTTGGGTGGCCCGCACCGATCCACACAGGTTGGTCTTGCCGAGTGGATGACACTAGCTTTAAGCTTTAAGCTGCAAGGCGAAGGCGAGGCTGCCATAGTCGGTGCCGTTTCTTACGATGTTGGTACCAAGACAGCAACCTTCACGCCAGGCAGTAACCTCTCTAAATTGGTCGTGTACACAGCCACACTGACTACGGACCTGGAAGACGAAGCCGGTGATTCGCTGGTGGAAAACTTTGTCTGGACGTTCACCACCGGGAATTCAGAGGACAACACTTCTCCTATACTCGATACCGGTGCAACCACTCCGGCAAATGACGACACCGGTGTTTTCGCCCGACGCTGATCTTGCTGTCAATACGGTCCATACCCTGACGCTGAACACTTCCATTGCCGATCTCGCGGGAAACACCCTGGCATTGACCTCGTTGAGCTTTACAACGGGTGCTACCGCTTCTTCCAGCCGGCCAGTCGTAGAGCTGGGCAGCGCTGGTAATTATGTGCTGTTGGCGAAAACCGGTATTTCCACCACTGGTACCACCGCCATTCTCGGTGACATTGCCGTTAGCCCTGTGGCGCGCACTGCGCTGACCGGTTTTGACGAGACGCTGAGTACTGACGGTACCTTTGCCACGTCTGCCCTGGTGACAGGTAAACTGTTCGCGGCCGACATGGCCGCCCCCACACCGACAACCCTGACGACCGCCGTCGGTGACATGGAAACAGCCTACACTGATGCGGCAGGCCGTTCTGATCCGGACTTTACCGAGCTGGGTGCTGGTGAAATTGGCGGGCTGACTCTGGACCCTGGTCTCTACAAGTGGGGCACCGGTGTGCTGGTGAGCTCCGATGTCACCCTTGAAGGCAGTGCCACGGATGTCTGGATCTTTCAGATCGCCGAGGGCCTGAAGCTGCAAGACGGTAAATCCATCATTCTGACCGGCGGTGCCCTGCCGGAGAACGTATTCTGGCAAGTGGCGGAGGACGTCACGCTCCAAGCTGGCACTACGTTTAGCGGCATCATTCTCGGAATGACCGGCACTAGCATGAATTCCGGTGCCGTGCTTAACGGTCGTGCCCTGGTACAGACCGCAGTGACTCTGATTGCGAACGACATCGTTCAGCCGTAAGAGTAATGGTGATTGTCCTGGGGGGTATCCCCAGGACACAACTGCGAGGAGCTTCGGCTCTGGTGCAGAAAAGGACCCTACGGGGTCCTTTTTTTGGTTGTGCGCCTCGGCCCGTTCAGGCTGCGTTCGCTTCTGCTGAATCGTTTACAGTGGGGGCTGCTCTTCGGGGTAGCAGCTTGACGCCTCCATGTCGACGGCTAACAATGCAATCACCCGTCTCAAGGAAGCACTTGCAAGGAGAAGCACAATCAAATATCTATGGATCGGCATTTTCCTGGCCGTTTTAATTTGGTCAGGGATAAACCCAAAAGATCAGATTACGTGGATGCTGGAGGTTCTTCCCGCAGTCGCTGGCGCTGCTGTTTTAGCATTTACCTATCGAAGCTTCAGGCTGACCTCAATCGTGTATTTTCTCATCCTGGCGCATTGCATCGTCTTGATGATCGGCGGCCATTACACCTATGCAGAAGTCCCCTTCTTTGATGACCTTTTTGGCGCTGAAAGGAACAACTACGACAAACTTGGCCACTTCTTCCAAGGGTTTGTGCCTGCGTTAATTGCCAGAGAAATTCTGGTCAGAAAACGTGTCGTGAATGGGCAATGGTGGCTACGGCTATTCGTCATTTGCGTAGCGCTATCTTTCAGTGCTTTTTATGAGCTCATTGAATGGTGGGTTGCCGTAATATCTGGCGAGGGAGCGAACGCTTTTCTGGGGACTCAGGGTTATATTTGGGATACACAATCGGATATGGCGCTGGCACTCGTTGGGGCTATTTCTGCCCTGCTTTTGCTTTCTAAATACCATGATACCCAAATCGCCCGCCTCGCTTTGCGAGACAGGGCGACGGCTAAATTCGAAAACTAGCGGGTAGCGCTCACCGTATGGCCAGCCGATGCGGCCTCAACGGTATCCGCCAGCATCTCAGCAGTGATTGCCGACAGGGTCCAGCCCAGGTGACCATGACCCGTGTTATAGAACACAGTGGGAAGGCTGCCCGGCCCTACTCGCGGCATCATATTGGGCAGCATCGGGCGCAGTCCCGCCCAGGGCACAACGCGCCGGGTACAGACCCCCGGGAAGCATTGCTCTACCCAGCGGGTGAGCGGGCGAATCCGGTCATCCCGGATATTGCGATTGTACCCGTTGAATTCCGCCGTACCCGCCACCCGGAAACGAGTATCACCCAGCCGGCTGGTCACCAGCTTGGTGGCATCGTCCAGCAGGCTGACGGTCGGCGCCGAGTTTTGAGAGACCTCGTCGTCCAGCTCAACGGTAATGGAATAGCCCTTGACCGGATAAATGTTGACGCGGTCTCCCAGTTTCGCCGCCAGCTCCCGGCTACCAACGCCTGCACAAATCACCACGCCATCGTAGGTTTCACGGGTTTGCTGTTCGCCGTCAAATGAGGTTACCCACGCATTGGATTGATCCGCACTCAGTTCGGTCACCGTGTGTCCGTAGCAGGTCTTGCCCCCAAGACGCAGGATCGCCTCCGCCAGACCGCTGGTGAACTTGTGGATATCACCGGTTGAATCGCTTTCGGTGAAAAACCCACCGTAATAGGTGCCGGCCAAGGTGGGTTCGATGGCACGCATTTCCTCGGGAGAGACGGCCCGGCGTTCCAGGCCTCCAGCGGCCAGCAGTTTCGAGACGTTCGCAGCGTGGTCGAAACCGGCTTTGTCCCGATAGATATGCAGGATGCCCTGCTTCTTGAGGTCGAAATCGATACCTTCTTCTTGCGCCCACTCAAAAAGGAAGTCACGGGCGGCAATCGCCAAACGCGCGGTTTCGGTGGTGTTTTTTTCGTACTGGGGCATCGCGGCAACAAACTCGGCAAACCAGCTCAACTTATGCCAAGAGGGCTTGGGGTTGACCAGCAACGGGGCGTCATTGTGAAACATCCACTTAATGCCCTTGGCTACGGTCTGCCAGTTATTCCAGACCTCGGCATTGGAAGCCGACAGCTGACCACCGTTGGCGAAGGAGGTTTCCATCGCCGCATAACGGTGCTTCTCGTAAACGGTGACATCCAGGCCACGCTTGGCCAGCGTGTAAGCGGTCGTGATACCGGTAATACCACCCCCAATAACAGCAATTCGCTTCATAGCAATCTCCAAAGAGCGTCGAGGGTTCCCTTTCTACACGGAGCGGTAGAAAGCACCCCTTCCGTCACGGGACCTGAGAGATTCACGCGCCGTTTCAACGAAAACGGCGGTTTGCTCCTTCGGTGTGCCGACTAACGCAGTCGTCGACAGCTCTTCGGAAAGTCGTCATGTTAACGGTCCTTTTGCCTGAGAGTTTCCGGGGCAGTTGCTCCTTCGGCGCCGATCACACAGTTGTGCGATACGATCTCTCCCGCTAACACGTCGGATTTGCAATGAATCCTATCCTGCTTCGCAACATAGCAAATAATTCAGCAATACAACATCTCCACCATCATGCAAGTATCGGCTTTGCTATCACAGGCAGGTGAGGAAGATCAGAAATAAGTGCTTCGCCACATTCGATGATTTCTACCGAGCCAGGTAGGCCCGCCTTTTGCTGATTGCGGATGATATCGGTGTAGAAGCGATCAACGTACTTGAACGAAGCTACCTTGCAATGCGCGTTCAGAGTCCATTTGCTGTGATCAGCCACCAGCATGCGGGTCCGGGTATTGGCTATGATCGCTCGGCTGACTTCGGCCTCGCGAATATCACGATCCATCAAGCCGTTCTGAAGATCCATGCTGCCGGTACTGATGATGCCGAAGTCGGTGATGAAGGAACTGAAGAAATTGGTAACCTCCTGCCCGACCACATCGTGGTCGTTATGCCGATATTGTCCGCCAGACACGATCACCTCGATGTCGGGATTCCGTGAAAGCGCTGAAGCAACACTGAGGTTGTTAGTCAAAATCCGAAGTGACTTGTGATAGATCAGCGCTTGCGCCACCCCTTCGATGGTACTGCCCACACCAAGGCTGACGGTGGCCCCTTCCGGAATATCAGCAGCGATACGCTTAGCCATCCGCTGCTTGACCAGTAGATTGTGCACCCGGTCGTCTTCAATGGGACTTGTGACAACGCTGGCAGGTAAGCTGACACCACCGTAACGACGGCGTAAAAGGCCCTGTTCGCACAGCTTGTTGATGTCGCGACGAATGGTTTGTGTCGTGACGCCAAAGCGCTGCGCAATGTCTTCAACTTCGACATGCTCCTGCTTATGCACCCATTCCAGAATGCTACGCTGCCGTTCTTTGGCGTCCATCAGACTATATACTCGATCAGTTAACCCTCGGTGATATCATCCGAGGCGTGTATCGGCCGGCTTCAGCCCGGATTCTGCGCGCTGTCGCAGCCAAGCCTCCGCCATCTCAGCAAAACCCAGGCCCGAACGTTGGCTTACGATTGCCGCCGGTCGATGGGTCATTACGGGCAAGTGCTTGCGAATGTTTGCCACACCGACACTCAGCGGGAAGTGGCGAAACATGCTCTCGTCATTGGGCGCATCACCAATAAACACCGAGCGCTGTTGCAATGCCTGCAGATCCAGGCCCAGTAATTCACGACCTACGCGTAATGCCATGGTGGATTTATCGAAGTCGCCCAGAAATATGTTGAGATGAATCGAACTTTTTCGAACGTTGAAGCCCTGGGCTATCAGGGCGTCGTGAATCGTCGCCACCTGTTCCTGCGTCAGAGACTGTTGCTGGTTGTAGTCCACCGCCACATCGACATAACGGAAAGGCTGGTCGCTGGCGAGTTTGGGTTCGAAATCCAGCTTCAGTGCCGCAACGGCCGATAATATGGTCGCCTGATCACGACGATGCGACGTCTCGTCATCCCAGTAGTGCCAGCGAACAGTCTGTGCTGCGGTGCGCTCTGCGTAAAATGCGCCCCCTTCACCAATGACGGCTGTCACCGGCCAGGTCCGTATGATCTGGTCACACCAGCCGGCACAGCCTCCGGTTACGGGAATCACTCTGATGCCCGCAGCCGCCAGGCGACAAATTGCGAGATAGGTCTCTGGCAGCAGCTGGCCCTCTGTGGTCAACGTATCGTCCACATCCGTGAACAGAATATCAGCGTCACCAAACTCAATAGTGTTCGTCATATAATCGGTTTTCCAGTTCACAACGAAAGCAGCCTCCCGGGAAACCCGGTAGGCAAATCGCTCAGGATCAGATTACTTTTTTGCGCAGGACGCTGGTAATCGCTTCGCCCAGAATGACCAGAACAACGATTGCCAGCAGGATTGTCGCTACGGTCTGCCAGGCGAACAGGTCGATCGAGCCTTGCAGCAACACCCCGATACCACCGGCCCCGACCAAACCCAACACAGTGGATTCACGGATGTTGATGTCCCAGCGTAAAATAATGATGGCAAAAAATGCCGGCATTACCTGAGGCACAATCGCGTAAAGCACCACCTTCATCTTGCTGGCGCCCGTGGCCTCCATGGCCTCCACCGGGCGGCGATCGATTTCCTCAATGGCCTCCCCCATCAGCTTGCCAATGAACCCAATGGACCGGAACATCACCGCCAAAATACCGGCCAGTACACCAGGGCCAAAAACAGCCACAAACAGCAGCGCCCAGATGATTGTATTCACCGAACGGCTGGAGACCAGGATAAACCGGCCAAGCCACAGCGTGGCCTTGTTCGGCGTTGTATTCTGCGCCGCGATGTAGGACACCGGTAAGGCAATGAATATCGTGAGCATGGTAGACAGCGTGGCGATATGGACGGTTTCCAGCATGGCTTTGAAGATCGCATTCCACGTACTGAGCTCCGGTGGCCACATGCGTGCACCCAGGCTTTGAATCTGGTTGGGTGCGTCCCACACCCAGGGCCAGAAAATGTCGATGTCGCGCACCGTCCACACAATCGCCACCAGAGTGATCAGGTAGATTCCATAGCGGATCCACTGTTCTTTCGGGTCATAGCGTGACCAAACTCGATCGGCCAGTTTTGCAGCGTGATCTACCATACTTTTTTCCTCACCCATCCGCTTATGCCCTCACTGACCAGAATGATCGCAATAATCATCAGCAGAATGGCAAGTGCGAAATCGTAATCGTAACGTCCGAACGCGTTCATGAGCGTGCCGCCGATACCCCCTGCACCGACAATACCGACCACCGCCGAAGCGCGAAGGTTGCTGTCGAGCTGGTACATAGACAGCCCTATCTGGCGTGGCATGATTTGTGGGAAAACCCCGTATATCAGGATTTTCAGGTAGCCGGCGCCTACCGAACGCATGGCTTCGACTTGGCCCCAATCGATTTCCTCGATTTCCTCGGCCAACAACTTGGCGACAAACCCAATGGAATACAGGGTCAGGGTGAGAATGCCCGCCACCGGGCCAAACCCGACCGCTGCAACAAAGAGGATGGCCACGATGACCGGATGAAAACTGCGGGATACGATGATAATGGTGCGTCCCAGCAGGTAGACCGGCAACGGGGCGACATTCCTGGCAGCCATCACCGCGATGGGTATCGACAGAAAAACACCCAACAGGGTCGCCAGAAACGCAATCTGGAAACTTTCCTTGAACCCCGTCCATAACAGGCTGGCACGTTCGAAACTGGGAGGAAATGCGCCACCGAAAATTTTGGCTGCACGCGGCAGTCCCTCGGAAATTCGCGCCCAATCAAAAGGCAACGTTGAGAATGCCCAATACAGGTAAATCAGGGTAATCGCGATCAAGCCATAGCGAACCCAGGGGTTTGCAATGAACGGGGGCTTTTTCCAGACCCTGCCCGTCGGAGCGTCAGTTGCCGTTCGAACGGGTATCATGCCGTAACCTCCTGATCCTGGGGCGACTGCTTTCCTGGATCACCGCCATCTTCTTCCGGTGATTCGATACCACCGTATATGGCATCCAGTGCATCCTGATTGAAATCCTTGGGCGCACCGTCAAAAATCATCTGTCCATGGCGCATGCCGACAATGCGATCTGTATACATCCGCGCCTGAGTCACGTTGTGAATATTGATCAACACCGGCAGGGACATTTCACTCGCAAGGCTTTGTAGCAGGCCCATGATCTGTTGGGAGGTTTTGGGGTCCAGCGAGGCTGTTGGCTCATCAGCCAGCAAAATCTCTGGCTCTTGCATCAGTGCTCGCACCACCGCAACCCGCTGCCGCTCACCACCGGATAGTTGATCGGCCCGTTTATCGGCGTAGTGCGCGATACCCACACGCTCCATCAAGTTGAAGGCACGGTCGATGTCAGACTGTGGAAAGCGCCGAGTCAATGCTTGGAACAACGACACATAACCCAGGCGCCCAGAAAGCACGTTCTCCATTACGCTCAAACGATCAATCAGGTTAAAGCCCTGAAAAACCATGCCGATGCGTCGGCGGGAATGACGCAATGCGCCGCCGCGAAGATTGACCAACTCGTGGCCGTTCAATTTAATCGAGCCCGAGGTCGACTCGACCAACCCGTTGATGCAGCGCAACAGGGTACTTTTCCCGGCGCCCGACGCGCCGACAATGGAAACAACACTGCTGCCATCCACTGCCAGGTCAAGGCCTTTGAGTACAGGGTCGTTACTCCCGTATCGCTTTACGAGGTTGGTAATCTCTAACATGTCATTCACTCCGGATAGAGCCTCCGACGGGTAGTCAGAGGCTCCTGTTTTCTTATTGAAGATTATCGCGGGTGTACTGGACACCATTGGACGCCTGAATGGTGCGGATGACCTTCCAGTTATCCTTGTAATTGATTGGAATGAATGTTTCGACGCCTTCAAACTCTTCACCCAACTCTGTGCCAGCGAACTTAAAGGTGTAAAAGGCTTCGCGGATCTTCTCCACCAGGTCAGGATGCAGGTTATGCGCATAGTTGTAAGACGTGGTCGGGAAACGATCTGACTCCCAGATCATGCGCACATCTTCCACGTCATACAGCCCACGAGCGGCCATACGCTCTACCACTTCTGACGCTACTGGAGCGGCGTCGTAGTCACGGGCGACCACACCGAGCATGGACTGATCGTGGCTACCCGAGAAGGAGATCTCATAGTCTTCCCCTGGTACGATCCCCATCTCCGGAAACAGCGCTCTGGGTGCCTGGTTACCGGAGTTGGACGTCGGTGAAGTGTGTGCGACGCGTTTGCCTTTCAGGTCTGCGATTTCATGAATATCAGAATCGCGGTGCGTGTAAACCTGCAATGAATAACCAAACTGGCCCGAGTCTGAACCCATCAGCGCAAAGGGAACCGCACCGGCGAGATTAACAGCGAAAGGCGTTGGGCCAGTGGAAAAACCGGCGATATGCAGACGACCACTGCGCATGGCTTCCACTTGAGCAGAGTTGGATTGCACGGCGAAGAAGCGCACATCTTTACCGGTGACTTCAGACAGGTGATCAATGAAGGGCTGCCAGATATCTGAATAGATGGCTGGGTCTTCAACCGGCGTGTACGCAAAGATCAACGTGTCGGGATTAACCCACTGTGATTCATCCGTCGGCAAATCAGCCACCATATCGCCGTTTTCGTCGCAATACAGGGTGTCGAGTTTGCCTCGTTCGCAGTCAGCCAGAGCCTGGCCACTGAAGCTTAGCAATAAAGCCGATGCCGCTAAGGTTACAGACGGCAAAATACCGGGAAACACTTTTTTATGCAGTTTCATTGTGATTCTCCATCGGGAGTGGTCCGCGCATGAGGGTTCCATACTGTGTATTGAACATCTTGAAAGGACCCATCCCATAAGTTTGTTATTGATAGATGTTCAATTGAACATTGATAGTAGCAGTATACTTCCGCTAGGCAAGGCCAGCATGCCGGCAATAAGTCAGTATCGGGAGGGTCGACCCGCCAGGGTGTATTCAATTGAATGCTCAGGCGCTAGAGGAATAGCTTCTTGGAATTCCCTCGCTCCAGCGGATCATAAAAGCGCTAGCATCGAATCAGCCGAATTAGAGAGATGGACCCCAGGTATAACGACACGCTTACACCGCAGCAACGACGGGCAGCAGACAACGGTGCGCAACGTGTGCAACGCTTGTAGATAGAGATGCAAACACTTACCCATCAAGCCTAATCAAAGAGTGGCAGCGTGAGGGCTCTGAGCTAGCGAGAAGCCAACTGTTGCAACCGTTCAGGCACGGAGTAGCTAACACAGCGGCGGTGAATACTGAGGTTCGAAAATTCCTGAAAAAGTGTGATCACTTCAGGATTGGGGATATCAACGAAAGCACGGCGTTCTCTGGAAGGGATTTATCTCCGGCACTTGAACTGCTCGGTGCCTGCAAGTGGAATTACTATGAGCCTGGTGGTGGGCAAAAAAGTCTGGATTGGCGAGCAGGAGATGCGCTTCACGCTCAGGACTCCCATGCCGTCAACATTCAAGTTGAAATCCTATCAAGTTTGGCTGCCTTGGTCGCTCTTATCCGAAGCCCGGGTGCTGGCTGGTACTATGATCAAGGCGCCTCTTTATTTCGAGTAAATGGAATGACCCGTTTTGGTTTGATTAATCGCTTCGATGATCAGCTGAGAAGTGATGTAAATAATACTGTGGGACAAACCCAGCAGTTCCTTCGCCAAACTCTACGAAGCGACGGCTCCGAAACTTTTGGGTGTGGTGCTGCGTATTTTAAAAGACCGACCCTGGGCCGACGATGTGATTCAGGATGGTTTTATTAGCCATGGAATTCCGTAACCTTAGTGGAGTCATGTTGAGAATAGTTTAAGAGGCAACTGCCTTTTGGGAAGCACTGTCTAAAGAGGCCATTGGTATTTTCATTCGTTCCGCGCTGCCATGGACTCTGCGGATCACAAAGATATACACCCATTCTGGTTACCGCTGAAAAAGCTCTATGACCCATCATTTCTGTTCCACGATCCCAAGTAAGGCTTTGTTGGAGCACGGCTGGCAGCATGTGCATGCTGCTGAGATAAAGCACTAACAACGGATTTCGTTTCTTTCCCGGCCACTTTGGCCAAGAGCGTATAGCGAGTCTGGCGGTCAACAACAGTGGCAATATAGCTATTGCCCGTGCCACAGATGAGATCACCTTCCCAATGACTTCGCACCGTTCGATCTTCGACAAAGGCGGGGCGCTCACTAATTGAAACGCCATCAAGGTTTCTCTGCCTATATCCGCATCGGTGTGTTTTTGAGTGTCGAAATTTGCGCCCGGTTCTTAGATGCTTCCGAAGTTCCTTTTTTAATATTCCTCGGGTCTGAATGAACAGACTTTTGAAGATTGTCTCGTGAGACACGCCCATGCCCGCGCTCTTTGCGTAGGCTCGTCTGAGCCATCCGGAGATTTGTACTGGAGACCAGTTTTCTGCGACCAGTGCCCGGAGCCTCCATTCTTGGCAATCTCTCGGCTAACTGTCGACAGGTTTCGACCCAATGTGGTCGCAATGGCGCGTATAGAAATGCCGACAGATGACACTCATGGGGGCACCTTTCTTCCATTCCCGCCAAATTATAGCTTTCCTAACAGCGTTCATTGGGTTCTTTGAGGTCATCTACCATTACTCCCAGTCGGGACGGAGATTAATGGTGTTGTCGTGACCGGTTGAATGAACCGCCGCTCTTTATTGGGGATAACCAGACTGAAGACTCTCCCAATAATATGACGTGTATCAAAACAACCCTAGCTTGTCTGTATATATTAATTGTTCAACAATAATCATAAAGATGGCGCAAAAAACATGACCGATTATGGATCGTGATCCTCTAAACGGGCAACAAAAACTCATCGCATCATCCCCTAAATATCGCAAACAAGGCATCTTCCGATTAACGCTGGGCCGAAAACTGACTCTTGTGACGCTTATTTTTCTGCTGTTATGGAGCGCGCATGCAGGAGTTGGCTATCTGGGGAGAAGTCAGGTCGCTTCTTTCAGCGGGCTGGTGAACGAGGCCGGTAAACTGCGGATTCATAGTCAGCGTATCGCTTTGCTGTCGATAGTATGTGGTGGCTACGATCCCCAGGAAAGTGCTGCGATTGCCGTATGCCTTGAGGCCATTAAGCAGAGCGTCAATAGCTATGACTCAAGTCTTCAAACGGTCGCGGGTGCGCCTTTTGGCCTGTTGTTCAAGAGGGATAGACAGCAGCTTAAAGCACATATCACGGAGCTACAGGCCGGCTGGCTTGCGTATCGAGCCGTCACAGAACTTGTTTTGAAACCGATGGCGGGGGGTGGGCTTTCTGATCAAAGTTTGTACTTTGAAGCAAACAATGAGCGTTTGCTGAATCGGGCTGAAGCTCTGACCGAACTGTTGGTTGCGAGCCAGCGTCGCGTTCAGAGTGCGCAATACAAGGTTTTGAATGCGTTGCAGTTGCTGGGGCTGCTGCTGCTGATCGCGTTTGCCTTAATAGGTTATCGGCAGGGGGTGCGGCCTTTGCGTGAGCTGGCCCGCCTGGCGCTTCGGGCCGACCAGGGCAGCTATGGGTGGCGCTTTGATTATCAGGCCAGTGATGAGGTGGGCGAACTGGTTGAGGCATTTAATAAGGGTAATCTTCGAACCCAACACCTTCTCTATCAGCTCCGGGAGGAGGCGGAAATCGCGCGGTGTGCTGAGAAGGAGACGGATAGCATATTGGAGTCCGCTGCTGATGGTATTGTCATTAGCGCTAATGATGGCCGCATTCTTCGTATCAACCGGGAAGCTGAGCGAATTTTTGGTTATTCCCGCGAAGACCTGGTGGGGCGCACGGTGCATGAGTTGGTTCCGCTGCGCCATCGACGGGCACAGGGTGTTTATCACAGGCGTTACGTTGAGGCGCCAGATTCTCAAGCAATAAGAGGCATGTCGGCGATGACGGCGCTGCGCAAGGATGGCAGTGAGGTCTCGGTTGAAATTAGCCTTAACCCGAAGCTAAGTGGCAGTCAGCGACAAGTGATCGCAGTGGTTCGCGACGCCACCCAGCGCTTGCAGATGGAGGCAGATCGGCAGCGCTTGCTCTCAATTATGGACGCCACGTCAGATATCACTGCCATATTTTCTGTGGATCGTAAGTTGATATACCTCAACCCGGCTGGGCGCAGACTGTTTAGAAGTATGTCCGACGAAGAGCTCGGTAACCGACGATTTGATGATTTGCTGTCTTCAGAATCACAGCGATTGGTACTTGAACAAGCTTTGCCCCGGGCCTTATCAGATGGCCTCTGGAGCGGAGAACTGATGCTGTGGAGTGAATCAAAGGGCGAAGTTCCGGTTTTGCTGCTGCTGATTGCGCACTCCAATGAAGAAGGGCAAGAAAGACACCTGTCGGCAATCGCCAGAAATATCAGTGAGCGGAAACATTTTGAGGCTGAGTTGCTACAGCGGGCGACCCATGATCAGTTGACCGGCCTGGCCAATCGCGTGTTATTTGAGGATCGCCTTAAGCAAGCCATCTATCAGGCGCAACAGAATGATCTGATGGTAGCTGTTGTGTTCATTGACCTTGACAATTTCAAACGGGTCAACGATACGATGGGGCATGCAATTGGTGACTTGCTGTTGCGTGAGATAGGGCGGCGTCTGGATGCGAATTTACGCAAGCATGACACGAAGGCGCGCCTGGGGGGCGACGAGTTTGCCGTTATCCTGGATCGCCTGTCCAATCCGGAAGAAGCCATTCCAATTGTTAAAAATCTTGGCGAGGCGCTGCGCCAGCCGACCCGCTTGAGGGGGCGAGAACTTATTGTGACCACCAGTATGGGGGTCAGCGTCTACCCTGCTGATGGGAGCAATACTGAAACTTTGCTGATGCATGCTGATACAGCCATGTATCAGGCAAAATCTGCAGGTCGGAATAGGCACTGTTTCTTCGTGCCCGAGATGAACCTGCAGGTGTCAGAGCGGTTGAACATAGAAAATGATTTGCGGCAGGCCGTGGCCCGCAATGAGTTGAGGCTGTACTACCAGCCAGTGATTGACACAAAGACCAGAGTTGTTGTTGGTTGTGAGGCGCTGCTGCGATGGCAGCATCCCAAGTATGGTTTCATGCAGCCGGATCGGTTTATTCCCATAGCGGAGGAAAGCGATCTGATTATCCAGATTGGGCAGTGGGTGTTGGAGCAGGCTTGCCTGCAAGCGCGGAAATGGCAGGATTCCGGGTTGATACTAGGTTTTGTCGCCGTTAATGTCTCGGCGCGTCAGTTGCGGGAGCCTGCTTTGACCCAGACTGTCCAGACGGCGCTGGAAGTTAGCGGCCTTTCGCCAGAAAAGCTTGAACTGGAGTTGACCGAAGGGAGTGTCTTGCAGGGGACCGCTATTGCTCGCGAGATACTCGATGAGATTCAGGCGCTGGGAGTGCTGCTGGCTGCCGATGATTTTGGGACAGGGTATTCCAGTCTGAGCTTTCTAAAGCTGTTCAGGTTTGACAAAGTTAAAATTGATCGTGAGTTTGTGCGCGATATGCTCACTGATCAGGGTGATGCTGCCATTGTCAAAGCAACGATAGCCATGGCGCATGCTTTCGGTGCCACGGTTGTCGGCGAAGGTGTGGAAACCGAGGCCCAGGCAGAAGCTTTGCGTCATTGCGGTTGCGATCAATTACAAGGCTATCTGTTCGGAAAACCCATGGATGCAACCAAGCTGCAAGAACTTCTGCAACCGGGGTAGTTCGAGACTTGAATCCAAAGATAAAACAATAATATTAATAGGATCCGCACGTTATGCTGAAAGCACTCTTGACCCCTGGCGTTTATGTTCTTGGAAAGTTGCGATACTCAAAAAAGTTCATGATCATCGGAGGGGCCTTTCTCATTCCCCTGATGATCATTGGGGTTCTACTTTTGCAGGAAAAGACTGGCATTGTGGAGTTTACGGCCAATCAGAGGGCTGGTCTAACAGAAATAAAACAGGTTCGTTCGGCTATTGAGCTAGTGCAGGAGCATCGCGGAATGTCTGCCGCATACCTGAATGGTGCGGAGAATTTTTCAGCGCCAATGAAGGCGCTTCAGGGGCGGGTGCAGCAGTCTTTGCAGCAATTGAATCAACTCACTCTGACTGAAAAAGGGTCGGAGGTGTCTGCGGCTTGGGCGCAGCTGGTACGCAGGCTGCAAGATCTCGATCAGGATCAAAGCTTCCGGCAACACACGGATTTGCTCAGGGATCTGTTTGCGGTGGGAGACGCTATTCGTGAAAAATCCAATCTTACTCTGGATTCATCTGCTGACACCTACTATCTAATTTCCCTTATAACCACCTCCTACCCTCAAATTACTGAAGCCATGGGGCAAGCCCGTGGCATTGCAACGGGCGTGGCAGCAAGAGGCGCCCACCAAGGTGATAGCCGTATTGCTCTGGCCAATCGGCAAGACCGGATAAACCAGTACCTTGACGTGATCCAGTACAATTTATCCCACTCTATAACCTACCAACCTGAGCTTCAGAGGGAGTTAACCCAAGCGAGAGATGAAATAAAGCGCGTTGTTAGCCGGTTTATTGAACTGTTGCATAAAGAATTTCGCGAGCCAGAAACAATCAGCGTGTCGGCAGAACAGATCAATGAAGCAGCAACGGAGGCAATTGATGAAGTCTATAGCGAGTTTGACCGTCTGATCCCTCTTGTTGATGGTGCCCTTGCAGAGAGGGAGGCTGCTGCTGCTTTTGTCTATAAGTCCACCATCGGCTTGTTAGCGCTTGTTTTGCTCGCAATGTTCTACCTGTTTACATCTTTTTATAAGGGCGTCAGTGCGAGTATCAGCAATCTTATGCAGACCACAGAAGCCCTCGCGAAGGGCGATCTTACATACAGGGCGAAATGTTTGGGGCAGGACGAGCTAACGGAGGTCTCTGAATCGCTCAACATGATGGCTGAGCAGTTCCATAATATCGTTAGGCAAGTCGCAGGATCCGCCGAACAACTGGCGCAGGCATCGGAAGAGCTTTCGGCCGTGACGGAAGAAAGTGCCCAGGGGGTTCACCGGCAGAAGCATGAGACGGATCAGATAGCCTCCGCCATGACTGAGCTTTCGGCCACGGTACGTGAGGTGGCCTCCAATGCAGTGATTGCCGCCGATGCTGCAGCAAACGCCAATGAAGAGGCCAGCGAGGGGAATTCTGTATTGCACCAGATGACGGAACAGATTTCCGGGCTGGCAAAAGCTCTGAATCAGTCAACACAAGTTGTGGTGGCGCTGAATGGGCACAGTACCGAGATTGGATCGGTTTTACAGGTGATCAGTGATATTGCGGAACAAACTAACCTGCTTGCCCTGAATGCAGCCATTGAAGCTGCTCGGGCGGGTGATAGTGGGCGAGGCTTTGCGGTGGTAGCCGATGAAGTGAGATCGCTTGCAGGGCGCACCCAATCCTCGACGGGACAGATCCGCGACACCATCCACCGACTACAAGAAGGGGCAAAAACAGCGGTTCAGAGCATGGAAAAAAGCCAAAAGGAAAGCGAAGAATCCGTCAACCTGGCACTTAAAACCGAGTCTTCGTTCAAGGCGATCATGGCGAGCGTAGATCGCATCTCTGATATGGGAGCTCAGATCGCCAACGCCACTGAGCAGCAGTCAGCGGTTTCGGAGGAAATGAATAGAAACATCGAGCAGATCTCCGAAGTGGCTGACCAAACCTCAGCCTCATCCAATCAAATTACTCAAGCTAGCCAGAATTTGTCAGAATTGGCGCAGAATCTGGCCGGCCAAGTTTCACATTTTAGCACGTGATCTCGCGTCAGCCTTTTCTTTCTCAACGTAGCGCAAATACTCCGGCACATAAGTGTAGTAGTCAACTAATCCAGGCGCATCAGGGTCTTAGGCTTATCTTAAAATCTGGCAGTGGGCAGGCCTCCTCGATGCAGGTAAAGCCTCACCAATTACCTGTCTGGTGTCCATTGCCCGGAACAAGGCCATCGATGAGCTGCGAAAGTACCCTGCGCTGTGGGTCGCCCGGCAACCCACAGCGCAGGGCCAGACGCAACTGGACCAAGGGGCACTGAGCCAATACGATCCGGCCCTGTGGTTGGCTACGCGCCGCTGAAAAAGGGCAAGCTGGTGATGTCCACCATCATCGCGAAGTAATCCTGCCGAATAGCCCGCCGAGCCAAAACGGCTGTGGCGGGTATTCTGCGGCCTAGGAAACCGAAGCGCTCGGCACGTCACCCCGCCACAACTTCAATATATGTCCCTTGAAAGGCTGCTCAAGATAATCAGTAACCTCAGGTTTGGTGTGCGTATAACTAAACCCATGAGTTTCCATCCGCCGACTGAATTTGGTTTTCCTCCCCCGCCCCGGGTCAACCAAGACTATTTCGCAGGTCGGACTAGCGTGTTTTTGGATGAAATCGGCCAAGAGGTTAATGTGCTCGTCTTCGTATAGCACATCGCTGCCGATAATCATGTCGAACTGGCCGAGATCGCTGGCTTTATCTGCCCAGTCGACTCGCTGATACCCTATGGCTTTTCCGTTATTGAGCAATGCGTTCCGCTCCAGGAAAAGGCCGGCTTCGGGGTGATAATCTGTGGCGGTGATATCGTCGTTTCGTTTGTTAAGCAGCAGGCTGGACAGCGCCATGCCACAGCCGATCTCGAGGATTCTCTTGCCCGCGGTATCGTGGTCTGCCACGTAATGGGCAAGCACCATGCTGGATGGCCAGATTACGCCGAAAAGAGGCCAGGTAGCGGATGAGATGCCCAGATTGAGGGCGATGTCATTTGGGTCATCAAACTGCTGGTTATCACGCAACGTGCAAACGTGAATATCCACGTTTCCGAACTCAATGGTTTGGTACCGAATACGCAGAGGTGCTTTCATCGTAGGTCACACTGAAGGAGTTAGGCCCACCAACCTGTTAAAAGAAGCGGTAAAAACCTATTCCCTCAGAGTATACCTGTGTTGTGCATGAACAACGATTCTATCGCTTCGCCAGATCCTCAAGAAAAGCCTGAATCCGCTCGGCGTTGGTGCCAAGGTCGCTCTTGCCTACCCTGGATGCCGAACGTATGTCTATCTGTACACCGTTCTCCGTTTCAGTCATGCGGATTGCCACGTCGTCTTTGAATCCGAACCAACGGGTGGTCGCGGTGGCTTCGATGGTGTTGTCGGTGGTTCCGGCAATGTCCCAGCCACGCGCCTGAATGGTCGCTGTCACGGCATCCATAGCGTTGGTTATTGGCATGTTCAGCGTAATCGGCTTTAGCTGCGGATAGGCTGCTTGTTGCTGGCGCGCTGTTTCCGCCCCTGGATAGCCCACTGCATTGGGCGCTTCCTCACGGGCGGCGGCTAACACTTTGAAGGCAGGTGGGTTATTCATATCGGTAGTGATGTCGTGGATAGGCGGCACACTCTGGGCGCGTTGTTTCATCTGCATGGGCACGGCGATCATGGCCACCACGGCTACGCTCACCAGTGCACCCACGAGCGCCGGGCGCCACCGACGGAGTACACCGGCTAGAACCACGGTTATCAGGCCCAGTGCGGCGGCACCCAATGCCAGCTGCGCGCCCTGGCGCAGCCATGTGAAAGAGGTGCCTAGTTCAATCAGCTCAGCCCTGTAGGCTGGCCCGGCGACGGCCATGAGCATGCCTGCAAATACCAGCAGGATTACACCAAGCCAGGCGGTAACCAGCGGCCATTTTCCGCCACGGCGGGGCGAATTTGTTGATAACAGCATTCGGGTTCCTTTTTTAGCTGTGAGAGTTATGAGCCCCCACTTTAGCCCGATCACCTCGGGTTTGGTATAATGGAAGCACGCGACAGGTTAAGCGTTTCACAGGAGCTACGTTATGGCTGGTGGATGGGCCCGCGATGGGGCTGTGCAGGATCAGATCGATGCAAGTGTGGAGGATGCGGTAGCCCAGGCCCGCAGTCAGTTGGGTGCGGGCGAAAGTGCAGAGTTTTGCGAAGAGTGCGACTGCCCTATTCCGGAGGCACGCCGTAAAGCCATTCCCGGAGTGCGCCTGTGCGTGAACTGCCAGGCGGCACTGGAGAAGCAGAAAACGGCTTCAGGCGGCATTAACCGCCGGGGCAGCAAGGACAGTCAGCTAAGATAACGGGCATCGCGTTTTGCCGCGAGCACCCTCACCCGCTCGAAATCTTCTTCGTTGAACACGCCGTTCACGCCGGAGATGGCTGCCAGTTTCATGCCGTGCCTGAGGCCCAGCTTGTATACATCCCGAACCTTTTCCCACTCGATATTGCGGCCTAGCGTGAAGTTCTCGAACCGCCCTTCCAGGGCCAGCACGATGGTTTCTGCCAGGCAGGCGTAGGCAACTCCCGAAGGCAGGCCGATGTTTTTCATGTACACGTCGTCACCCGGTAACTGAACCTCTCCGGATTCGATCACCAGCACATCCGGGCGTTTGGCTACATCTTCAGCGGAGATATCCAACGGGCGAGCCACATCGGTTATCACGCAGCCGGGTTTTACTTTGGTGATGTCCAGTATCCGTTTGCCCGCGCCGGAGGTTGCCGTCACGATCATGTCCATGTCTTCAATATCACGATCGGCAGAGCCTGCCACGTGCACGATGGCACCCGGGGTTTCCTGTTCAATGCTTTCTTTCAGGGCCAGCAGTTTAGCGGGCTCTGGCGCTGCCAGGTAAATCTCGTCCACGGCTTTGGCAAGCAAGCGTGCGCACACTGATCCAATGGCTCCTGTTGCGCCTACCACCATGGCCTTGCCGGCCATTTTCCCACTCGGGCCAATTTTGGCACGGCCAATGATCTTCACCGCATCTTTGGCTGCCCACAGCGCCCCGGAGGCGCTGTAGCTGTTTCCGGTGGTAATGGGTAGAGGTGCGCGCTTTGCAACGGTAATACCGGCGTCTCCCACTACTTTGGTAAACGCCCCCAGGCCCATGATCTGTGCGCCCAGCTTTTTCGCCAGCTTGGCGGCAGCCAGCAAACGGCTGTAGGTAAACTCAGGATCGTGAGCCATGATTTCTTTCGGCGTACCGCCTACGGTAATCAACCAGCCTTCCACTTCGTCGCCCGTGGGCGATTTAATACCGGCCACTTTGGAATAGATAAACGGCGGCGTGTAAGCCACGGCCTTCTCCACCAGGTTCATCACCATAGGCGGTGACACACTGGCAATCCAATCCAGCGGTGGTGTCTTGGTAAGGTATTGCTGGGACAGTGGATGAATCACGAAGGCAAACCGGTTTATCCGGCGATAGCCGTTCGGGTAAAGAATTCGGGGCTCGATACCCAGAGACTGAATAACATTGAGATAGTCATCTGCACCCAGTTGCTCCGGTGTGCGTGAGAGCGCCGCACTGATCATGGCTTCCATCACATTCACACCCACGGGGCGACCTTCCAGCCAAGGGCTGTAATCAACCACCATCGCCACCTTGCGGGAACGCAACCAGTCCAGAGCCACCTCCGATACGCGGGAGGTAATAATGGTTTTACCGTCCAGCTCTTTGTGGGTGAAGTTCTCCAGATCGCCCATGTGGGCAACGATCACGTGGGCATCTTTCACCGCTTGATGCAGCGAGCCTTTTATTAATCCTTCTCCAAGGCGATACAGCGGCGTGCGAAGCACGGTTTCAACCGCCTTCACGGCTATTGGGCGGAACATAAACGGCGCTGTCAGCGAACTGTAGGTTTCAAGCTGTTTAAGCGAGGTAAGCAAGCGTGGCACGCCGAAGTCTATGTAAGGGTCGGCGAAAAACAGGTTATCCGTATGCTCGGAAAGGGATTTTGCCACCCGGTAGCCGGCCTGCCCGTTCATGAAAAGTACCCGGGCGTTATCAAAGAAGTGCCCCAGCTTCGACTGAGTATGGCGCACTGCCCACTCCTGAAGGATGCCCCGCAGCCCTGATCCGCTTGTTATCGGCTTGTCTGGAATACAGGCTTCAAGCCTGGCGGTATCCGGGTGCTCCAATTGTACCGAGCCGACCTGGTAATGATCGGAGACCATGCTGAGGCCGAAGGCGTCTGCCCGGTCATGATAAGTCTTCAGCAGCGATACAGCGCGGGAGAGATCCCCGTCGGCACCAGCGCGAATAACTCGGAAGGACTGCCCCAGAAACTCCGTTTCCAGATCGTAATCGTATTCGGATGAGCCTTGGCTTACGCTGATAACTGTTTTCATACCTAGTCCTTGTTCTTGTCCTGCCGTGGTAGTGACCAGAGTAAGACAATGGCAGCAGGATTGCCTTAGCTCAGATCGAATTATGAGCAACATCTCAGCACCCATAGCCAGTCAACGGACTACACTGTTGAGAAAAGAGAGCGGGAAAAGATCACAACATTCACCATGGCACAGGAGTGGGCATGAGTATTCAGAACGAATTACTTTCGACGATTCAGGATCTTGTTCAGCCAGGCAAGGGAATTCTCGCGGCGGACGAAAGCCACCCGACTATCGCGAAGCGGTTCACGGCGGTTGGTGTTGAATCCACCGAAGACAAGCGCCGGGAGTACCGCAGCCTGATATTCTCCACGCCCGGGCTCGGGGATTTCGTCAGCGGTGTCATTTTTTTTGAGGAAACGCTTGGCCAGAGCAGCCTGGATAACCAGCCGATGGCGAAGCTTCTGGAAAGCCAGGGCATTGTGCCGGGCATTAAAGTAGATAAGGGTAAGAAGCCGCTGATAAACGCACCGGGTGACGAAATAACCTTTGGCCTGGACGGCCTCGACGACCGACTGGAAATCTACAAGAACCAGGGTGCCCGTTTTGCCAAGTGGCGGGCTGTGTACAACATCTCCGATACCCTGCCCTCACGCCAGGCGGTGGAAGCCAACGCTGAAATGCTGGCCCGGTATGCCGCCCTGTGCCAATCCATAGGCATTGTGCCCATTGTGGAGCCGGAGGTTCTGATTGATGGCGACCACACCATTGAGCGCTCTGCAGAAGTGAACGAAGCCGTGATCGCTGAGGTTTTCAATGCCCTTCGCCGCCACCGCGTGCAACTGGCAACCATGATTCTGAAGCCCAGCATGGTAACCCCTGGAAACGGGTGTGCTAAGGCCTCCCCGGAAGAAGTGGCAAAAGCCACCTTACGGGTATTGCGCAGGGTTGTTCCGGCGGCCGTTCCGGGCATCAATTTCCTTTCCGGCGGGCAGACTCCCGAAGAAGCTACCCTCAACCTGAACGCGATGAACAGCCTTGGTCAGCAGCCCTGGAACTTGAGCTTTTCTTATGGACGTGCGTTACAGGAACCCGCCCAAAAGGCCTGGGCTGGCCAACTGGACAACGGACACGCTGCCCAGAACGCCATGCTCAAGCGGGCCAGGCTCAATGGCGCGGCCAGCTCTGGAAGCTATAACGCAGATATGGAAGGCTGATATCAGTCACAACCTGCCGTACAGCCACCGTCGCCGTTGAAGGCGATGGTACGCCCACTCAAAGGAACATACATGGGGACTTTCACCAGATCCCTGAACAAGGAAGTTCGCGTGCCCTGCTTCAGTTCTCCGCCGGATGTGGCTGGTTCATTGGCATGGGAGGCAATGACGGCCTTCGGATCAATCAGATCATTGATCACGTAGGCCGCTTCCTTGGGCCCGGTGGTGTAGGTATCACCAATGTTCATTACCACAAGCTCAGCCCCATAATGGTCGTTCACCACCAGTTTCTGCTCGGCCGTAATGCCGGTATCCCCAGACAGATAAACCACCAGACCGTTTGAAAAAGTCAGCACGTAACCGGTCGGCGGCCCGACATTCGCGCTAACCCCTGCGGCTTTGAAATGTTCCGCCAACGGGCCGGTCAGGAAAGACGGTGAAACCCCATTGCTGTGATCCGCCGATACGGTGGTAATAGCCACACCGCCGATTTCACGCTCGCCACCGAAGCGTACCAGCATGGAGTTGGCCGGATCGCCACCACCTGCTTCAAGCTTTGCCGCAAAGAACGCAGGCATCTCACTACCGGTAACAATCTTTGCCTGCTTCTTTATCGCAATATCTACGGTATTGGACTGTGGCAGAGTTACTATCGGGATTTCAGGGCCACCACAACTACCGGCATTCGTCTCTTTGATACGGCGATCTCCCACATGGTCTCCGTGCATGTGGGATACCAGCACCACATCAATGTTGCCGAGGCGGGGGTCATCGGGGCCGGCTACGGTGCGGCCAGCATCGTAAAGAATGCGGGTACCGTTGGGGTCTTCAAACACCATGGCCCGGTCCAGGGCACAGAACTCGCCATCATGACTTCCCAGCGGCGTGACCTTTACATCGCCGCCGGCTGCGCTTGCCCCGGACACCAGGCCCAGCGACAGGCATACCCCGCCAGCGAGCCCTTTCAAGATTCCGAGTTTCGATTGTTTGAACATAGTAAATTCCTCCCTCAGGGTTTTGTTTTACTAACCACATTAGTTACGAACACACGATCATTAGATATCAGTGTAGTTCGCAATCAGGAAGGAAAAGAGAGGCACGCGAGCATTGGACCCACCTCACGAATTTTGCGGGCATCTGGCCAGATTGCCTCGGCCTCGGGAAAGCCCTGCCGGAGAAAATTCAGCCATTGTTTAATTCGGCCGGTCACGTACTTGTCTTCCAGCCAACCCTGGAGCACGCAGGCGTATTCTTTCACCAACGCCACCGCTTCGGGCCAGGTCATATCTTCAACCTGCACGCCCTGCTGGCTGGCTTTTATTTGCCGTGCAAGATCCGGCCGCGCTATCAGGCCCCGACCGATCATCACATCCTCGCAACCCGACACCTCACGGCAACGCCAATAATCCGCCACGGTCCAGATTTCACCGTTGGCGATCACTTTGGCCTTCACCGCCTCCCGCGCCTTGGCGATCTCTTCCCAGTACGCCGGCGGTTTGTACCCGTCCACCTTACTGCGCGCGTGAATAACGATCTCCTCTGCGCCAGCTGCTTCCAGCGCCTGAGCACAGGCAACGCCCATGGAGCGGTCGTCATACCCCAGGCGCATTTTGGCTGTTACCGGAACACCTACAGGAACCGCCTTGCGCACGGCGGCAACAATCTCATGCATCAACTCCGGCTCACGCATCAGCACACAGCCACCCTTGTGCTTGTTCACGGTTTTCGCCGGGCAACCAAAGTTGATATCCACTTGCATTGCGCCCAGTTCAGCCGCCTTGGCGCCGTGACGGCCCATCATTTCGGGGTCTGATCCCAAAAGCTGGACAGCAACCGGTGTACCCGCTTCGGTGAGGGCCTGGTTATGCAGTTCAGGAGCGTACTTATAGAAAATCCGAGGCGGCAACATGCCATGGGTCACGCGGATAAACTCGGTTACGCACCGGTCTATACCGCCGACTTTGGTCAGGGTTTCACGGATAGGCGCGTCGACCAGCCCTTCCATCGGGGCAAGGATGATTCGCATGAAGGCTCCAGAAACTGCAAGGGAAAAAAAGAATGCGGCTGATCAAAAATCAGGCGGGGAGAATTGTAAGGAATTTGGCGGGAAGTTGGTAGCCGGACGCTCTCCTGTGCAATCTCCAATGAGAGCGTCCGGCCTGTTGCTATCGACTTACTTCTGTAAGTCGAAACGATCAGCGTTCATGACCTTGGTCCAGGCAGCAACGAAGTCCTTTACGAACTTCTCCTGGTTGTCGTCCTGGGCATACACTTCAGCGTATGAGCGCAGGATGGAGTTCGAACCGAACACCAGGTCCACACGGCTTGCGGTCCACTTCACCTGATCGCTCTTGCGGTCGCGAATCTCATAGAGATTGTTGCCCGCAGGCTTCCAGGCATTGCCCATGTCGGTCAGGTTAACGAAGAAGTCATTCGTCAGCTGGCCTTCACGGTCGCTTAAAATACCGAGTTTGGTACCCTCATAGTTGGTACCGAGCACACGCATACCCCCTATCAAAACGGTCATTTCCGGTGCCGTCAGGCCCATCAACTGAGCACGGTCGAGCAACAGCTCTTCGGGCTTGACCGCATAATCCTCCTTCAGCCAGTTACGGAAGGCATCTGCTAACGGTTCCAGCGGCTCGAAAGATTCCGCATCGGTCATCTCATCGGTGGTATCACCGCGGCCCTTCAGGAAGGGAACGCGAATGGTGTGGCCGGCGGCTTTTGCAGCCTGCTCAATGCCCACGCTACCGGCCAGAACAATCACGTCTGCCACACTGGCGCCGGTGTCAGCAGAAATCTGCTCGTACACCTTCAGAACCTTGGCCAGGCGCGCAGGCTCGTTGCCTTTCCAGTCTTTTTGCGGAGCCAGACGGATGCGGGCACCGTTGGCACCACCGCGAATGTCTGAACCACGGTAGGTGCGTGCGCTGTCCCAGGCGGTGCTTACCATGTCGCCAATACTCAGGCCACTTTCAGCAATCTTTTCCTTAACCACTTCTTCGCAGTAGTCGGTACTGCCCGCAGGTACAGGATCTTGCCAGATTAAGTCTTCGGCCGGTGTTTCCGGGCCGATGTAACGCGCTTTCGGTCCCAGATCGCGGTGCGTCAGCTTGAACCAGGCGCGGGCAAACGTGTCCCTGAAGTGCTGAGGGTCGGCCATGAACCTCTCACAGATGGCCCGGTACTTGGGGTCCATCTTCATGGCCATATCCGCATCGGTCATGATCGGGTTTCGGCGAATGGAGGGATCGCTGGCATCAACCGGCTTAACCTCTTCCTCCATGTTAATGGGTTCCCACTGCCAGGCACCGGCCGGGCTCTTCTTCAGCTCCCACTCATAGCCAAACAACAGGTCGAAATAGCCCATGTCAAACTTGGTCGGATGCGAGGTCCATGCACCTTCAATGCCCGAAGACACCGCGCTGCTGGCCTTACGATTTGAGTTGGGGTTGTTCCAACCCATGCCCTGGGCTTCCACGTCGGCCGCTTCAGGCACGGCGCCTAGCGCGCCAGCATCACCATTACCATGACACTTGCCAACGGTGTGTCCGCCAGCCGTCAGGGCTGCGGTTTCTTCATCGTCCATCGCCATGCGGGCAAAGGTCACTCGTATTTGCTCACCTGTTTTGAGCGGGTCCGGCTTACCGTTCACACCTTCAGGGTTTACATAGATCAGACCCATCTGCACGGCTGCCAGCGGGTTTTCCATGGTGTCGGGCTTTTCAACGTCTTCGTAACGCTCGTCCGATGGCGCCAGCCATTCTTTCTCAGAGCCCCAGTAGATGTCCTTCTCCGGGTGCCAAATGTCTTCCCTGCCGAAGGAAAAGCCGTAAGAAGGCAGGCCCATAGATTCATAGGCCACTGTACCGGCCAGAACAATCAGGTCAGCCCAGCTGATCTTGTTGCCATACTTCCTCTTGATGGGCCACAGCAAACGGCGAGCCTTATCAAGGCTAACGTTATCCGGCCAGGAGCTGATCGGCGCAAAGCGCTGGTTTCCTGTGCCCGCGCCACCACGGCCATCGGCGATACGGTAAGTGCCAGCAGAGTGCCAGGCCATGCGGATCATAAGGCCACCATAGTGCCCCCAGTCTGCGGGCCACCAATCCTGGCTGTCTGTCATCAAGGCGTGGAGATCTTTCTTGAGCGCTCCAAAGTCGAGATTTTTGACTTCTTCACGGTAATCGAAGTCGTCACCGAGCGGGTTGGTTTTGCGGTCGTGCTGATGCAGGATGTCGAGGTTGAGCCCCTCTGGCCACCAATTCATGACACTGCGATTTCCAGTAGAAGTAGCTCCGTGCATCACGGGGCATTTGCCACTTGTATTGTTTTGAGACATGGTATTCTCCTTTTCCTGCATCATTGGCAAAGATCGCTTTTTACCAAATCAGGTTATCCCTCCGGGTCATACAAAAAACAATTAATTAAAAATAAAGATCTGATAGGTTTTGATTATCTAGATCAAACCGGATTTGAGCACAACATGGTTCAAAGTCTTTCGATGGAGGAGAACTTGCCGGCATCGTCGAACAGGATACGGAAGCTGCCCCGCACACCGTCCTGGAGATAAAATCGGGAAAGAATACGGGCCGGGAAACGGACAGAGCGTCCGTCCCGGGCCTTGGTATTAACATCGGTGGCAACGCCCTGATAAAGCTTTATCCACTCGTCAGGGCTGATGCTGATGTCCACAATAATATGATGCATGGAGCTTAGTTAGCCAGTTCCAGCAACAGACGGTTCAGGCGGGTTACGTAGGCACCCGGGTCCTTCAGCTGCTCGCCGCTGGCCAGTGTGGCCTGATCCAGAAGAACCGCAGAAAGCTCGTTAAAGCGCTCATCGCTCTTTTCGCTTTCCAGGCGCTGAACCAGCGGATGATCCACGTTGATTTCAAAGATCGGCTTGCTGTCCGGAACCTTCTGGCCCGCAGCTTCCATAATCTTTTTCATCTGGGCACCCATATCAAAGTCGCCAGTTACCAGGCACGCCGGTGAATCCGTGAGGCGGTTGGTTACCCGAACTTCCTGAACCCGGTCACTGAGGCCACTCTTGATGCGCTCAAGCAGACCTTTGTGCTCTTCGGCAGCTTCTTCCTTGTGCTTTTTGTCTTCCTCGGTTTCCACTTCGCCAAGATCAAGATCGCCACGAGCAACATCCTGGAACTGCTTGCCGGCATACTCATTCAGGTAGCCCATCATCCACTCGTCAATACGATCGGAGAGGATAAGTACCTCGATGCCTTTTTTGCGGAAGACCTCCAAATGCGGGCTGCTCTTGGCGGCCATGAAGTTATCAGCAGTGATGTAGTAAATCTTGCTCTGACCTTCTTTCATCCGCTCTATATATTGGTCAAGAGATACATTCTGAGCACTTTCGCCTGTGAGTGTCGTCGCAAAGCGCAGCAGGCCGGCGATTTTCTCGCGGTTGCTGAAATCTTCTGCCGGGCCTTCCTTCAGAACGGTGCCAAACTCGCCCCAGAACTTCTGGTACTGGTCGGCATCTTTCTTGGCCAGCTTCGACAGCATATCCAGCACACGCTTGGTGGCCGCAGTGCGGATGCTATCCACGGTGGCGTCGTTCTGCAGGATCTCGCGAGACACGTTCAGGGACAGGTCGTTGGAATCCACGACACCCTTGGCGAAACGCAGGTACAACGGCAGGAACTGCTCGGCATCATCCATGATGAACACACGCTGTACGTAAAGCTTCAGACCACGAGGCGCGTCACGGTTGTACATATCAAACGGCGCACGAGCCGGAATGTACAGCAGGCTGGTGTAATCCAGCTTGCCTTCGACCTTATTGTGCGACCAAATCAGCGGGTCTTCAAAATCGTGAGCAATGTGCTTGTAGAACTCTTTGTATTCTTCGTCCTTGATCTCGGTACGGGGCAGAGTCCACAGCGCGGTTGCGTCGTTAACGGTTTCGTCTTTGCTCTCTTCGCCTTCTTCGCCCTCTTCAGAGCCCTCGGATTTCATGATCACCGGGAAGGAGATGTGGTCAGAGTACTTCTTCACCAGATTGCGCAGGCGGAAGCCGTCGGCAAACTCGCTGGCGTCTTTCTTCAGGTGAATAACAATCTCGGTACCGCGCTTTTCGCGGGCAACCTGTTCAATGGTGAACTCGCCGTCACCGGATGATTGCCAATGCACGCCTTCTTCCACTGGCGCGCCTGCGCGGCGGGTGAACACGTCAACTTTGTCGGCAACGATAAAGGCAGAATAGAAGCCCACACCAAACTGACCGATCAGCTTGCTGTCCTTCTTCTCGTCTCCGGAGAGCTGCTGGAGGAATTCTGCGGTGCCGGAGCGGGCGATGGTGCCCAGGTTCTGGACAACGTCATCACGGCCCATGCCGATGCCGTTATCGATCAGGGTGATGGTGTTGGCTTCTTTATCGAAATCGAGGCGGATCTGAAGATCGGAATCGCCTTCGTACAGGCCGTCGTCTTTCAGTGCGGCAAAGCGCAGTTTGTCTTCGGCATCGGAGGCGTTGGATATCAGCTCACGGAGGAAGATTTCTTTGTTTGAGTACAGGGAATGGATCATCAGGTGAAGTAGTTGCTTTACTTCGGTCTGAAAACCTAGAGTTTCTTTTTGCGCTTCAACCGTCATTTGTTTGTCTCTCCTGCTGCAAACTTTGGGGGAAGACGCGGGAGCAAAGAGCCTTTCCAAAATACGCTGTGAATACGTCCGTGTACGCTCGGCTCCGCCATCCATGGCTCCGCACGATTTTGGAAAGGCTCTTTGCTCCCGCGTCGTCTAGCTTTCAGTTTCGTCTTGCAGGGAAAATGGGGGCACTCCGAAGGTTTTCAAGTCCCGGAGTGCAGTCCCGATCAGTCTTCTAACAGGAAGTGCGCCCTTGCGGTCGAAATCGGTTTGGAACGGGATTTTTGCCAGGCGGTGATCATTACGTTAGCCACGCGGTTACCCTGCCGGGTGAGCTGGCATTCGGCGTAGGTTTCGCGGTCGAGGCCGGCGCGCAGGTAATCCAGGGAAAAGTTGACGATGCGTGGCATGCGGATGGTTTCCTGTGCCAGCATCAGGTAGATCGCCGCCGAGAGTTCCATGAAGCCGCCAATTACTCCGCCGTGGATGGAGGGCAGGATCGGGTTGCCGAGGTTCTGGTCTTTTGCTGGCAGACGGAAGATGAGGTCATCGCCGAACTGGTCGCATTGCAAACCGATAAAGGATGCGTAGGGAATGCTGGTGATCAGCCGGGTGAAATCACCGGTGTCGCGGGTGTAGCGAAGAATTTCCGGATCGGTCATACCGGGCCTCCAGTGATCAGTTCGCGATAGGCTTTTGGCAGTGCGTCCGGACCGATGCGCATGAAGGTCCCTACGCAGTTGGCCACGGTTTCGCCACCTTCCTGGTAGGCTTCGCATCGTGTGAATATGATGTTGCGGGTCATTTTGTAGACTTCCGCCCGGGCATATACGGGCTTGCGCGGCTCTGCTGGGCGCATGTAGTCAACTCGCAAGTCCAGGGTTGGGCAGAGTTCGAATACATCCATGGCGCCAAGCATGACCGAGCCGGATGTGGTGTCCATCAGTGTTGTGATGGCGCCCCCGTGAATCACGCCGGTATCCGGGTTGCCGATGATGCGATCGCTGTATGGAAGGCAAAGGGTCAGGCTAAACTCGGTGGTCTCTATAACAGACAGCCCAAGCTCTCTGGCCTGGTTGAGTGTTTCGATAAACCGGGTAACCCGGTCGGCTCGGATTTGATCGTCCATTCAAAACAAACCTGTGGTTCGAGTGTTGGTTTTGGGCCACCGGTATATAAAGCCGGCAGCAGCCGTGTAATTATATGTATCAGGAATTCAATTACAGGAGTCGAGAGTGAAAAACGCTGTCTTGCAACGCTGCTTTTCGATTATAGCGCTTATGCTGCTGCTTACAGGGTGCTCTGTAAACCCGGTAACCGGTGAGAGGCAACTTTCTCTGATTGGTGAGGGCCAGGAACTTGCCATGGGCGCCGAGCAGTATACGCCCACCCAGCAGACTCAAGGCGGGCAATTCTACATCGATCCTGAGCTGACGCTATACGTTAGTGAGGTTGGCCAGAAGCTGGCGCGGGTGAGCGACCGCCCTGATCTGCCCTACGAATTCGTGGTGCTGAACAGCAGCGTTCCCAACGCATGGGCCTTGCCCGGCGGCAAGATTGCCGTTAATCGCGGGCTGCTGACCAAGTTTGAAGATGAAGCTCAGCTGGCTTCCGTACTCGGCCACGAGATTGTGCACGCAGCAGCACGCCACAGCGTTCAACGCATGCAACAGGGAATGCTTATTAGCGCTGGTGTTGCTGGCCTGGGTTTTGCGCTGTCTGATAATGAGTGGGCTGGTCTGCTTATGGGTGGTGCAGCAGTGGGGGCACAGCTTGCTCTGGCTCAATACGGACAGGGCGATGAACTGGAATCGGATCACTATGGCATCCTTTATATGAAAAAAGCCGGCTACGATCCGCAGGCTGCCGTGGAGCTGCAGGAGATTTTTCTTGAGCTGTCCAAGGGCCAGCAGGCGGGGTTTGTGAACGGCCTCTTTGCCACACACCCACCTTCAGCCAAGCGTGTTCGCGAGAACAGCAAACTGGTCAGTGAGATAGGTGGCGGCGGCTACCGCGGTGCGGACGTCTATAAGAAGAAAACCTCCACCCTGCGCAAGGTCCAGCCCGCCTATGACGCCCACGATCAGGCCATGAAACTTGCGTCTGACGGCGATATGAATGGAGCTCTGAAGAAGGTCAACGAGGCCATCAACCTGTTGCCCCGCGAAGCCATGTTCTACTCGTTGCGTGGCCGTATCTACCAGGAACAGAACAAGCACGACAAAGCATCGGCTGATTTCGACAAGGCAGTGTCCCTGTACCCTGAGATGTTCGTGTACCGCCTGCACAACGGCCTGACCGCACTGCAGCTCAATAATCTGGACAAAGCGCGGGACAACCTGACCCGGGCTAACCAGGTTGTGCCTACTTCAATCGCATTCCTGCGCCTGGGAGACATCGCGGTGAAGGATAATAACCGCAAGGAAGCCATTGCTTATTACAGCACAGCGGCGGAATCCAGTGGCGAAATCGCTGAGGAAGCACGCCGAAAGCTGGCTGCCCTCACTCAGTAACATCGCCGATGTGCATACCTGAAGAGGCCGAAATCCTAAGGATTCCGGCCTTTTTCGTTTCCTGGCAGAGACTTGCGGTTAAAGCACAATTTTACTGTCACTATGAACATTGACTTCTAGAGCAATAACTCTAAAAATCAGTGATCAATAACCAAATTCAGGTGACGGACATGTTAACGAAACGTATCCAGCCTATGGCTTCCCAGGCGCGGCGCCTGTATGTCGAGCTGATGTTCCAGGTTATGGGGCGGGCTCTTCAGGCGGTCAGCGAGGTTGATAGCGAGGTGCAGGGAGAAGCGCGGGCGCTGCCGAAAGGGTTCCTGTTTGAAATGATGGTAATGCCCGATGGCTCAAAGCTGATTGTGGAACATGTCGGTGACGGCCGCTTCCACTATCACGGCGATTCAGCCCCACGCCCGGTGGACGTGTCCATCCAGTTCAAGCACCTTGCCCATGCCTTTTTGGTGATGTCGTTCCAGGAAAAAACCTCTGTCGCATTTGCCAACGACCGAATGCTGGTAAACGGTGATGTGAGTTATGCAGTACGCATGACCCGTGTACTCAATCGACTTGAATCGTTCATTCTGCCCAAGATTATTGCCAAGCGTGCGGTGAAAGAATACCCGGCGAATCTGCACCTGCCGGAAAAACTGATCAGCGCTGCACAGATTTACCTGAAGGTTGCCACCCACTTTGTCCAGACAGCGAGAGCCTGATGACCAACACTTACTATGAGTTCTTCTGCCCGGTAAAAGTTATTGCCGGCAAAGCTGCTCTTGAGCATATCCCCTACGAACTGAGTGGGCTTGGCGCCAAGCGCCCGATGATTGTGACCGACAAGGGCGTTCGCGCTGCCGGCCTGCTGGACCCTGTGATTGCAGCCTGCGAAGAGAGCGGCCTGGACATCATCAGCATTTACGACGATGTGCCGCCGGATTCCTCAACCACCGTGGTTCGTGATATCGCCGCTATTTACCGCAAGGAAAAGTGCGACTCCATCATTGCAGTTGGCGGCGGCTCCGCCATCGATACCGGTAAAGCCGTCAATATCCTGGTTTCGGAAGGCGGTACTGATATTGCTAAATACACGGGCGCCGGCGTGCTCAAACATCCACTCAAGCCGTTTTTTGTGGTGCCCACCACAGCGGGAACCGGTTCGGAAGTCACGTCCGTTGCGGTGATTACCGATGAGAAAAAAGGCGTAAAACTGCCGTTTACTTCCTCTTTCCTGCTGCCTAATGCAGCCATTATCGACCCGCGCATGACGCTCACGTTGCCGCCCCACATTACGGCGGCAACAGCCATGGACGCCATGACCCATGCCATCGAATCCTTCACCTGCATGGCGAAAAATCCGCTGAGCGATGCCTATGCCACGGCGGCCATCAAGAAAGTCAGCCAGTCGCTGTTGCAGGTTATGGACAACCCGAAAGACAGCGACGGCCGGCTGGAACTGGCGCAGGCTTCCACCATGGCAGGGATTGCGTTTTCCAATTCCATGGTTGGGCTGGTGCACTCCCTTGGCCACGCTACTGGCGCTATCTGCCACCTGCCCCATGGTTTGTGCATGAGCCTGTATCTGCCTTATGTGCTTGAGTACAACCTCGAAACGATTCGCGAGCCACTGGGTGAGCTGTTGCTGTATCTGGAAGGACCGGAGGTATACGCGGCCACACCCGCAAGCCGCCGTGCGGAAGCCAGCATTTCAGCTATCCGGAAAATGAGAGATGCACTTTACAAACGTTGCCAGTTGCCCCGAACGCTTAAGGAGACAGGTAAAGTGACCGAAGATCAGCTGGACAGTATTGCAGAAATGGCGCTGGACGACGGCTCCATCATGTTTAACCCGAAAGAGGTGTCTCTGAAGGACGCCCGTGCCGTTCTTCAGCGCGCCTGGGCCTGAACACAGAAATCAGGGCCCGGTGGTAGCCGGGCTCTGAGCCTGAAGAACAAAACATTACTTTCAGATTATTGAATTTGTCATGCAATCGGGTAACAATCAGCCCTTTCTGGCAGGGATGTGGCCGGGTCAGTTCTTCCACGGACAGCAGCCCGCAGAGAGTCCCTCTTGATGAAACATCGAAAGCACCGCTGGTTTACAGCTCTCCCAAGACATTTTGCCTGTCTTTCCTTTCTGTGTTTCGTTTCCCTGAGCACAAGCGCAGCGACCTCAAGCGACCAAAAAATATTCCGTTTCAACATTTCCCCAAATGGTTATCCCCCCTACATGATCGTGGATCAGGGTGCGCCCTCTGGAATTATGTGGGACGTGGTTTCGCTGATTTCGGAACGCCTCGGGTACCAGATTGTCGCTAGGAAAATTCCCCGTAAACGCGTAGATCAGATGCTGCTAAATGGCTATATCGATGGCACATCCCGGGCTGAAGAGTGGACACAAGAGCCGGAGAAATTCCTGTTTACAGAGCCGGTGGTCGACATTCAGGAAGTGTTTTTTACGCCCAAACATACCGGTGAGGCGTACCATTCGCCGGAAGATCTCTTTTCAAAAACGGTCGTGGCTCATCTGGGCTATATGTACCCGGAGCTGCAACCGCACTTTGAATCCGGCGCTATAAAGCGTTTTGATGTTTCCCAGGATCGGGACATGTTTAATTTTTTACTTCACGGCGACCGCTTCGATGCCGCTGTGGTCGACCTGCTCGTGGGCAAATGGATTCTCAAAAACGAAGGCTTGCAGGATCAGTTTTCAGTCTCTTCGGGGGATATAAGCTCCTACGGCTTTCGGATAATGTTGCGTAAGGAATACCAGCCTTTTGTGAACGAGTTCAACGCTGAGCTTGCACGTATTCGCGAGAACGGCGAGCTGGCCGCTATTCTCACGAATTATCAGTAAACGGCCGCTACTCCGGCCCCTGTTTACTCGAGCCGGCGCAGCAGAAGCATCGGAGAAACGCTCAACACTGGCCTGAGCTGCCAGCGCCCGAACAACGCCAATACGACGGCACTGATTACCGGGATAGGCAGCACGACCTGCCAATGCCAGCTGAAATCACCCTCAAACATCCGGAACTGCAAAGCCCATACCGCAGCTTCGGCTGCAGCAACTCCAAGAATCCCGGCAAAGCCACCGAGCAGAGCAAACTCCAGCATGGTGCTGCGCACCAGCAGGCTCTGACGACCGCCAAGCGTGCGCAAAAGCGCGCCCTCCCTCTGGCGATCCTGCAGCGTGGCACTGACCACCGCCGCCATCACCACCAACGCCGCTGCCAGTATCAACACAAGAATCGCTTCTATGGCCTGAGTAACCTGTCGGACAATTTCCTGTATACGCTCGATGACGTTATCAATTTCCAGCAATGAGACGGTAGGGAAACGCCGGGAAAACTCATTCAGCGCGCTTTTGCGGTCTCGCGGCAGATAAAAACTGGTTATCCAGGTGGCGGGCATGTCGGTGAGGCCGCCCTCCGGTGGGAAAGCCATGTAGAAGTTGGGCTTCATGCTGTCCCACTGAACCGTGCGAATACTGGTAACGGTTTCGGTGACTTTGTCGGAACCGATGGTAAACGTCAGCTCATCCCCCAGCACAAGGCCAAGTTTGCCTGCCAGTTCCGCCTCTACAGATACGCCGTCTTTCTGGCCGGCTTCAAACCAACGGCCTTCCACAATGTTGTTGTCAGTCGGAAGTGAGGCCATCCAGGTCAGGTTCAGTTCCCGGTTAAGGGCGCCTACTCGCTGGTCTTTGCTCACCACTTCTTTTACCGGCTGGCCGTTCAGTTCTGTCAGCCGACCACGCACCATGGGGTAAAGCTGATCCAGCGTCTGGCCGCGCTCTTCCCAGTAGCCGGCAACCTCATCCACCGCATCCGGTGCAATGTTGATCAGAAAGTGGTTTGGTGCGTCGTCTGGAAGCTGCGCCTGCCAGTCATCCAGCAAGGACGTGCGCACCAGAATGAGGGTTGTTGCAAGCATCAACGTCATGGCAAAGACGGCAATCTGCGACAGGCTGGCGCGGCGATGGCGGTATAGGCCAACTAAAGCCAGGCGCCAGGAGTGTCCGCCACCGCGAACCTTTCGGAGCGCTGCGATGAGTAGCCATCCCAGCAGGCCCAGCAATCCCAGCAACAACGCAAGGCCGCCTAGCAGGGAAATCACCAGTGACAGCTCGCCCGCGTACAGCCATATCAAGCCGAATACGGCCACGGTCGCGATCAGCATATCAGGCAGAGCTTCCCGGCCTGTTTCGCCCGGCTGGCTGCGTAATACACGCATTGCCGGCACGTTTCTGAGGCGCCGGATGGGCGGGTAAGCAAAAGCAAACAGTGAAACCAGAGCGGTAAGCAACGCTGGCGTGAGCGCGGATGAATCCAGCTGGAACTCTACCGGCCTGTCCAGCGCCTCGCTTAATAGTCGGGTGAGCAGCCAGAACAGCGGAACCGCTACCAGAAGACCGCCGACCATACCGGTTACGCCCCAGAGCGCGAGCCGCTTCAGATAAAGCTGCCCGATCCCGGAACTGCCCAGGCCCAGCGTTTTCAGTAAAGCGACGGTGTCGCGCTGGGATAGCGCGTACTGCCGGCTGGCAACAGCCACCGCCACGGCGGCCAGCAAGACAGCCAGGCTGCCACCCAGTAGCAGGAAGCTTTCAGCTCGCTCCAGTGAGCGTGAAAAGGTTTCGCCATCGCGAACGCCTTCCCATTCATGGCTGGGCCCGAGCTGCGGCTGCAGCCATTGATAGTAACCTTCAAGCGCCGCTTCGTTGCCCGCAAACAGGTAAACGTATTCAACCCGGCTACCCTCCTTGATAACGCCGGTGGAGGCTACGTCATCCACGTGCATCATCACCCGGGGCGCGAGTGCGGAGAGGCTGAACCCACCATCCGGCTCACGGAGCAACAAACCGGACACAGTCAGATTGCGGCTCCCTACTTCCAGGGTGTCACCAATGTGGATATCCAACAGCTTCAAAAGCCTCGGATTAATCCAGACTTCACTGGGTGCAGGCCCGTGTTGCACCTGCACCCGGGTGCCTTCGGAATCCCCCTGGATTTCGAGTTCACCGCGCAGGGGATATTCGTTACTCACAGCTTTTACGGAAACAAGCTGAAAAGCATCGCTGCCAAACACCATGGTGGAGAACTCAACCATGCGACCGGTTTCCAGCCCGCGCTCCACCGCTTCGGTGATCCATGGTTCAGGCACAGGTCGGCCATTTTCCGATTCCAGTTGCCGATCTGCCGCTAAGAACGAACTGGCAGAAGACACTAGCGTGTGTTGTAACTGGCTGGCGAACAGAGCAATAGTGGCGACAGTGGCAACCGCAATAATCAGTGCCGCAAGCACCACACGCACATCGCGCTCACGCCAGTCACGGCGCACAGACATCAGCTTTTTTGCAGCAGCCATCAGTCAGCGAGCTCCGTTTCGATAACCGGTTCGGTCAACTCGCCCGCCTCAATATGGAACTGCCGCGCACAACGTGCGGCCAGCTGTTCATCATGGGTGACCATGACCAGCGTGGTGCCCTGCTCCTGGTTTAGCGCCATCAGCAAATCCGAGATTTCCTGGCCTGTGCGGTTATCCAGGTTGCCGGTAGGTTCGTCTGCAAACAGGATAGCCGGATCGGAGGCAAACGCCCGGGCAATGGCAACTCGCTGCTGCTCGCCTCCGGACAGCTGCCGCGGCGTGTGGGTAAGCCGCTCACCCAGACCTACTCTCTCAAGAAGCTCCCGGGCACGTTTTTCCGGCGCATCCATGCCGGCAAGCTCCAGCGGCAGCATCACGTTTTCCAGAGCGGTCAGTGCCGGCAGCAGTTGGAATGACTGGAATACGAATCCTACCCGGTGGGCACGCAATTTGGCCCGCTCATCCTCGCTTAGCCGGCTGATGATCGAACCGTCGAGTTCAACGGTTCCTTCGGTCGGAGTGTCGAGTCCTGCAAGCAATCCCAACAAAGTGGTTTTCCCGGAACCGGAGCGGCCAACAATGGCTACGGATTCTCCCCGATTGATTTCAAGGCTGACCCCCTTCAAGATTGTCAGCGTATCAGTTTCGAGACTTACTCGATGGGTCAGGTTTTCAACGCGCAACATCGGGCGCTGGCTATCAGGATTTATAGTCTGCATCTTGCTCACGGGGCTCCCGGAAAAAAGCACGTTCATTTATCAAGGGTTACGGGTTGTTTATGCATAGGATACTGCTGTACGTCAGATCAATCGTATTCCTTCTGCTGGCATTTATTGCCGTGCCTGTGCTGGCCGGCCAGCAAACGCTTCTGGTTTTGGGTGACAGCCTCAGTGCCGCCTACGGCGTAGCGTCGGAAACAGCCTGGGTACAGCTTCTGCGTGACCGTTTACACGGCAACGGGCTGAGCAACTGGAATGTGGTGAATGCCAGCATCAGCGGCGAAACCACAGACGGCGGCGCCCGCCGGTTGCCTGAGTTGCTTGAGAAGAATAATCCCTCCGTGGTTATTATCGAACTGGGTGGTAACGACGGCCTTCGCGGCTTCCCCCCCGGCGTGATCAAATCCAATCTTGCATCGATGGTTGAGAACGTTCAGGGCTCTGGTGCCCGTGCCATTCTGGTTGGTATGCAGATACCCCCGAACTACGGCCAGCGCTACACGCAGATGTTTGCCGACATCTTTCCAGCGCTCTCAGACAGCTATAACACCGCTCTGGTTCCCTTCTTTTTAGACGGTATCTACGACAAAGAGAACCTGATGCAGGGGGACGGCATTCATCCGACTGCCGAAGGCCAGCCCAGACTGCTTGAGAACGTATGGCCGGTGCTCAAGCCTCTCCTTGAATAAAGCCGCATTCCATCACGCCAATTACGCCACGCCCTGCAGAAACGCGAGAGCCCGGCGCTCAGACCAGTAATGTCCGTCACGGCCATTTTCCACAAACCCGACATGGCCGCCCCACTTGGGCGCGTCCAGGCGAACATGTGCACCAAGCACGGAAGGCGACTCCGGGAAACACGTTGGCGACAGAAACGGATCGTCCGCTGCGTTAACCATCAGAGCCGGTACACGAATATCTTTCAGCCGGCCCAACGCGGAACACTGGGCCCAGTAATCTGCAGCATCCTTGAATCCGTGCAGCGGCGCTGTGTAGCGATCATCAAATTCGTGAAAGCTGCGGATCGCGTCAAAATCGGAAACATCGATCAGATCAGGAAACTTTTGCGCTTTTTCGTTCATTTTTGCGCGAAGATCCTTCAAAAACCGCTGCATGTAAATTTTCCGGCTGGGCAATGCGAGCATATCGGCACTGCCCGCCAGATCGCAGGGCACTGAATAGGCAACCGCACCGCAGATTCTGCTGTCAACGCGCTCACCCTGCTCGCCAAGATACAGCAGTGTAAGATTGCCCCCCATGCTGAAACCGGAGAGAAACATCGTTTGATAACCCTGTGCCAGGCCACGATCAACAACCTGGCGCAGATCTTCAGTGGCGCCGCTGTGATAAAACCTCGGTTGCCGGTTCATCACACCGCCACAGGAGCGGAAGTTCCAGGCCAGAACATCCCAGCCCTGGGCCAACAATGCCTTTGTCAGCCCCAGTACATAAGGTCGCCGGCTGTGCCCTTCCAGCCCGTGGGAGATAATGGCCAGGCGATTGCTGCCCTGGCGATACCAGTCCAGATGAAGCTCATCGTTGTCCGCTGTCGGAAGCACTTCTGCCTCCGGATCTTCCACCCGTACCTTGCGGAACAGCGACGGCCACACAGACTGAACATGACCACTGCGGAGCCAGGGAGGAGGACGATATTGGTGAGCCATACTACGGTACAAATTTTGACCTTTTATATCAGGGGGTTGACCGGCTAATTCAAAGCGCTTAATATGCCGCCCGACTTGACGCTGTTCCCCGATAGCTCAGTTGGTAGAGCAACGGACTGTTAATCCGTTTGTCGCTGGTTCGAGCCCAGCTCGGGGAGCCACTTCTTCAGAAAACCTGCTCACGCTGCATAAACTCTGCCAGCACGCGAAACATCGTAAAGCCATCCTCAGTACCAATCAGCTCACGTATGGAATGCATACCAAACTGCGGCACGCCGATATCAAGTGTTGTTACGCCCAGGTTTGCTGCCGTCAACGGCCCGATTGTACTGCCACAGCCCATATCACTGCGTACCACAAAGGTTTGGTGTGGCAATCCCAGTTCATCACTGATGTGCCGGTAAACAGCGGCTGAACGGCTGTTGGTCGCGTAACGCTGGTTATGGTTCACCTTGATGACAGGGCCCTTGTTCAGAATAGGGCCATGATTTTCATCGTGCTTGTCTATGTAATTCGGGTGCACGCCGTGGGCATTATCTGCTGAAATCATCATAGAGCGGGCAATCGCTCTGGCCTTGCCAGAGCCACACCAGCGGTCGAGAACCGTGGTAAGAAACGGGCCCTGAGCACCCTCGGAGGACACACTGCCCACTTCCTCGTGATCGTTACAGACAAGCAGCGCAGCTTCATTTCCGGACGTGTTCAGCAAAGCCTGCAGGCCAATGTAACAGCTAAGCAGGTTATCCAGCCGCGCGGACGCAATGAAATCATCACGCAACCCGACAAACCCGGCTTCCTGGGCATCGTAAAAACTCAGCTCATAGCCAAGAATCTTGCGTACTTTACTGCCAGACTCACTGACAATCTGCTGGCTCAGAAGCTCGTTAAAACTGGTCGCATCGTCTTCCGGAACCTGCATCAGTACCGGCGGAAGATCTGTCTGTGCATTCACCGTGCGGCTGCTATTGGCCTCCCTGTCCAGATGAATTGCGAGACTGGGAATAAAGGCCACGGGTTTACGGAAATCAACCAGTGTGTCACTGACCTTGTCATGGCCGTCGAGAAACGTCACTCTCCCCGCCAGCGAAAGATCCCGGTCGAACCAGGGGTTCAGCAAAGCACCACCGTAAACTTCAACGCCGAGCTGGAAAAAGCCTTTGCGGCGCAGTTCCGGGTTCGGCTTTACCTTCAGGCACGGGCTGTCAGTGTGCGCACCCACCATGCGAATACCCGATGCAGAGGCGTCCTGAGCACCGGTGCGAAACGCCACGATAGAGGAACCGTTACGGATGACGTAATAACTGCATTTCTGATCAAGAGACCAGTCGTCCTTTTCATCCAGCTCTTCAAAGCCGGCCGAGTCCAGTCGGTTTTTCATGGTCGCCACTGCGTGCCAAGGTGTGGGTGATGCGTTCAGAAACCCCAGTAAATCTTTGTTGAATTCAGCGTGTTCCATGATGTCCCTGATAGAATGAAAATTACTATAGCAGTATGGCATGAAGCCTTAATACCTCATACCGGGGCGACAGACATTACTCACGTGCGCCACAAATTCTGAGCCCACTATCTGCCACCCACTACTCGGAGCCCGACATGGCTGCACCAAGATTTCTCGACATCGAATACTGTCAGACCGACGATGCTCTCTTCCCGATTGCTATGGCTTGGTCACTGGCAGATGGCCAGATGAAAACCGTCGTGATTGCACCGGCAGATGAATGGCTGCCTGAAGACGGCGATATTGGCGACTTGGACCTGCACTACCTTGAAGAACAGGGCGTGCCATTGATCGAGCTAATTCATGAGCTGCACCAGGATCTTCCTGACCAGACAGTATACGTAGACGGCCTCGACCCGGACGAGATTCTGGTGGATCTGATTTTCAGCGCTCTGGATCAGGAAGCGCCGTTTGAAGTGGCGCCGATTACCGAACTGATCACCGGCATGAGCAGCGAAATACTGGAAGATCGCCGCCGCCAGTTGCTGTTTGAAGAGGGTCTTGAACACCATCGGCCCGAAAACGGTGTTTACGCCTTGTTATTGATGGCCCAGGAAGAAGGCCTGTTCGACGAGGACTAAAGTGTGACACGGGTCGACGTAACAATCGGTTACACAAGGCAAACTCAGCCCGTAACCGCTCACGTCAGGAAGCCCGATAACAATGAACAAGGCTGTGAAAACGCACCTAATACTCACATTGGTGCCTGCTTGTCTGCTTTCCACCCAGGCCGCGCTGGCTCAGGAAACGCCCCGGGGAGACAAACACTACTTGGGCCTGCTGGTAACCGCTTTCAACCATCGCACCATCGGTACTGCCTCAAATGAGCAAGCCACGGGGAGCGGGGGGACACTGATTGCGGGCAGTCACATCAGCGACTTGTTTCACGCTGAGTTGCGCGCAGGAGGAGGTTTCAGGGACGCCGAGATACCCGGAAGCGACCTCACCCTTTCAGTCGATTATTTTGCCAGCTGGTACATGGGCCTGCACTACCCTGTTACGGACTACGCCAACGTATACGCCCAAGCCGGATTTTCCTTCATTCATGGCACCGCCGAACTCATCAATGCCGCCGAAAGGGAAAATGCCCAGTTCCGGGATCTGGAAGGCGACTTTCCCGACAGCAGCTTCAGCGTAAGCTGGGTATTCGGTCTGGATGTCGAAGTGCTGAGCGACACCTATCTTGTATTCGAGGGCGGAAAACTGTTCAAAGACACCGGCACGGGCGCCAATACTTTTCAGTTTTCCACCGGGCTCAAATACGAGTTCTGAAACGCCCGGTGCCCGGCCTGAGCTAAAATACTACGTGTTTTGCCGGATATGCCAGCAACGGTGAATCCGCGCGTTCCTCTGAAAATCCTTATCGAGAGTGCTGGCGCTCACTTCCTCAACCTCAAACTCCGAGGCCAGCTCTTCATCAAGCTTGAAGCGCCGGAAGTTATTGGAAAAAATCAGCAAACCGTCTGAACTCAGCCTGGTCATTGCCTGCCGGATCAGCTTTGCGTGATCCTTCTGAACATCCAGAACGCCGGCCATACGGGCCGAGTTGGAGAAGGTTGGCGGATCCATAAAAATCAGATCGTATAGCTGGTCCGGCGTCGGCCTGGCCGCCAGCCACGCCAGACAATCCTTCTGTTCCACCTTGTGTTTTCGGGGGTCGGCGTTGTTCAGCGCCAGGTTGTCCTGCGCCCAACCCACGTATGTATTAGACAGATCCAGGCTCAGTGAACGGCTCGCACCGCCAACAACCGCATGAACCGTGGCCGCGCCGGTGTAGCAGAACAGGTTCAGGAAGCGCTTTCCACGAACGTTCTGCTGAATCCAGTGGCGAACAGGGCGATGGTCCAGAAACAACCCGGTATCCAGATAATCCTTGAGGTTTACCTTCAGGGTGCAACCGTGCTCCTGTACCTGAAAAAACTCACCACTGGCGTCCTGTTTTTCGTACTGACTGATGCCAGTCTGGCGCTGCCGATGCTTACAGATCATTTGATCCCGCTCAACGCCCAGAGCTTCCGGAATAACGGCCAGTGCTTCAGACAAACGCTCCCGTGCAGAACGCTCATCGATTGTTTTGGGTGCGGCGTATTCCTGCACGTGCACCCAGCCCTCATAGATATCGATCGCCAGCGCATACTCTGGCATATCCGCATCGTACAGTCGGTAGCAACCTATCTGCTGTTTGCGCGCCCACTGCCCGATGGACTTCATGTTTTTCTTCAGCCGGTTGCCCAGCATGGCGGCGCGTTCCTCATTCGCAATCCGGGGCAGGACTTCACCCGGCACTGCAGGATCCCGGGGAGTGCGCACACTGGCTTCGTCTATCGTAAACAGCAGAAGTTGCGCCGGCAGTTTGCCGTTAAACAGCTTGTACTGCTTATAGCTACGCAGGCCAATGGATTTGCCGAACTCCGGAGCACCGGTAAACACGCCAAGGCGCCAGCCTGATGCAGCCTTTTTAACGGCATCGCCAAGTGATTCATACAGACTTGCAAGGGCTGCTCTGTCACTCAGGCGCTCGCCGTAGGGAGGGTTGACCAAAACCAGACCGGTTTCAGCCCGGTCGTCGCCCAACGTAAGTTCTTCAATCGGGTGAGCCTCGAACTCGACAAGGCCTTCAAGGCCTGCTCGCTGAGCATTATTGCGCGCAGTGGAAATGACCCTGCTGTCCTGATCAAAACCCGTAAATTTGGGTATCCTGCCCTGCTTGCCTTCATAGGCGCGCTTTTCCGCTTCTTGGCGCAGAGCTAGCCAGGTTTCTGGCTGGTGACCCAGCCATTTCTCAAAGCCAAAACGCTCCTGACGACGACCCGGAGCGATATCCAGAGACATCATGGCGGCTTCAATCACCAGTGTGCCGGAGCCGCACATAGGATCGACAAAGTCGCCGCCAGCGGCTGCAATTTCAGGCCAGCCAGTACGCATCAACAAAGCGGCCGCGAGGTTTTCCTTCAAAGGTGCCAGGCCCTGCTCTGTGCGGTAGCCACGCTGATGCAAACTGTGGCCGCTGAGATCAATCCCCAACGCAAGCCGGCCTCGATGAAGCCGGGCCGACACAGTCACATCCGGCGTTTTTGCTTCTACCGCCGGGCGCTTTCCGCCGCTCATGGTAAAGCGGTCCACGATGCCGTCTTTTACTCGTTGGGCGCCAAACTGGGTGTTGCGGATCTCCTCATTCTCGCCAATGAACTTGACACGAAAGCTGCCATCAACCGGGATGTGCTGCTGCCAGTCGATATGAACTACGCCATCATATAGCTCATCGGCATTGGTAGCGGCCACCTCATCAATATGGAGCATGACCCGGTTTGCGAGGCGCGACCATAGGCATGCCCGGTAACCGGCTTCCAGCGGACCCTCCACCCATGCTCCCGCCGGTGCGTTTCTCACCAACCCAAGACCAAACGTGCTGAGCTCGTCCGCCAGAAGGTATTCAACACCCTTTGGGCAGGTTACAAAAAAGACAGATTTGGACAAGTTCAACTCCAGGTTCTTTGGCAATTCGCGGTAAGTCCCGGGAATCGCAGCGGTCATAGGTTTTTGGCAACTTTTCTTATCAACTGTCGGTCTATAAAATATCGTTTATAGATCAAAATGATAGTGTACTTCTGCTCGAGGTTAAGCTTACCTTGTAGATGACGCGTCGTTCGGGAAGGGTAACTCCCTCTCGTTAACAGGATCCTGACTGCTCTGGCTGAAGCTGGCAATAGTGGGTTATCCCGGAGTGGATTCCACATACCACAGCCACCGCAGAAGTGTACACGCTTGTTCTGTTAATCCATTAGTGAGGAACGGCATGAAAAGACAGAAAAGAGACATGTACGCTCGTGCATTCAAGCGGGGATACCTCGCTGGCGTGTCCGGCAAATCCAAAGACAGCTGCCCGCTCGATCAGGCAGAAGTTCGCCAGGAATGGTTGGGCGGGTGGCGTGAAGGCCGCACAGATCAATGGGATGGCATGACCGGTGTCTCCGGTATTCATAAACTGGCAAACGTCACCACAGCGTGATGCTTGTTGAAACCCTGATATCTTATATCTGATCTTTTAATACACAAACGCTACGGGGCTCGCTCCCCGTGAGGGCCCGCCAAGCGGGCCCTTCTTCGTTCCAGCGCCCGCAGAACTACCTGAGCCCCCGAATCGCCTCAACGGCTTCACCGATCAGTTCGGGCCCACGATAAATAAAGCCAGTATATAGCTGAACCAGCTTCGCGCCCGCACGGATTTTTTCAGCCGCACTCTCACCATCTGTGATACCACCCACACCAATAATCGGCAGATCGTCACCGAGCTCCGCATACAGCCCCTGTATGACTCTCAGAGATGCCTTCCGCACAGGAGCACCACTGAGCCCTCCCGCCTCTTCAGCATGAACGTGGCCGGCAACAGCATCACGGCTTATGGTGGTGTTCGTGGCAACAACACCGTCCAGACCGGCCGCTTTCAAGGCTGACGCGACAAACCGAATACCTTCATCGTCCATATCCGGGGCAATTTTGACGGCAATGGGTATATAACGACCAAACTGCTTCTGGCACTGTAGCTGTTCATCCTTGATGGCATGAAGCAGGCCCTTCAGAGAATCACCAAACTGAAGGTCCCGCAGGCCGGGGGTGTTGGGCGAGGACACGTTCACCGTGATGTAGTCTGCGCACGTGTATACCGCCGAAATACCTTTTCGATAATCCGACTCAGCTTCCTTATTTGGCGTGTCTTTGTTCTTGCCCACATTGATGCCGAGAATTCCCCGGTAGTTGCGTTTGTCCACACGCTCCAGCATGTGTGTCAGACCTTTATTATTGAAACCCATGCGGTTAATAATGGCCTGATGCTCCGGCAACCGGAACATGCGGGGTTTAGGGTTACCAGGCTGGGCGAGCGGCGTAACGGTTCCAACTTCTATAAACCCGAACCCGAGTGCACCCAGAGCGTCCAGATGGTCTGCGTTTTTATCCAGCCCTGCCGCGAGCCCGACCGGGTTAGGGAAATTCAGCCCCATAACCTTTACCGGCAACGCATCTGTTTTCGGTAAAAAAGCACCCAGCACTCGCAATCGGTGCGCCAGATCCAGACCGTTTAGCGCAACGGAATGGGCCTGTTCGGGTGATAACCGGAAAAGCAGGTTGCGGATAACGCCGTACATCTGAAAACTCCTCAATAAAACGTGAGCGCGAGTATACCGGAAGTTTTCCACAGCGGCCCGACCACGCCAAAAACAGAGCTAACCAACTGTATCATTGAGCTCTCTCGAGCTTGTCCACGGAATCTGTGGATAACCCTGTTGAAAATTGCGGGGCAACGTTGCCAACCCCTTGAGACCTGCGCCAATCTACGAATTGATCATTTTTTGACCATTTTATTTTATCATATTTTTCATCGGCTTATGACAATAATACCTTGAATGAAAGAAAACCTGACCAAACTGTCATTTAAGCGCAACATTGCTATGATGTGCATAAATCAAGTAGAGAAGCGCCAAAAACTGCCTTTGTAGAACGTTATCAATAGCTCGCAACCCTGACTGATAATAAGGTTATACTGACTTTCGCAATTTGATCCGGAGTTTTTCAATGCAACAACCCGACTCCCCGGCCCGACGCCATCGTGAAAATCTCGCGTTGGACATGAAGGCGGCCTCGCGGGTCACCGTTATCGGAATGATTCTTGATGCCTTCCTGGGTATCATCAAAGTCATTGCCGGTACTCTTTTTCACTCCCAGGCTCTCTTGGTCGACGGGATTCACTCTTTTACGGATGTGGCATCCGACGTTGTTGTGCTCGGGGTGATGAAGCTCTCCCGTCAGGAGCCGGATGAAAACCACCCATACGGCCACCAGCGCATTGAAACCTTCGGCACCCTGGTGCTCGGTAGTATTCTGATTGCTGTAGGTGCAGCGCTTGCATGGGAAAATACCCTCAGGCTGATTGAAGGTAGCATTGATACCATTCCGGAATGGCCGGTACTGATCGCCGCCGGAGTGTCTGTTGTGGGCAAGGAGTGGATTTTCCGCTATACCCGGCACATCGGCCAGGTCATTCGCTCGGATCTTATTATTGCCAATGCCTGGCACAGTCGTACCGATGCGTTTTCTTCCGTGGTGGTTCTGGTTTCAACGGCGGGCGCCATGCTCGGGCTGGTTTGGCTGGACGTGCTTGCGGCCGTTGTCATTGCGGTCATCATTATCCACATTGGCTGGAAATTTACCTGGGACAGTGTTCAGGAGCTGGTGGACACCGGGCTTTCTCCTGACGATACCGACATGCTGAAAACCATAGCCCGCAATACCGACGGGGTTCTCAATGTGCACGAGCTGCGCAGCCGCCGCATGGCGCAGGACATTCTTCTGGATATTCACCTGGTAGTGCGGCCAGAAATCAGCGTATCCGAAGGGCATCAGATTGGCATGCAGGTGGTCAATGGCATGCGCAATGCCCTGGAAAACATTCGCGACATCAGTTTCCACATTGATGCCGAAAACGACGAAGACCAGTTCCCGCCCACTGAAAAGCAACCTTCGCGTGCGGAAGTGGGACGCATTATTGCGGAACATCTGGGAGAAATCCCACAGCGCAGCCGGTTAAGGCTTCACTACCTCAAAAACAAGCTGCATCTGGAAATTTTTCTGGACGAGCCCGACCCGGATACGGCATTCACATCGGAAAATGTCAGGCGTCATCTTGAGAGCTATCCCTGGTTTGGCAGTGTCAGAATATGGGTAGCCGGCTCGTAAGCCGGCTACCCGCCATCAACGCCGGCGGTTCTCTTCCATTCTGGAAAGAAACTCCTGCATGATCAGCGTATAGAGCTCGCCGCCGAGAAAAAGGTCTTCAACACCCGCATCAATACTCGGGTTATCGTTAACTTCGATCACTGCAACCCGATTTCCGGATTGCTTGATATCCACACCGTAGAGCCCGTTACCAATCAACCGCGTGGAGTTCAGTGCTGCCTGTATTACATTTCTCGGTACTTCGTAAGTAGGCATGGTTTCAAACCCACCACTCTCACTTTTTGATTCGCCGTGCTGATAGATTTGCCAGTGGCCTTTCACCATCATGTATTTACAGGCGTAGATGGCCCGGCCACCCAGCACGCCAATACGCCAGTCGTAATCGGTGTACAAATACTCCTGCGCCAGCACTAACGCCGACTGACGGAACAGGTCTTTTAACCCTGCCCTCAGAGATTTTTCATCTTCGGCTTTGTTCACACCCCGGGAAAAGGCGCCATCCGGTATCTTGATAACCGCCGGAAAGCCCAGCTCCTGAATCACCTGTTCCACAGCATCTTTCTGATCTTTGGAAAGAATCAGGGTTTTCGGTGTTGGTATCTTATTGTTTTTCAACAGATCGGCCAGAAAAACCTTGTTAGTGCACTTGAGGATCGACGCCGGATCGTCAATCACCACCATGCCTTCTGCCTCCGCCTTGCGGGCAAAACGATAGGTGTGATGGTCGATGGCTGTGGTTTCACGGATGAACAGACCGTCGTACTCCGGCAGGCGCATATAGTCTTTACGCGTAATCTGCTCCACGTTGATCCCCAGCTTTCGGCCGGCTTTTTCAAAACGCTTAAGCGCCACCGCATCACTGGGTGGCATTTCTTCTTCCGGGTTCACCAGAATCGCAAGGTCGAACCGGTAACGCCGGCGAGTTCTCGGTTTACGCCACACCATGCTGCTGAAGCGATCCAGCGCAGAGGCGAAGGCATCCTGCTCACGCTCATCCAGATCCGCAGGCGCGGCCGGCTTCATGGATTCAATTTGCCAGGACTTACGGCGCCGGAAAACCACCTCGAGAATCGGGCTGGGGAATCGTTCGAACAGAGCCCGTGCCACCGGTTTCAGATCCGGATGCTCGGTCTGGCCGAAATAGGTGCGTATCCGCACTTCGTGGGTGGCGGCGCGCTCGTCACTGGCCGGGTCAATGACTGATCCTGCAGCCTCTAGCCAGTTGACGACGCTGGCATCCAGCTCTTCCAGCTCGAGCGAAAACAGCCCCTTGCGGCTCAGATCGTTAAGCGTCATTACCGACGGCACAACGTGATGCCCTCGAGCTTCGGCCAGCAGCGAACAGTAATAGCCCCTGCTCAGGTATTTGGCACTCTGACACAGGTTGATAACACGCACGCGACTGTTAGCCGGTGCTGAAAACTGGAGGTACTGATCAAAACTCAGCACGTCTTCGCTTGGGTAATATGGAGCCCAGTCTTTAGTACGGTCCACAACTATAAGTAAACGGGACATTAATGGCGCTCCTCCCTGGAGATAATTGCCGATATATCTGGCCGCAACAATACCCCGCTGCGGGGGTTGGAACAATTGGTTAATAATGCGTGCTTTTACGCATAACTGGCCTATATTCCTGCACTCAACTCTCTAACATAATAGCCGCATACGGGAAGCCTACCAGCATGCCCCAGCCGATATTCTCAAGGCCGTTTTATACATGCCCGATCTGCAACTCCGGCAAGCCACAAGCGATGACCTGAACGCGCTTTTGCAACTTGAACATCGCTGCTTTACGGAAGACCGGCTTTCCCGCCGCAGCTTCAGACGTTTTCTGGATATGCCCCGGGACAGGCTGATTGTGGCGGATGCCAGGGGTGAGGGAGAGTGTGATGGGGAGGTTGAGGGAGAGCGCGAGCTATTGGGCTACTGCTTGGTTCTGATGAGTGCGGCTACCCGAATGGCGCGCATATACTCCATTGCAGTTCTGCCGACCGCTCGCGGTCGCGGCATTGGTGAAAAACTGGTTAAGACAGCAGAACGTGAAGCAGCAGACGCCGGCCGTATTCTGATGCGCCTTGAGGTTCGGGAAGACAACAACGGCGCTATCGCGCTTTACAAACGCCTGGGCTATCGCCAGTTCGGTACTTACCGGGACTATTACGAGGACCAAGGGACAGCCCTGCGCTTTGAACGCCGCATTCTGTTTTACGAGCCGACACGGGATTTCCTCCCGGTGCCTTACTATCCCCAGACAACCGACTTCTCATGCGGCCCCGCAGCGTTGATTATGGCCATGGCGGCGCTTGATGAGCAGCAACCGCTCACCACTCTTGAAGAACTCAAAATCTGGCGTGAAGCAACGACGATTTTTATGCTGGCCGGTCACGGCGGTTGCGGCCCTCATGGCCTGGCACTCTCAGCTTGGAACCGGGGATTCGAAACCAGCGCATGGCTCAGCACAGAGGGACCACTGTTCCGGGACACCGTCCGCAGCGACGACAAAAAACGGGTTCTCGAGCTTGTACACGAGGGATTCCTTCAGGACATCGGCCAGACTGGCATACAGTTGCACCACGATCCGCTCACCCTCGAAGCCATGGAACAGGCACTGCTTTCAGGCCGGATTCCGGTGATTCTGATCAGCACTTGGCAACTAAACCGAAGCCGCGTGCCTCACTGGGTGACTGTATGCGCGATCGACGACCAGTTTGTGTACCTGCACGATCCGGAAATTGACGTGGAGGATGGCGAAACCGTGGCGGACAAGCAGTACCTTCCGGTGGATAAACGGGTATTCAGCCAGATTTCGCGCTACGGCAGCAACCAGCCACTTCAAGCCGCCGTGATTGTCGGCCCGAAGCGCTGAGATGTGTTCAGCCGGTTCGTAGTGCGGCTTCTTTAAGGCCTGAAATTTCATCCCGCAGGCGGGCAGCAGCCTCGAAATCCAGATCCGATGCCGCTTTGTACATTTCATCCTCAAGTCGTGACATTTCTTTAAGCAGCTCTCCCGGCGATCGGCTGCCAACCCTGGTGCGATACCGTTCAGCTTCTTCGGCCGCTCTGTCACCAGGCCGCCCGCCTTTGCGGCGGCCAACGCGGCCTGCGCCTTCCATGATATCCCCAACCTTCTTGTTGAGCCCTTGCGGGGTAATACCGTGGGTTTCGTTGTGTTCGGCCTGTTTTACCCGCCGGCTGTCAGTCACGTCAATGGCGCGCTGCATGGAGCCCGTTATCCGGTCACCGTAGAGGATCGCCTTGCCGTTGAGGTTCCGCGCCGCGCGGCCAATAGTCTGGATCAGTGCGCGCTCGGAACGCAGAAAGCCTTCCTTATCGGCATCCAGAATGGTGACAAGCGATACCTCTGGCATATCCAGGCCTTCTCGCAGCAGGTTGATGCCTACTAGCACATCAAACTCGCCCCGGCGCAGATCGCGGATGATCTCTACCCGCTCAATCGTATCAATGTCCGAATGCAGGTAGCGCACGTGAATATCGTGCTCCATCAAAAAGTCCGTGAGGTCTTCGGCCATGCGTTTGGTGAGTGTGGTCACCAGAACCCGCTCTTTAACCTTCACCCGGGAGTGAATCTCCGAAAGCAGGTCGTCTATTTGTGTGGACGCAGGGCGTACTTCAATTATCGGGTCCAGCAGACCAGTTGGCCGGACAACCTGCTCAACCACCTGCCCCGCGTGCTCGGCTTCGTAGTTGCCGGGCGTCGCCGAAACAAAAATCATCTGGGGCGCAATCCGTTCCCACTCATCAAACCGCATGGGGCGATTATCAAGCGCAGATGGCAGGCGAAAGCCATATTGCACAAGGGTTTCCTTTCTCGATCGATCGCCTTTGTACATGGCGCCAATCTGCGGAATGGTCACGTGGGACTCATCAACAATCAGCAGCGCATCCGGCGGCAGGTAATCAAACAGTGTTGGTGGCGCTTCACCCGGCTGCCGGCCAGAAAGATAGCGGGAGTAGTTTTCAATGCCGTTGCAGTAGCCCAGCTCGTTCATCATTTCCATATCGTAGCGGGTACGCTCCTCCAGCCGCTGGGCTTCCAACAGGCGATTGTTCTCACGCAGCTGCGGCAGACGCTCATCCAGCTCTTTCTTTATGTGCTCAACGGCATCCAGCACTGTCTGGCGCGGCGTCACATAGTGGGATTTGGGGTAAATCGTAATCCGGGGAACACGCCGGAGTACTTCGCCGGTTAGCGGATCAAAGTAACTGAGATTTTCCACTTCATCATCAAACAATTCGATGCGCACGGCTTCTTTCTCAGATTCCGCGGGAAACACATCAATCACATCGCCTCGCACCCGGTAATTGGCACGGTGAAACTCAATGTCGTTACGGGTGTACTGCAATTCAGCCAGCCGGCGCAGAACATGCCGTTGGTCAATCTTGTCGCCCCGATCCAGGTGCAGCATCATTTTCAGATAGGACTTTGGGTCACCCAGGCCGTAAATAGCCGACACAGTTGCCACAATAATCGCGTCCGGGCGCTCAAGCAGGGCTTTGGTGGCGGACAACCGCATCTGTTCGATGTGCTCGTTAATAGAGGCGTCTTTCTCGATGAATGTATCAGACGAGGGAACGTAGGCCTCGGGCTGGTAGTAATCGTAATAGGACACGAAATATTCAACGGAATTGTCCGGAAAAAACTCGCGGAACTCGCCGTATAACTGTGCAGCCAGGGTTTTATTATGGACCATGACAATGGTTGGCCGCTGCACTGCTTCGATCACTTTGGCGACGGTAAACGTCTTGCCAGAACCGGTAACACCCAGCAACGTCTGGTGTGCCAGGCCGGACTGAATGCCATCCACAAGCTCTGCAATGGCTTTTGGCTGATCGCCCGCTGGCTCGAACGGTGAATCAACCCTGAACACGCCGTCTTTACCTGAACTATTGGAATCGTTACTGGCCATAATTGGCAGACAACCTCCGCTCACTCAACATAGATATCCTTGCCAGATCCTGCAGTTGCACGACCCGGCCTCAGAGAGAAATTTATTGTTGCGCCGGCTTCATGGTACCATCAACCTGATCGACGGCTGGGCGAAAATCAGCCGCCTCCCATGGCATGGAAGGCAAAGATTAAGACACCCCGCCGGTCACAGACCTATCAGAGGCAGCTTTAAGGAGCGCTAGTTTGGACCTTCAACTTTCCAGCCGAGTACAGGCAATCAAGCCATCTCCCACCCTCGCAGTCACCAATAAAGCTGCCGAACTGCGCGCAGCAGGCCAGGATATAATCGGCCTTGGTGCGGGCGAGCCGGACTTCGACACCCCGGAACACATCAAACAGGCAGCCATCGAGGCCATCAAAAACGGCCAGACGAAATACACTGCTGTAGATGGTACGCCGGCCCTGAAGAAAGCGATTATTGCGAAGTTCAAACGAGACAACGGCCTGGAATACGAAGCCAACCAGATACTGGTATCAAGTGGTGGCAAACAGAGCTTTTTCAACCTCGCGCTGGCTACTCTTAACGCTGGTGACGAAGCCATTATCCCGGCACCCTACTGGGTATCCTACCCGGATATGGTTCTGGTTGCTGAAGGCAAGCCGGTTATCATTGAAACAGGCGCAGAAACCCGTTTCAAAATCACACCGGAGCAGCTGAATAACGCGATCACCGAGCGTACCCGGCTGTTTGTCATCAACAGCCCTTCCAACCCCAGCGGTATGGCTTACACCCTGGAAGAGCTGAAGGCGATTGGCGAAGTGCTGAAGAAGCACCCGAACATCATGATCGCCACTGACGACATGTACGAGCCTATCCTCTGGACCGGCGAGCCGTTCTGCAACATCCTGAACGCGACTCCGGAACTCTACGACCGAACCTTTGTTCTCAACGGTGTCTCCAAGGCCTACTCAATGACTGGCTGGCGTATCGGTTATGCCGCTGGCCCGGCCAAAATCATCGGCGCCATGAAAAAAATCCAGTCCCAGAGCACCTCCAACCCCGCGTCCATTTCCCAGGCTGCCGCACAAGCAGCTCTGGATGGCCCGCAAGAGTGTGTCGGTGAGATGGTCAAGGCGTTCAAAGAGCGCCACGACTGGCTGGTAGACGCCCTGAACGAACTGCCCGGTGTTGAGTGCCTCAAGGGAGACGGTACCTTCTACGTGTTTCCAAGCTTCAAGGGCGCGATTGATGCAGATTCCAGCGTCAGCAACGATGTGGAGTTCACAGAAAAGCTGTTGAGCGAAGCCGGCGTTGCACTGGTTCCGGGTTCTGCGTTCGGTTGCCCTGGCCATATGCGCCTGAGTTTTGCGACGAGTATGGATAATCTGAAAATGGCAATTGACCGTTTAAAGAAGGCTCTGAGCTAAAAAATGCGTCAAGGGGTTGACGAGGCGGTGGGGTAATCTTATTATACGCGCCTCGTCATATGACGACGTTCCCTGATAGCTCAGTTGGTAGAGCAACGGACTGTTAATCCGTTTGTCGCTGGTTCGAGCCCAGCTCGGGGAGCCATTATTTAAAAAGCCCGCTAATTCTCTGAATTAGCGGGCTTTTTCGTTTTATCTCTTCCTTTTTTCGAGCCTGCTTGGCTTGGAGCCTGGTGTGGAGGCGGCTGTCTCCTGAGCGACATACTCAGCATTCATTGGGTCGCCGCCAAAGTCGTCCATCAATAGCGGAAAAGCCCAGCGCGATCAGCGCCATTCCGACAAAGTGCACAGCCCTCAAAGTCTCGTTGAGGAACAGCGATCCCAGAAAAATGGCCGATACAGGAATCAAAAGTGTAACCAGAAGCAAGCTAGTGGCTCCGGCTGACCCCAGTAACTTGAAATATAGAACGTAGGCAACAGCCGTTGATAGAACAGCAAGCCCGACAATAGATGCCCAGCCCCCCCGCACTTGGCTCCGCAATATTGAGGGGGCCGTCTGTAATCAATGCAATTGGGGCCATAACAAGCGCCGATGCAGTAACCTGGCCAGCCGCTGCCACAAATGGGCTTATCAACATTTTCTTAAAGCGGCGACCATAAACACCTGCAAATGCATAGGATAGTGCAGCAACCATTATCGCCACCTGTGCAAGCGTGCTATCACCTTCGCCCATGACTGGCGTTCCGATCATCACAACAACGCCAACGAAGAAGAATGAGCCGCCCCACAACACGGACAAGGTGACGAGCATCACCCACTCACGCAGCCCCATTGAGGTATTTATAGATGGTGTCATTGTGAATTCCTCGCTCGTGTTTTTTCAAAAAAAACAGCTTAGTGAGGCTTCGAATAACATTCCATCTGATTCTTGCGCACTAATTTTTATTATCACGACTGCAACCAACTCATCAGTCGATAAGGTTCCAAAAAGCTGGATCAAAATTACCCCGCAATAAACGGATGGATGTATCCGCCCTAGTCAGGCCTTATAGACGTTATAGACTTTCGATTGAGAGCAAGGCCATGAAGATGCCAACTGAACAGGAAATGAAAGCAGCGGTTGCTGCAAGAGACCAGTCTCGCGACAGAGATTTCTGCTATGGCGTTATCACCACAGGCGTATGCTGCAAGCCGTCTTGCCCCTCTCGTCCCGCTAAATCTGAAAACCTGAGGTTCTTTCCAAACATTGAAGCGGCTGTGATGGCGGGTTTTCGTCCATGCAAGCGCTGTCTGGCCACTGATGAGACGTCACGTGTTGCCGTTCTGACGAAAATAGCTCGTTATATTGATAATAACGCAGAGGAACGACTAACACTTTCTACACTGGCAGATATCGCAGAGCTGTCTCCTTCCCGACTACAACGAATTTTCAAAGAAACATTCGGTGTCTCGCCCAAGACTTATCAGGATGCCGCCAGAATGCGGCGCTTCAAGCGATCACTAAAGGATGGTAAGGGCGTCACTGAAGCAATTTTTGCGTCAGGGTTTGGCTCAATCAGTCGCGTTTACGGGGAAACCACTCGCAACATAGGAATGCCTCCAAAGTCATACGGAGCGGGTGGTGCAGGTGAAGTTATTACATTTGCGTGTCGCATCACCGCGCTTGGTTTACTGGCTATGGCTGCAACGGACAAAGGCGTGTGTTTTGCTCAGTTTGGTAAAAATGAAGCCTCGCTGGTTTCCGAGCTAACGGCAGAATTCCCTTACGCAAAGCTGCGTGCTTCTCCTTCATGCAACGCACCTGAACTTGATACTTGGATACAAGCGCTAGATCAGCATCTCAGCGAAGGGGCACCGCGGCCCGAATTGCCAATTGATATGCGGGGCACCGCATTCCAGATTAAAGTCTGGAAGTTTTTAACGAGCACCCACGAAGGCGACATTCTCAGTTACAGTGAAGTGGCCAAGCGAATTGATAAACCCACAGCCGTACGCGCTGTGGCATCAGCCTGTGCCAGAAACCGTATTGGCGTGCTAGTTCCTTGCCATCGAGTTTTACGAGGAGATGGAGGCCTAGGAGGATATCGTTGGGGCCTGGAACGGAAGCAAGCACTAATAGACGTAGAGCGGGCGCGCGCCGAGGGACATCAGTCAGAGTCAGCAGAGGCGAAAGCTTAAAGTAGCACTCTAAGATAGAAATTAAGCACTCTGACCGACGATTTTTAGACTATTGCAGCCAAATTCGGGCGCTGCGCTAACCCGGAAGGCAGGGATCAAAATCTGCGGACAATAGAAAACTAGAGGCCGATCACCTCAGCGTGAATAGCCTCCAGCGCAGCCAGAGGGTCAGCAGCCTGGGTAATGGGGCGGCCGATAACCAAGTAGTCGGAGCCGGCTTTCAGGGCGTCACTTGGAGTCATGATGCGCCTCTGGTCGCCTTTGTCGGCGGTCAACGGTCGGATTCCGGGCGTAACCAGTTTGAAGTCGATGCCCTGCTCTGTTTTGAGCTTGGGGGCCTCCTGCGCGGAGCAGACAACACCGTCCAGGCCGCAGTTTCTGGTTAGCGTGGCCAGCCGGGAAACCTGAGCTTCGGGGGAATCGGTAATGCCAATTCCGGCAAGGTCTTCGGCCCCCATGCTGGTGAGTACCGTGACGGCGATCAGCAGCGGTTTATCAGCCCCAAAGGTGTCCAAGCGCTCGCGGCATGCCAGCAGCATCTTCTCGCCACCAGAGGCGTGCACGTTCACCATCCACACCCCCAGATCCGCAGCTGCAGCCACGGCGGCCGAGGCTGTGTTGGGGATGTCGTGGAATTTCAGATCCAGGAACACTTCGAAGCCGCGCTTCTGCAAGCCCTCAACAAACTGCGGGCCGGAGCGGGTAAAAAGCTCTTTGCCGACCTTCAGGCGGCACATGGCAGGATCCAGTTTATCCACCAGATCCAGAGCCAGGCTTGCAGCCGGGAAGTCGAGGGCCACAATGATCTTGGGGTCGTTAGCAGTTTGCACGTTGAAATATCCTACGGAATGTCGATAAATGGTTATTCGGCTTCAACGCCCTGAATCGGGCGAACGGTTTCCCATTGCTTGCAGCTCGGGCACAACCAGTGGAGTTGCTGACCAGAGAAACCACAGCTTACACAACGATAAACCGGCCGGTTGGCAAGAATCAGAAGGCCGATACGGCTGACCAAGCGACCTTCATCGGTGGTCATGCCCTTTTCATAGCCTGCCATCTCTACCAGCCGTAAAAGTCCGCGCACACTCGGGCGAATTTCGAGCTCCCGGCGCAGCAGATCAATAGCTGCAGTGCACCCGGAGACCCGCTCTACCGATTCCACCAGAGCCAGAAGTAAACTGGTACTTGGGTAAGTTTCGTAAAGCTTGCGCAATTTCTTGACCAGCCGGCCGATGTCGCCGTGCTCGTGTTCCAGTTTCATAAGTCGGTCAATGGATTCCGGCCCAAAATCCGGATTCTGATCAAAAACCTTCAGCCCTTGATTACCTGCTTCCCGATAACTGCCCTGTCTGATCAAAATTTTCATCAGTATCAGAGTTGCCCGAACACAGGAGCGATCGTAATCCAGCGCTTCTTTGGCAAACTTCTGGGCAGCCCAGCGATCATCCTGCCCAAGGGCCTGTTCCGCCAGTTCACAGGTATGGTATGCAAGATCCTTGAACATCGCCGGATCCGCGTCATCTTTGGTCAGAATGCGAGCTACGTCAGCCGCCTTGCGCCACTCACTTTCCTGCTGATAAAGATCGATCAATTGCTGGGATGCCTTTCGCCCATACTCACGATCACCCATTATCTGTTGCAGCAACGCCTCAGCGCGATCCAGCAGACCAGCATTAAGAAAATCCATGGCTAGCTCGAGCGTAACCTGAGGAGAAAACCGTGGTGGCAGTTCGGGTCTTGCGAGCAGGTTCTGATGAACCAGGATGGCACGGTCAGTCTCGCCTTTGTTGCGGAAGTGCCGGCCAATAGAGAGATGGAGACTGACGGTCTCTTTGTTGACAGCCAGCGACTGTACAAAATTATCGACCGCCTGGTCGGAATAGTTGGTGAACAGAAACTGCAGCCGGTCTTTTACAGACTCTTCGTCGGAAATTCTGGCCCGGGATCCATTACCACTGCCACCAAGCCGGCCAATAAACCAGCCAGCCGCAACTGCAATCGTCAGCAGCAGCCACTGAAACACCATGTCCATTAAATAGCCCGGTCGTTTTCGACCCTGGATTTCTCCAATGCCTGCTCTGCGCGATCAAGTCGCTTCTGAAGAGTGCGACGGGAAACCGACGTACGGAATGTGGCGAGAATGGTCATTAAAATACCAACCAGCGCACCGATCACAAAAGACATGATAATCCAGACGGCGACACCGTGAGGCTGTGTCTCGAATACGAGAAAGTTGAGAGCAACAGCCATCTGATTATTCAGCGAAAACACGAGCGCCAGTAATACCAGGACCAGTACCAACAGAATCAAAAGGATCTTCTGCAATCCTGCCATAGTCTTAGCTCTCCCAAACGCTGATTAGTGCCCGAATTATAGATGTTCTGCTGCAGGGATCAAAAGCCGTTAAAACCCCTGCTTCAAACTGTCATTAACCTGCTCGCGCAGTTCCTTGCCGGGCTTAAAGTGAGGAACATACTTTGCGGGTAACTGTACGGCTTCGCCGGTTTTCGGGTTCCGGCCAGTGCGGGCCGCCCGATGATGAAGGGAAAAACTGCCAAATCCCCGAATTTCAATTCGCTGCCCGTTAGCAAGCGACTGGGACATATGCTCAATAATTGTTTTTATTGCCAGCTCAACATCTTTAACCGAGAGCTGTGTTTGCTTTGAGGCAATTAATTCAACCAGTTCAGACTTCGTCATGAGGTACTTCCCTCTTTTCTTATTTATTCGGCCGTTGATTGCCGAATTTCCACTCCTCTAGTTTAGCCAAATCAAAAAAAAACACAAAAAAAACGGGCTCTTAGAGCCCGTTTTTTTCGTACCAACCGGAAATTAGTCCTTGTTGGCGTTTTGCTGCTGCATTTGTTCCTTGATGAGATCACCAATGGTGGTCGCACCGGAGGAAGTTTCTGCAGTTTTGGTACGCACGCTATCAATAGCCTGCTTGTCGTCTTCTACATCCTTAGACTTGACAGACAGGTTGATAATGCGGTTTTTGCGATCGATGCTGATGATCTTCGCTTCGACTTCTTCGCCTTCTTTCAGAGCGTTACGCGCATCTTCAACGCGATCACGGCTGATTTCGGAAGCTTTCAGTATCGCTTCAACTTCATCGTTCAGAGCGATCGTAGCTGCCTTGGCGTCAACAGCGGAGACAACGCCCTTAACGATGGAGCCCTTGTCGTTCAGCTGAACAAACTCGGCGAACGGATCGCTTTCGAGCTGCTTGATACCCAGGGAGATGCGCTCGCGCTCGGGATCTACAGACAGGATAACGGTGTCAACATCGTCACCTTTCTTGTATTCACGAACCGCTTCTTCGCCTGTTTCGTTCCAGCTGATGTCAGACAGGTGAACCAGACCATCAATGCCGCCGTCCAGACCGATGAAGATACCAAAGTCAGTGATTGACTTGATCTTACCGGAGATGCGGTCGCCCTTGTTGAAGTTGCCGGAGAAATCTTCCCATGGGTTGGTAACACACTGCTTGATACCCAGGGAAATACGACGACGCTCTTCATCGATATCCAGAATCATCACGCCCACTTCATCGCCAACCTGAACGACTTTAGACGGATGGATGTTCTTGTTGGTCCAATCCATTTCGGATACGTGAACCAGACCTTCAACACCCTCTTCCAGCTCTGCGAAGCAGCCGTAATCGGTCAGGTTGGTTACACGTGCAGTAACCTTGGTACCTTCAGGATAACGACCTTTGATGTCGACCCAGGGATCTTCACCCAGCTGCTTCAGACCCAGAGATACGCGGTTGCGCTCACGGTCGAATTTCAGAACCTTGACGTTGATCTCATCGCCGACATTCACGATTTCGCTCGGATGCTTGATGCGTTTCCAGGCCATATCGGTGATGTGCAGCAGGCCGTCAACACCACCCAGATCTACGAACGCGCCGTAGTCGGTCAGGTTCTTGACGATACCCTTGATTGCCAGACCTTCGGTCAGCGTTTCGAGCAGCGCTTCACGCTCGGCACTGTTTTCAGCTTCCAGAACGGCGCGGCGGGAAACAACCACGTTGTTACGCTTCTGGTCCAGCTTGATAACCTTGAATTCGAGCTCTTTGTTCTCCAGGTGCGCAGTGTCGCGAACCGGACGAACGTCTACCAGAGATCCCGGCAGGAAGGCACGAATACCAGCCAGATCAACGGTGAAACCACCTTTGACCTTGCCATTGATAATACCTTTGACCACTTCTTCAGCTTCGAAGGACTTCTCGAGTACCTTCCAGGATTCAGCACGCTTGGCCTTTTCACGGGACAACCGGGTTTCACCGAAACCATCTTCTACTGCTTCCAGTGCTACGTCGACAACGTCGCCGATAGCTACTTCCAACTCACCTTTTTCGTTCAGGAACTGGGAGGCGGGGATAACGCCTTCGGACTTCAGCCCGGCGTTAACTGTGACCCAGTCGCTATCGATATCAACAATGGTTCCCTGGACGATGGAACCCGGCTGCATATCAATTTCTTTTAGGCTTTCTTCAAAAAGATCCGCAAAGCTCTCGCTCATTATGAGTCCTATAGTTCAACGCAAGTATGCTCCGTGTCGCCAGCAACACGGTCTGTTAATAAATTCCGGAATCAGCCAGCGGCTGGCAAATTTCGCTGCTCCCGGCATTTCAACGACAAAAAGGTGTAGTCAGGTCTGGCTTACAGCAGCCATACACCTGTCTAGCACCTCCTGTATACTCAAACCAGTAGAATCAATGACTTGCGCATCATCTGCCGGCTTGAGCGGGGCTGCGGAACGGTTCATATCCCGTTCATCACGAACCCGTATCTCCTCTAAAACGGCGTCAATACTAACATCGACTCCCGCAGCCTTCAACTGGCTGAAACGTCGGTGTGCACGCTCTTCGGCGCTGGCCGTCAGAAAAATTTTGACCGGTGCATCCGGAAAGACCACGGTGCCCATATCACGGCCGTCTGCAACCAAACCCGGCTCTTGCCGGAAATCCCGCTGGCGCTGCAAAAGTGCATCGCGAACCGGTTGCATCACGGCAATACGTGACGCATTGTTGCCACAGGTTTCAGTACGGATTTCAAAAGTGGCATCCTCTCCTGCCAGGATAACTTTTGCGGGCTCGCCTTCGGGCGTTGGCTTGAACGCCACGTCCAGAGACGTTGCCACTTTAACCAGTGCGGCCTCGTCATCCAGCGAAACGTTTTGTCGAGTTGCCGCAAGCGCTGTCAGCCGGTATAGCGCGCCACTATCGAGCAAGTGCCAGCCAAGCTTTCTGGCCAACATCTGGGTAACCGTACCCTTTCCTGAACCACCCGGGCCGTCAACGGCGATAACTGGCGCATGACCTTCCGACATTAATTCGCTCCCTGTGCGGTGCCGGTTCCGGAACTCTCAGATGAGATATTGATGCCGGTTTCTTTCGCCAGCTCGACAAAACCGGGGAAGGAAGTTGCCACGTTAGCACAATCGTTTATTTCAATCTCTCCGGTCGCCCGCAGCGAGGCCACAGCGAAAGACATGGCAATACGGTGGTCGCCATGACTGTGAACGGCACCGCCTTTGATCGTCTGACCGCCCTCAATGATAATGCCATCGGCCGTAACCGTGGTTTCAACACCCAGTGTTGCCAAGCCGTCAGCCATCACCTGAATACGGTCACTTTCCTTTACCCGCAACTCTTCCGCGCCGGTCAAAACCGTACGTCCGGTGGCGCAGGCGGCGGCAATAAACAGCGCCGGGAACTCGTCAATGGCAAGGGGCACCTGATCTTCGGGGATATCAATGCCTTTAAGCTCAGCGAAGCGAACGCGTAGATCTGCAACCGGTTCTCCACCGATCTCCCGCTCGGCCATAACCTCTATATTCGCGCCCATCTGCTGTAAAATATTGATCACACCTACACGGGTCGGGTTCATCCCCACATGGCGCAGAACCAGGTCGGAACCCGGAGCAATACTGGCCGCAACCAGAAAGAACGCTGCCGATGAGATATCTGCAGGTACATCAATAGCGTTAGCTATCAACTTGCCACCACCACGGATGCTGGCCGTCGGGCCATCGCGCTCTACTTTATAGCCAAAACCGGTCAGCATGCGCTCGGTATGATCCCGCGTTGGTGCGGGCTCGGTAACGGACGTCGTGCCATCTGCATAAAGGCCGGCAAGCAGCAGGCAGGACTTAACCTGAGCACTGGCAACCGGCATATCATAATGAATCCCGATCAGCTTTTTGCCCTGACTGCCGCGAATTTTCAGAGGCGGGCGACCGTCCTCAGCTGTATCGATAATCGCACCCATCAAGCGCAGCGGATCCGCAATCCGGTTCATGGGACGGACCGAAAGACTGGCATCGCCAATAAGCTCGGACTCAAAAGGCTGTGCGGCCAGAAGACCAGCGAACAAGCGCATGCCGGTACCGGAATTGCCCAAGTATATCGGGCCACGCGGGGCCTGCAGCCCATGCATCCCGACACCGTGAATGCGCACAAAGCCGTCGTCCGGCCCTTCAATGGTAACGCCCATGTCACGGAACGCCTGCAGCGTCGCGAGGCTGTCTTCGCCTTCGAGGAACCCTTTCACTTCGGTTACGCCCTCGGCGAGAGCCCCGAGCATAATCGAGCGGTGGGAAATGGATTTGTCACCGGGCACCCGTATATCGCCGATTACTGAGCCACCGGGCTGAAGACGGAACGTCATCTGATTTTCACTGTTATTTGTCACGTAAGCCTGTCCTGAGAGCATTTTCGAAAAGTGTTCACGCGCCGCCTTTGCGCGACTGAATACCCGCAACAGCGTAGCGCCGTCCTGGTCAGCAATCGCAGTCCGCAGCTGATCCAGATCATGGGTGAAATGATCAATCACCCGGAGAACGGCGTCACGGTTGGAAAGAAAAATATCGTGCCACATAACCGGATCGCTCGCGGCAATCCGGGTAAAATCACGGAACCCGCCTGCAGCATACCGGAAAATATCCATGTTCTCGTCTTCGCCGGCCAGTGTATCCACCAGTGAGAAGGCGATCAGATGAGGCAGATGGCTGGTCGCCGCCAGCACTTCATCATGGTACGCCACAGTCATGGTGAGTACGGTTGCACCGCACGCCTCCCACAAGGCCTGTAATCTGGCGAGGTGGGAGTTGCTGACGTTATCAGGGGGAGTCAGTATGACCTTATGGTTGCAGAACAGGTCTGGATTAGCAGCGCGGATACCACTCCTCTCCGACCCGGCAATGGGGTGCCCGGGAATGATACGGGGCGAGAACTCCCCGAACACCGCTTCAATATCCTTCACGAAACCAGTCTTGGTGCTGCCAACGTCGGTCAGAATTGCATCTGCCGCGAGATGCGGGCGTATTTCCTCAAGCACTTTGCGGGTGGCTTGCACCGGCACAGCCAGCACAACAAGATCTGCACCTTGCACCGCCTCTGCGGTTGTTTCTGTAAACGTATCAATCACGCCCAGAGACAGACCCAGCAAAAGATCTTCTTTACGCTGATCTGCGCCAACGACTTCCCGTGCAAGACCGTTTTTGCGAATAGCGCCGGCCAGCGAGCCACCTATCAAGCCCAGTCCGATTATGGCAACACGCTGGAAGAGCGGTTCGCGCAGCGACACGTCAGGCTCCCTGCCCCGCCGCTGCCAGCGCCTTTGAGAGAGCGCTGATAAAGTGTTCGTTTTGCGCCGACAAGCCCACCGAAACCCTTAGATGGCTGGGCATACCGTAACCTGCAACGGGGCGCACAATAACACCGTGGGCTAACAAGGCCTGGTAGACGCCCATGGCTTGCGGCCCAACTTCAACAGCCACAAAGTTCCCGGATGAAGGAATATACCGGAGGCCCATTTTGTCAAAGGCCTCTTCTAACTGCTTCAACCCGGCGGTATTGGCCTCGCGGGAACGCTGCAGATAATCTTCGTCATCCAGCACCGCTGTGGCGGCTGCAAGTGCAACGGAGCTTACGTTAAATGGCTGACGAACACGGTTCAGGATATCAGCAATGGCCGGTGAGCTGACGCTGTATCCGACACGCAGCGCCGCAAGACCCCAGGCTTTGGAAAACGTGCGGCACACGATGAGGTTCGGGAAGCGGGTTAACAATGCAACACCGTCTGGATCCTTCTCTCCTGTCATATACTCGCAGTAGGCCTCATCCAGAACCACCAGTACACCTTCAGGAATTTTGCCCAAAAACGCTTCAATGGCGCCTGCGTTGTGCACGGTTCCCGTGGGGTTGTTCGGGTTGGCTACGAATATCAGCCGGGTGTGCTCTGCTACTGCCGCCGCCATGGCATCCAGGTCATGGCCCCAGTCTTTGGCGGGCACAGCAACAGCTTTGGCACCAATAGCCTGAGTAACCAGCGGGTACACAGCGAACGCATACTGGGAGAATACAATCTCGGAACCGGCATCCGCAAAGCATCGGGCAATCACTTCGAGCACGTCGTTTGAGCCGTTTCCAAGTGTTATCTGATCAGCGCCGACACCAAGGCGTGCGGACAATTTCTGCTTCAAATCAAACCCGTTGCCGTCGGGATACAGGCAAAGATCAGACAATGCGTTTTCAACCGCAAAGATGGCTTTTTTGCTGGGCCCCAACGGGTTCTCATTGCTGGCCAGCTTGATAATTTCAGCAGGATCCAGGCCCAGCTCACGAGCCAGTTCGCTGATCGGCTTGCCGGGCTGGTAGGGAGACAAAGCCTGAACGCCTTTTACCGCAAGGCTCTGATAATCAATGGCCATACACCTTCCTTAACTGGCTGATACTAGAGAACACCGATGGGATAGGAGCCCAACCGTTTGAGCTCAACGGCTTCTTCTTCTACCTCAGCAAGCACCTTATGCGCCTGCTCATCGTCCATATGCCCTTCAAAATCGATATAGAACACATACGTCCAGGTGCCACTGGGCGAGGGCCGGGTTTCAAGCCGCGTAAGACTGACTCCATGGCGGTGAAACGGCTCCAATAATTGATACAGCGCACCCGGCTTGTTTCTCATGGAAACAACAATCGATGATTTGTCATGCCCACTCGACTGCACTTCTTCGCGGCCGATAATCAGGAACCGGGTGGTGTTGTCTGGCCTGTCTTCAATGCTGTTGGCCAGCTTCTCCAGACCGTAGAGCTCTGCGGCCATATCACCGGCAATCGCGGCAGCGCCTGGCTCTTTGGCCGCCCGGCGTGCCGCTTCGGCATTACTGGACACCGTAACTCGCTCAATGCCATAGCGATGGGTATCCAGCCACTGACGACACTGGGCAAACGACTGCTGGTGCGAGTAAATGCGGGTTGTCTCCTGTTCCCGGAACTCCGGCGACACCAGAAGATGATGATGAATTCTCAGCTGCACTTCACCGCAGATCTTCAGCGGGGACAACATGAACATATCAAGCGTGTGATTGACCATGCCTTCCGTGGAGTTCTCAACCGGCACAACGCCATAGTGTGCAGCTCCGGACTCTACTTCACGGAAAACCGCGTCAATCGCCGGCAAAGGCACGCTGACAACAGAATGCCCGAAGTGCTTGAGAGCAGCCGCCTGGGTAAAAGTGCCAATAGGCCCCAGGAAGGCAATGTGCATAGGCTTTTCAAGCGCCAGACACGCCGACATGATTTCGCGAAACAACCGGGCCATTTCCTCGCCGGGCAGAGGGCCAGGGTTGGCCTCCTTGATACGGCGCAAAACCTGGGCCTCCCGTTCAGGGCGATAGAAAAATACGTCCTGCTCGGGGTTGGCAGCTGTTTTCACATGAGCCACTTCCTGGGCACATTTGGCGCGGGCACTGATCAGTTCCATAATCTTATGATCAAGGCTGTCTATTTCTTCCCGCAACTCTCCGAGACGGATTTGCTCATCGTTCATGATCAGGCCCGCTCCCTGGCAAACTCTGTCATGTACTGAATCAGCGCATCCACGCCCGCCTCCGGCATTGCGTTATAAATACTGGCACGCATGCCTCCAACGGAGCGATGACCAGCCAGATTCAGTAAACTTCGGGCATTGGCGCCTTCAAGAAAAACACTGTTAAGAGCATCGTCCCGCAGGATAAAGGGTATGTTCATCCATGAGCGGAAACGCGGTTCAATCGGATTGGCATAAAACTCATTGGTATCAATGAAACCGTACAGTTTTTCCGCCTTCCTTCGGTTAATCTCGCCCATGGCTTTAACGCCGCCCTGAGCTTTCAGCCACTTGAACACCAGGCCTGCAAGATACCAGGAGTACGTCGCAGGCGTGTTGTACATGGAGCCGTTATCAGCAATGACCTGGTAATTCATCATGGTCGGCGTTTCCTTGCGGGCTTTGCCCAGAAGGTCTTTCCGGATAATGACCACAACCAGCCCCGAAGGGCCGATATTTTTCTGGGCACCGGCATAGATAAGCCCGAACTTCGACACGTCTACCGGGCGCGAAAGCATGGTAGAGGACATATCTGCGACCAGCGGAACACCTGCGCTCTCTGGAACAAAATCAAATTCCAGGCCGCCGATGGTTTCATTCGGCGTGTAATGCAGGTAAGCAGCATCGGCACTGGTTTGCCACGAAGCCTGATCCGGAATGCTGGTAAAGCCATTGCCTTCTGAGCTGGCAACCACATTCACGTTACCGTAGCGCTTGGCCTCGGCAATGGCCTTTGCCGACCAGATGCCGGTGTTTACATAATCCGCAGACGCTTTGTCGCCAAGCAGGTTCAGAGGGATCGTAGAGAACTGACTGGAAGCCCCACCCTGCATAAAGAGAACCGCGTAATCATCAGATATTCCAGCTAATTCACGCACGTCCTGCTCAGCAGTTTCGGCAATTTCCACAAACGCATCACCGCGATGACTCATTTCCATCACCGACATGCCAGTGCCGCGCCAATCCAGCATTTCATCCCGTGCCTGTGCCAGCACACTTTCCGGCAAGGTTGCCGGACCTGCACAAAAGTTATACGCCCTGCTCATGTTCCTGTGGTCTCTCACGTCGTGCGGATTCGGTGTTCGGCAGTGCTGGCTTATTCCTCGCCAGCATCCTGTTCCGGACTGTTGTCTGCGCTTTCATCTGTTGAAGCGTCTTCGCCTTCGATTGCTTCGCCCTCGATAGCTTCGCCGTCTATAACTTCGCCTTCGATGTCGTCTTCGTCGGTTTCGGCAATCCGCTCCACGCCCACCAGGCGCTCGTCTTCCTGGCTCAGCCTGATCAACCGCACGCCTTGCGTGTTCCGGCTGAGAACCGATACTTCATCCGTGCGGGTACGAACCAGCGTGCCCTTGTCGGAAATCAGCATCATCTCGTCGCCTTCGAACAACTGCAGCGCTGTTACCAGGTTGCCGTTACGCTTGGAGCACTGCATGGCGATAACGCCCTGACTGCCGCGGCTGTATGTCGGGAACTCATCAATCGCGGTGCGTTTGCCGTAACCATTCTCACTGGCGGTCAGAATAACGCCGCCTTCCTGAGGAATAATCAGGGAGACCACGTGATGGCCTTCCGGCATTCTGATACCACGTACGCCACGCGCCGTCCGGCTCAGCGGACGAACGGCCTCTTCATTGAAGCGAACCGCCTTGCCAGCCGTGGAGAACAGCATGATTTCGGCATCGCCTTCCGTTATCGCAGCACCGATCAGCGTATCGCCTTCGTCCAAAGACAAGGCAATCAGACCACTGCTGCGTGGACGTGAGAAGTTCGGCAGACGTGTTTTCTTGACGACGCCCGCAGCCGTTGCCATCAGTACAAACTGATTTTCCGGGTAATCCCGCACTGGCAGGAAGGTGGTGATGCGCTCATCTTCATCCAGCGGCAGAATGTTCACCATCGGCCGGCCACGGGACGCGCGGCTGGCACGGGGAATCTCGAATACACGCAACCAGTAAACTTTGCCCCGGTTGGAGAAGCATAGAATCGTGTCGTGGGAGTTTGCGACCAACAACTTCTCAACGAAGTCTTCGTCCTTCATGGACGTCGCGGCCTTGCCCCGACCACCACGGCGCTGGGCCTGATAGTCTTCAACCGCTTGAGTCTTGGCATAACCACTGTGGGAAATGGTTACAACCAGGTCTTCTTCATCAATCAAATCGGCAATCGTCAGATCCCGCAGGGAGCTGGTTATTTCCGTGCGACGCTCGTCACCGAACTCTTCTACCACGGCTTCCAGCTCTTCACGAATAACCTGCATCAGACGATCCGGGTCACCCAGAATTTCCAGCAGGCCGGCGATCTTCTCAAGGATTTCCCTGTACTCGTTCTGGAGCTTTTCAGTTTCCAGACCGGTCAAGCGGTGCAGACGCATGTCCAGGATAGCCTGGGTCTGTTCAGGAGACATGAAGTACAGGCCATCGCGCAGGCCGAAGACTTCCGGCAGATCGTCCGGGCGGCAGGCATCTTCGCCAGCACGCTCAAGCATCGCCATTACGTTACCAGGCGCCCAGCCTCTGGCCATCAGCTTTTCTTTAGCTTCCAAAGAGCTCGGGGAAGCTTTGATCAGTTCAATCATCTCATCGATGTTGGCTAATGCGACGGTCAAGCCTTCCAGGATATGGCCACGCTCACGGGCTTTACGCAATTCAAACAGGGTACGGCGGGTCACCACTTCACGGCGGTGACGCACGAACGCATCCAGCATTTCCTTGAGATTAAGGATTCTCGGCTCGCCGTTGATCAGCGCAACCATGTTGATACCGAATACCGTCTGCAATTGGGTATGCTTAAACAGGTTGTTGACCACAACTTCCGGGTTTTCGCCGCGGCGCAGCTCTATAAAAACGCGGATACCTTCCTTGTTAGACTCGTCCCGCAGCTCGGTGATGCCTTCCAGGCGTTTTTCCTTCACCAGCTCGGCGATTTTTTCGATCAGGCGGGCCTTGTTAAGCTGATAAGGCAGCTCGGTGATGATGATGGCATCACGATTGGTTTTTTTGTCGTGCTCAATTTCGTGACGGGCGCGAATATAAATACGACCACGGCCGGTACGATAAGCTTCAACAATGCCAGCACGGCCGTTGATGATACCTTCGGTTGGGAAGTCCGGGCCCGGAATGAACTCCATTAGTTCATCGCAGGTGAGATCCGGGTTATCAATCAGCGCCAGACAGCCCCTAACCACTTCGGTCAGGTTGTGGGGCGGGATATTGGTTGCCATGCCCACAGCAATACCGGAGGAGCCGTTCACCAGCAGGTTGGGAACCCGAGTGGGCATCACTTCGGGAATCCGCTCTGTGCCGTCGTAGTTGTCGACAAAATCTACGGTTTCTTTCTCGAGATCCGCCAACAGGGAGTGTGCAATCTTCTCCATGCGAATTTCGGTGTAACGCATGGCTGCCGCGTTATCGCCGTCGATAGAACCGAAGTTACCCTGACCGTTTACCAGCGGATAACGCAGGGAGAACGGCTGGGCCATACGGACGATGGTGTCATAAACAGCAGAGTCACCGTGTGGGTGATACTTACCAATAACGTCACCCACCACACGGGCAGACTTCTTGTAGGCCTTGTTCCAGTCGTTGTTCAGTTCGGACATTGCGAACAGAACACGACGGTGAACTGGCTTGAGGCCATCCCGCACGTCCGGAAGCGCTCGCCCGACGATCACGCTCATGGCGTAATCCAGGTAAGACTGCTTCAGTTCATCTTCAATATTGACCGGCAGGATCTCTTTGGCTAATTCACCCATCGAGAAAGGTTCCTTTGCGTTATCTGGAAGTCGTTTCAGGACCGCTTCCCGGCCCCGTAGTTATTCTTCATCAAGCCGCCGATTATACCACAGCCGCACCCTTGCAGGGCATCTGTGAGGCAGCCTTAATCAAATACCACCGTCTTGTTTTCATAGGTGATCACGCGATCCTCAATATGAGAGCGCAATCCCCGGGCAAGAACGTTTTTCTCTACATCTTTACCGAGGCGCACCATGTCCTCGATGGAGTCACTGTGGCTGATGCGGATGACGTCCTGCTCAATAATCGGCCCTTCATCAAGATCCTGGGTCACGTAATGGCAGGTAGCACCGATCAGCTTGACCCCACGGCTGTACGCCTGGTGGTATGGCCGCGCTCCAGCGAAGGACGGCAGAAAACTGTGGTGAATATTGATCACCTTGCCCGAGTGCTTTGCACAAAGCTCAGCAGGCAAAATCTGCATATAGCGCGCAAGCACCACAACATCGACTTCATAGCTCTGAAAAAGCTCATCGATGTAGGCAAACGCTTCTTCACGATTATCTTTGCTTACCGGAATGTGGTGGTATGGAATTTCATGCCACTCCACCATGCGGCGCAAATCATCGTGATTGGAGATGACCGCAACAATATCAGCGTTGATTTCTTTGCTGTGCCAGCGGTACAGGAGATCGGCCACGCAGTGGGACTCCTTGCTGCACATCAGGATCACTTTTTTGGGCTGGGCCGAATCGGCGATATGCCAGTGCATATCGAATTCCCGGGCAATCGGCGCAAACGCGGCACGGAACTGCTCAAGGCCAAACGGAATAGACTCCGCCTTGATTTCGTGGCGCATGAAAAACCAGCCACTGTGAGTGTCGGAGTGGTGGCTTGCTTCGGTTATCCAGCCGTTGTATGTGGACAGAAAATTACTCACCTTGGCGACAATTCCTACCCCATCCGGGCAGGAAATCACAAGACGGTAGGTATGCTCCATGAAAGCCTTTCCTTAACTGACAAGCGGGAAAGCAGGTGCGCCGGGAACCATTGCCGGAAGCGGCAGCCGGAACAGGTCATTGGGTTCGCGGTACGCACCAGATAAAATGACGCGCTATCATAGCCTATCTGAACATCAGAAACGAGGAGTGGAGACATGGACAGAGACCTGCACCAGCAAACAAGGAAAACCCGCCTCATTGGGCGCTCAGGTGGCCTGTACGCATTCACCCTGACGGTGTGTCTTGCAACTTTTGCAGCACCGGTTTTTAGCCAGGCCATTCTTGAGGGCGAACGGTTTCATCCCGCCAGCGCCCGCCACGGCATGGTAGCAACCAGCCACACCCTGGCAACGGAGGTTGCGCTAAAAGTGTTACAGAACGGCGGTAATGCCGTGGATGCGGCCGTAACCGCCGGGTTCGCACTGGCCGTCACCCAGCCGAGATCCGGAAACATCGGCGGCGGTGGTTTTATGCTGATATCCAAGGGCGACGGCTCCAGGCCCGAGGCTATCGATTACCGGGAAAAAGCACCCTCGGCTGCTACCGAAACCATGTATCAGGATGAGTCTGGCGAGGTGGTGCAGAACCGCAGCCGCTTTACGCACCTGGCCGCAGGCGTTCCCGGCACGGTTGCCGGCTTTGCCATGGCCCTGGAACGCCACGGCACCTTATCCCTGAAACAAGCGCTGGCGCCTGCCATCAAGCTCGCCCGGGAAGGCTTTATCGTTCCGCAGCGTTTTAGCGAAGGTCTTGAGCAGGCGCAAGAACGGCTTCAGCGCTGGCCCGCAACTCAGGCGACTTTTTACAAAGAGGACGGCACTGCCTGGCAAGCCGGCGAACGCTTCCGGCAGCCGGCATTGGCAGATACCCTGCAGCGTATTGCAGATGAGGGCGTGAAAGGTTTTTACCAAGGTGAAACTGCACAACTGATTGTTGAAGAAATGGAAAGGCACGGAGGCCTCATCACACGGCAGGACCTTGAAGACTACCAGCCGGTTGTCCGTGCTCCGGTACGTGGAAATTACCGGGGTTATGATATCTATTCCATGTCACCGCCCTCTTCCGGCGGCACGCACATTGTCCAGATACTGAACATTCTTGAAGGCTTTCCGATCACGGAGCTTGGCCACAACTCAGCCGATACGATTCACTACATGGCCGAAGCCATGAAATTGGCCTACGCAGACCGCTCAGAATATCTGGGCGATACGGATTATGTGAGCGTGCCGTTGCAGGGACTGACCAGCAAACCTTACGCCGAAGAATTGCGTCAGAGCATTAAGCCGGATAAGGCACGCCCTGCAGGCGAGATTCGCCCCGGACAGCCAACTGGCTACGAAAGCCCGGAAACCACACACTTTTCAGTTGTCGATAAATGGGGCAATGCCGTATCGAACACCTACACCATCAACTTCAGCTACGGCTCGGGAATTACCGTGCAAGGCGCCGGCTTTCTGCTCAATAACGAAATGGATGATTTCAGCGCCAAGCCGGGCGTGCCCAATGCCTACGGCCTGATTGGCGGCGAGGCAAACAAGGTGGAACCCGGCAAACGCATGCTCAGCTCCATGTCGCCCACCATCGTTCGCAAAGGCGACCGCAACTTTCTGGTAACCGGCAGCCCGGGAGGTTCACGCATTATCACAACCACCCTGCAGGTAATCATGAACGTGATAGATCACGGCATGAATATACAGACAGCTGTCAGCGCGCCCCGCATCCATCACCAGTGGCTCCCCGATGAAATCCGCATCGAGCAGGGCATAAGCGCAGACACAGTGCGCTTGCTTGAAAACCGCGGCCACAAAGTGGTGACCCATTCGGCTATGGGGGCCATTCAGAGTATCATGATAGGCGAAGACGGCACCCTGTACGGCGGCGCAGATCCGAGGCGCAGCACTTCCTCGGCCATGGGCTACTGACACAGGAGGCATGGTCAGATACAACGGTAAATATGAACGCTGGAGAGACTTATGTTCCTATCTGTGCAACTGAGCTGTTATCCCCTGAAGGATGACTACAAGCAGCCCATCCGGGATCTGATCGCCCGGCTGAAAGAGACCGATCTTGAAGTTGTCGCCGGCCGCATGAGCACGGAAATTTTCGGTGAGTACGACGAAGTTATGAGCGTTCTTTCCGATACCCTGAAGTGGTCTTTCGAGACCTACGGAAAATCCGTTTTCGTGGCTAAGATTATGGAAGGTGATCGGAGGCCGAAGTGATGGAATCCGCATGAAGGCGCATGCCTAAGGGTCGTTTTCTGGTCATCAGACACCTCGTTTATGGTGGCGATATTACCACCTACGCTGACGTCCGGAATCATTGAACCACTACAGGTTATCCCCCCGGTAAAGAGCGGTGGTGCATTCAACCGGTCAAGGATAATGTTTTGAATCGATTTTGAGTAAAAGATGCACTTGAAATTATGCGCGGCAGGTTGAAATTAACGGCGAAATTCCGAAAAGCGATGAGTTAGTAGGCGGAGCTTTTCGGTTTCTACGCTGTGATGTGCAAGGCTGCAAGGTCCACGTCCGCGCTGCCAACAACAGTGCAGTTTGACCGCATTTCGCCAGTTTAGATTGTCCGATTTTCATCAGTCTTCAGTGTCCGCTTTTTGAGTGTCAGTGTCGTCAGGTTCCTCGGCCCTCTCTAAATCCAAAAACATTTTTCTAGCGCCTTTAGCCGGTGCTGGAGGCGACGTTGTGCATCTTTGTGTAGTGATGCCTCCGGAATCTGGAGTGATGGTGTGCAATTTTTAATAGCTGCTCGACTTCCGCGAATTTAAAAATCGATCGAGAAAGCGCATAAACTTCCACGTAATGGATGGTCATGACCGGCTAAATAGTATTCCGCCATGTCAGTGCGATCAAATACCATACGGAAGATCAAACGAACTTCGGTGAGCGCCGTCGGAATCCACTGCGCATAATCTGGGGTTATGGTAAGCCGGCGTTCAGATTCGTCGGTGCGCCCGGCTGTACACCTCACCACGTGTCAATGGCCATTTATTTTGACCCACCTTTGGCCAATAAAATTGACCCACCTTTCTTAGTCTAGTTTATGGTTTTCTGCTTCAGCCGATAGGTTTCTCCTCCCAGCATAAAGATGTGTGAGTGATGGATGACCCGGTCAATGATCGGTACCGCCACGATGTCATCGTGGAAGAACTCGCCCCAATTGGTGAAGTCCTTATTGGTGGTCAGGATGATGGAGCGGTATTCGTACAGGCTGTTGATCAGCTGGAACAGGTTGTACCGGGCGTGCCGGGTCATGGGCAAATAGCCCAGCTCATCGATGATCAGCAAGTCAATTTTGGCCAACTGACTGACCCGCTTCTTTAACTCTCCTTTCATTTCCGCCAGTTCCAGCTCTTCCACCAGGTTCAGGGCGTTGCGGAACAACACCCGGTAGCCGGCGTCCACGGCTTTATGGCCAATGCCGATGGCCAGGTGGGTTTTACCCATGCCCGGCGGGCCAATGAACACCAGGTTGTGTCGCTCGTCGATGAACTGGAAGTCCAGCAAGGCGTTCACCTGGCGCTTGGTGATGGTGGTCTGGTGGCGGTAGTCGAAGCCTTCCAGTCGCTTCTGGCTGGGGAACCCAGCCAGCTTGAGATTGCGACTGAGCCGCTTGGTCTGGCGTTGCTCTATCTCATGCTCGGCCAGTCGGTCAGCAAAGTTCAGATAGGACATCTCGTTGGCTTCGGCCTATGACAACAGGTTGGCCAGTTTCTCAGCGGTGGCGCTCAGTCGCAAGCTGCGATAACGAGCCATGGTCTGTTCAAGCTGACCCTTGGGTCACCCCCTGGCCACTGGAGTGGCCAACCTGGGCATAAGCGCTCAGATTCAGTGGATCCGATGTCGTCGGCAGGGGTTCTGGTGTGCGTTCGCGCTCAATGGCCGTCTGTGAGGCTTCCAAGTACTCCCGTAACCGGCGGGCGGTCATGCCCGGTCGTCGGGCCAATTGGTCAATCTGTGCCGGGTCGATCGGAGCCCGGTTCCGGAGCAGGTTCCGGACTGCTACCAGCTGGTCTTTGTAGATCTTGGGTTCGAACTGCTTTAGCTGCTGACAGAGGGTGTGGCCGGTGTCTTCTCCGGTCTGTTGGGCGATCTCCGCTTCCAGGGTGGCCAGACGCTGGGCATGATCCCGGTAATGATGGGTGTTCTTGATGATCCGGCCCTTGTCCGGGCTCAGGAGGTGGCTGGCAATCACCTCATCACTGCTCAGATCGCTGACATGGAGCTGGCCGTCTGCTTCCAGCACACCGCCCCGGGCCTGTTGCCAGTCCATGGGCACCGAGTACTTGTTGGCCTTCCAGGCAATCAGGCCGGTCTTGTCGGCCCGGCGGGTATCGCTCGCCGAGGGATGAATGCAGTCCGGGCTGAGGTAAGGCACAAGATGCTCACGCTTCCGCGCCTCGATACGCATATGGCTCAACCATCTTCAGCAGCCGGTAAGGCATCGGCGGTGTTCGGGCCGCCACTAAAAGGAAGCGTGGGATCATGGCCTTGAGGTCATAGCGCCGGTTGAAGCAGTATTCGAACTCGGCCAGGTAGCGAGGGGCGTGCTGCCCCGACGAGCCGCATCCTTCCAACCTCAAACGCGTTCCACAAGTCCAATTCCAACAGCGGTGAAAAAGCCGCCACGATCCCGCATGCTCATCCATTGTCCATCATCGCACTGGC
>Ga0307486_1000140_pt1 | contig 79928 bp, 83 predicted proteins | sample CBIW02metaG_FD_203663 | JGI IMG/M metagenome (GOLD analysis project Ga0307486, IMG submission 203663) | Sea-ice brine microbial communities from Beaufort Sea near Barrow, Alaska, United States - CBIW 0.2 | ecosystem: Environmental > Aquatic > Marine > Coastal | place: USA: Alaska | collected... | reverse complement strand
ACGTTGGATTTTGCGGTAGTTTATTGACCGTAGAGAATTAGATGTTAAGAGAACTCACGATGAACATGTTTAGCGATATGCATTATTAGATTGAGAAAATAAGTTCTTCGTACAATGTAGGATCAAAATGTAGTCTGATGATCATTCGTAGACGGTATTAATTTCTGTGTAACAATTTTCATTAATTCGCCATTGTGCATAAGATCAGTGAGCAGAAAAGAACTTGAAGCCTTTGTCATTGAGGCTGCGAAAGGAATTAAACCAAAAAAATCTGGCCGAGTTTAACTAGTTGATATCCAATATTTCCGTCCAAGCGGCTTTAATACTGAGCTGGACGATGCATATACAATCCTTCAGATCTAGCCAACAGTCATAAATGACTCAGCACGGTAACAAATGCTATCCAAAGAGAATATATTTGAATTCGCAACACTTAGAGGCAAGGTGGTAGCTTTGAATTGCAATAGGTCAAAAAGCATCAACGTAAATTCACTTAAATAGGTCGCAAAATATTAGTCTTTATGTCAAGGGAATGACCATCCAATAAATAACGGCCACGTTCAAAAAAAAGTATAAAGCTAATCTATTACTCACCTTGATTTCAAAAGTCACACAAGACGTTATCAATGAGGTGATTGAATGGCTATCTAGGCCATTAGATGCGGTTTATCCAAGCATTTATTTAGACTGTTTTGTAGTGAAAATATGACACGATAAACAGGTGATTAACAAGGCTAATAATCTCGTCTTAAGCGTCAATATGGCAGGCCATAAAGAGTTATTGGGAGATCTGATTACCTGAAAATAAAGGCATAATGCTCTCTTTGAACTACAAAAGCGAGTTGTAAAAAATATTCTCATTATCTGCGAAGATGACTTAAAAGAAATCCCCGATGTGATTAATATAGCTTTTACCAACGCACAAGTCTAACTCTGTATTATTCACATGGTGTGAAATAGTGTTAAATATCTGTGTTGACAAGGTTACAGTGCACTCACAGTTTATTCAAAACGCATTTATTCACTTAGTCACTGGACAGGAAGCATTGCTAGTTCCTTAGCAAATTGGGATGATAAATATCCACAAATCAGTCAACGCTGGAATACACACCGAAGTATTTTCAATTACGTGTTTTTGTACACTGAAGAGATCAGTAAGACTATTTACTTAAACTGTCAACAACACTTTAAAACTGACCCCTTCTGGCTTTAAAACACCGGTTTAAATTTACCCCCTTGAGCAGGATCTTCATTATTGTGTGGCACTGGGTGCAATGCCCACTTTACGTTTATCTTTCAGCCTGTAACTTTCACCACTGAGCTGAACGATATGTGCATGGTGCAATAATCTATCTAACATGGCGGCTGTTAAGGTTTGATCATTAGCTTAACACAAGGATATCTATACTTGAAAATCACACTACAAAGGATGAGCTGGGTTGATTTAATAATACTAGATCATATTCCAAGAATTATAAACAAGCGCGAATTTTGCAGTGACTAAAATAAGAAATTGTTATCATCATCATAAGAATGAATGTGTAATAACTTATCAACAAATAATTACTAAACTTTATGAAAATCGATTTATGGGAGCAATTATACTAAAGTTAATTCATCTCGATAGACTGATCTTTCAGATACTTTTAGTAATAACTTATTTTGGTTTTGTACTTTTTACTGTGTATTTAGGGACTAGCATTTGGGTAGCCTAACTGACGCCAAGCTTCGTATAATATAATGGCAGTTGCATTAGAAAGGTTTAAGCTACGGCTATTAGCTTGCATTGGTATACGGATTTTAGCATTCGAACAAATGATGTTGAGTATTTCTGTTGGTAAACCACGAGACTCTGGCCCAAATAAGAATACGTCTTCGTCTTTATAATTAGCTTCATTGTAATGTTGTTTGGCTTTGGTAGTGCAAGCGAATAATCGACGATCATTTAACCAGAGCATAAACTCTTCTAAGGAATGATGGATTATGACATCGGAAAATTCATGATAGTCTAGTCCGGCTCTGCGTAGACGTTTATCATCAAGTTCGAAACCAAGCGGTTCAATTAGATGCAATTGTGCACTGGCATTAGCGCATAATCTAATTATGTTACCAGTGTTAGGTGGGATTTCAGGTTCAAACAGTGCAATATGCAGCATTTACAACATGCTATCGATCTGAGCCGTTATAATAAGGTGTAAAGTTAATTTTTGGCCGGGTTTCAACATAGCGCGATCGCTTAATCCATTCCAGTCGAGTAACTGCGCGACACTTACCTTGAATTTTTGTGATATTTTCCAAAACGAGTCGCCTTGTTTAGTGACGTAATTGATCTTTTTGGTATCACTATTTAACGTTTTACCTTTGGTCCAGATAACGAGTTTCTGGCCAACACTTAGCAAATCTTTGGGTGATTTATCATTCCATTCAGCAAGTTCCATCACGTCAATGCTGTGTTTATTTGCAATGTCCCACCAAGTGTCGCCTGGATTAACAGCATATATTTGTTTTTTACCCGTTGGCGCAATAAATGTTTCATGTTGTAATTTATTACTGCCTTGAAGACTAGCCAACGAAGAACTCGATATGTCGTTAGGTGATACAGGTATTAGTAAATTACTACCCAGTCGAATAACATTACTTTTTATGCCATTAATTTTCTTTATGGCATTTACCGTCGTTTTATATCGCTTAGAGATTGATTGTAGCGATTCGCCTGAAAGTACAGTATGTTTCGACCATTGAACACGCTCATTCTTAGCAAGCTCATCTAACCCTTGTTGAAAAATGTCTGCTTTGTCTAATGGTAATACTAATCTATGGGGGCCTTGTGGCGATGTAGCAGAACGATTAAAACCGGGGTTGAGCTGATGAATTTCATCAGTGCTGATCTCGGCAAGTTTTGCAGCTAAGGATAAATCTATTTGCGATTCAGTATCTACCACGGTAAAGAATGGTGTGTCTTCAATTGAATTAAGCGTTAAATTGTAATCTGCGGGTTCATTTAAAAGATGAGCTATCGCCATAAACTTTGGTACATATTTAGTGGCTTCTGCGGGTAAATCTAAAGACCAGAAATCTGTAGGCTTACCCATCGCAATGTTGTGCTTTATTGCTCTTCCAACAGTACCTTCGCCACTATTATAAGCTGCTAATGCAAGCTGCCAATCTCCAAAATCACTATGTAGTTTCTGTAAATAGTCTAGAGCTGCATCAGTTGATTGGATAATATCGCGGCGACCGTCATACCACCAGTTTTGATCAAGTCCTAATAACTTGCCAGTACCTGGAATAAATTGCCATAAACCGGAGGCATTACTGCTGGAAAGAGCTAACGGTTGATATGAGCTTTCAATCACGGGTAAAAATGCTAGTTCAAGCGGCATATTTCGTTTTTCTAATTCACCAACGATGTAGTAAAGATATGGTTTAGCTCGATCAGCAACCTTATTTATATAGTCAGGTCTGCTCGCAAACCAATCAAGTTGTTTTTGAGTTTCCGGATTTAAAACGTTATCTTCAATGCCATAACCATTACGAATTCTCTGCCAAAGGTCAACTTCAGGTTCTTGTACTGATAATTTTTGACGATCATTAGTGGGGAATCGACTGATTAAGTTTTGAGAGGGTTGAGGCAATTTGCCATAAGCCGTTTGCCAAGGTGTGCGACTCGTTTTGGGCATTTCGCTGGAAACTGCATGCTTCTCGTTGTCAGGTTTTACTGGCACTATTGGACTGCTACAAGCGGTGAGTAGCAGTAAAATAGTCAAAGAAAGACTATATAAGCTGGGTGATTTTATAAATAACATCGGCCGATTATAAAGTAGATTGACCAAAGTGTCTGCGAATTTTATTTATTAATGTTATAAGCGTAGATTTTTAAAGGAATGCGCTAGAATATAAGATTAGTTAAAAACTCTAGAGGCGCAATTTTGAGCGAATTTCACGGGCAACTGTCTAAAATGGCAGTGACATTGCCAACTAATAACGATTCTGTAGATTATCAAATGGTACTTGGCGAACATCGAATTGCGATGAAGCCGTTAATTGGCCAAAAAATTCAGCTAAAATTTGCGGGTGAGATACATTGCGTAGCATGTGACCGTAGTATTAAAAAATCTTATTCTGGTGGTTATTGTTTTCCATGTTCTCAAAAATTAGCGCAATGTGATCTTTGTATCATGAAACCTGAAACATGCCATTATGACCAAGGCACTTGCCGTGAGCCAGAATGGGGTGAGGCCTTTTGCATGCAGGATCACATCGTTTATTTGGCAAATAGTTCAGGCATAAAAGTTGGAATTACTCGCATTAATCAAATACCAACTCGTTGGATCGATCAGGGCGCAAGCCAAGCTTTACCTATATTCAGAGTTAAAAGTCGTTATCAATCTGGATTAGTAGAGGTTATTTTTAAATCTCATGTATCGGATCGCACTGATTGGCGAAAAATGTTGAAAGGAGAAAATGAAAAGCTCGATTTATTGGCAATACAAATTCAATTGATGAATGAGTGCAATCAACAAATAATTCAATTGCAGCAACGATTCGGTGTAACGGCTATCACACCGTTGGATGATGAATATGTGCGTAATATTTCATATCCTGTTATCCGCTATCCAGAGAAAGTGAAATCATTCAATCTGGATAAAACGCCTGATATTAGCGGTGTACTGAATGGGATTAAGGGACAGTACCTTATTTTCGACACAGGAGTTATCAACCTCAGAAAATATACTGGTTACAATATAACAATGGTTACAGAATAATGTTATATAAATTAATGCGCACGGTGATGTTTAAGCTCGAGGCTGAAAAGTCACATTACATAGGTTTAAAGGGTCTTGATTTACTCCAAATATTAGGTTTATTACCATTACTTTATCCAAAAGTTGAAGCAAAGGCAGTCAGAGTAATGGGCATAAATTTTCCAAATCCTGTTGGTTTAGCAGCAGGGCTTGATAAAAATGGTGACTATATCGATGCTTTATCTGCAATTGGATTTGGTTTTATAGAAATAGGTACCGTAACGCCGCGTCCCCAAATGGGTAATTCAAAGCCTCGACTGTTTAGATTGCCAGAAGCTCAAGCCATCATTAATCGTATGGGCTTTAATAATTTGGGCGTCGAACATCTGGTTGAGCAGGTGAAAAAAACTAAAGCAGATTCAATTATAGGGATAAATATTGGTAAAAATTTCGATACACCGGTTGAAAAGGCGGTGGATGATTATTTAATAGGGCTGCGTAAGGTTTATTCTTCTGCAGACTATGTAACCATCAATATTTCCTCCCCTAATACGCCCGGTTTAAGAACTCTACAATTCGGTGAATCACTTAATCAACTACTCGCAGCTTTAAAACAAGAACAAAAAACATTGCATCAGCAACATGGCCGTTATGTTCCTATGGCCGTTAAAGTCGCGCCTGATCTCAATGAATATGAAGTTCAACAGCTCGCACACGCCTTTAGTCAATTCGAAATAGATGCGGTTATTGCGACAAATACCACCATGTCTCGAGAAGGAGTGACTGGTTTAGCGTCTAGTGATGAAATGGGCGGCTTAAGTGGGCAACCAGTTTTTGACAAATCTACTGAAATTGTCAGGCAATTTCGCCTAGCATTACCCCAAAACTTGCCGATAATAGCGTCAGGTGGGATTATGTCGGACACAAATGCGCTAGCAAAATTAGATGCAGGTGCAGAACTTGTGCAAATTTACAGTGGATTTATCTATCAAGGGCCTAAACTGGTCAGTGATATAGTTGATGCAATTAATAAGAGGGTGTAGAAAATGGATGCAGTAACACATAGTCCAATTGGGTTGTTTTTAATGAATTTTATTACGGCAGTCGCTATCTTGCTAGTCGGTCGTATTGTTATCCGCTGGCTCGTTAAGTTACTTCGTAAGATTATGGTTAGAGCGGATCTTGATCCCATACTAGTTAATTTCGCTAGTTCGATTACCACCGGTGTTTTGTTAGTTATCTTATTGATTGCTGCTATCGATCGCATAGGTGTTGATACAACTTCTTTTATTGCCGTATTGGGTGCAGCGGGTTTGGCCGTTGGTTTAGCGCTTAAAGATTCTTTACAGAACTTTGCGGCTGGGATCATGATGATTATCTTTCGCCCATTTAGGTTGGGCGATTTTATCGAAGCCGGTGGCGTCAGTGGTATGGTGGAAAAAATAAGCGTATTTAGCACTATTATGAAAACGGGTGATAATCGTGAAATCATCATTCCTAATGGTCAAATTTATGCTGGAGCAATTACAAATTATTCAGCTCGTGATACTCGTCGTATTGACCTAGTATTTGGAATTGGTTATGGCGATGATATGTTAAAAGCTCAACGTGTTATGTCAGATATTTTAGCTGAACATGAACTAATTTTAAAAGAGCCCGCACCTGCTATTACGGTAGCTGAATTGGCAGATAGCAGTGTGAACTTCAATGTACGTCCTTGGGTTAAATCTGGCGATTACTGGCCAGTGCGTTCTGATTTACTGCAAAAAATAAAACTAGCCTTCGATGATAATGGGATCAGCATTCCGTATCCACAGATTGATATTCATACTTCTAAAGAAGTTGATTTAGTTGTGACAGCTCCGGAGTAACTACTCACTTAAATATAGCATCGCTGCATTGCCTTAGGATTAAAAACGATCTTTCCATAACCGTAAGGAGGAAAACACTGCCTCTGAATCGAGTAATTGATGACCAGAAAAGTGTTGAGCAGCTTTAATGACATCAGGCTGATGACATCGTAGAAAAGGATTTGTTTGTAATTCAATCCTTAACAACGATGGAATGCTAGGTTGATCTTTACTCAATAAGTCATCTGTTTCCAATATACGCCGTTTAATTTCTGTATTGTTAGGCTCAACAATAGCGGCAAAACGAAGATTAGCTTGGGTATATTCATGAGCACAATAAATATTTGTATGCTCAGGCAGATAGGCAATTAATTGCAATGAAGCATGAAGCTGCTTAGCTGTTCCACCCAATAAACGGCCACAACCAGCACCAAATAAAGTGTCACCACAAAATAAGTTTTCACCGATTAAAAAAGCGATATGACCATTTGTATGCCCCGGCACATCAATTACTTTCATGCTCGGAAATTCCGAGCTAATCCTTAAATTTTCGCAGGCTGTAAGTGGATGTGTTAGGAATGGTATGTCTTCAGATTTTGGACCATAGACCGGAATATCATAGCGACTAACTAATTCACGGATGCCGCCAATATGGTCACTATGATGGTGCGTAATTAATAATGCAATTGGGTTTAATTGTTGTTGCTCAATGGCCTCTATAACGGGTTGGGCATCACCTGGGTCGACAATTAATAGGTTTTTGGAATCCGGCTGTTGAATGAACCAGATATAATTGTCATTAAAAGCTGATACGGCTTGAATAGTTAACATGATACTTCCACTGTTGGGGTCTACATGATCGATTATAGAACGGATATGCAAAAAAAAATGATTACTTGGTGGCAAAGTTCACTAGGTCGCTCTGTACTAAAGCAAGAAAAAATTGCTCTACAATCTTTAGCTAGACATTTCCATGGCAATTATCAACTCCAGTTAGGTATAGAACGACGATTATTGCCAGAGGTTCCGCTTAGCAGAATGCAAAAAATCATGGGGCGGGCGGCAGACGTTAATGGGCTTAATGAATCCTTACCTTTTAAATGTCGGTGTCTAGACACTTTGCTGTTAGTGCATGTGATAGAATTTTCTCATGATCCACATCAGGTCTTACGCGAGGCTGAACGAGTGCTAGTGAGTGATGGCACGTTAATTTTATGTTGCTTTAATCAGTGGAGTTTTTGGGGCTTACGGCGCTTATTTTCATTTAATGCTACACCACCATGGCACGGTCATTTTTACAGTCAAAATAGAATAAAAGATTGGTTATCCTTATTAAATTTTGAAATAGTGGCAACTGATCATTTAGTATTTCATCCGCCAATTCACTCAGAAAGATGGTTGTCTGGCACATCAAAGTTAGAGCGAATAGGTAAACGTTTATGGCCAATTTTTTCAGGTGTGACTATCTTAGTGGCGACAAAGCGAACTATACCACTTACGCCCATTACGATGTATGAACATGTAAAACATTTATTTCCGACGGGTCGCTTAGTTTCAAAGCCTGCCGCAAGAGAAAAGAAGAATGAATAAAATAGAAATTTTCACGGATGGTGCGTGTAGTGGTAATCCTGGTCCTGGCGGTTGGGGGGCAATTTTACGTAGCAAAGGGGTAGAAAAGGAGCTCTCCGGTAGCGAGAAAAATACGACCAATAACCGTATGGAAATGATGGCGGTGATTGCGGCGCTCGAGGCCCTAACTCGTCCATGCGAGGTGATAGTGACAACTGATTCACAATATGTGATGAAAGGCATGATGGAATGGCTGCCAGGATGGAAAAAACGTAATTGGTTAACCGCGTCGAAAAAACCCGTTAAAAATGTTGATTTATGGCAGCGAATGGAAAAATCCGCTGCGAGTCATAAACTCGATTGGGTTTGGGTGCGTGGTCATCAAGGTCATGCCGAAAATGAACGTGCCGACCAGTTAGCTGTCTCGGCTCGAGAAAAACTTGCTAAGTTATAAAGAAGTTCAAAAATTATATGACGATGAAATTAGGTTAAACGGAGTAAGACTAGTGGCTGAACAAAAAATCAAACGGCAGGTAGTGCTCGATACTGAAACGACAGGTTTAAGTACGGCCGATGATCATCGTATTATCGAGATTGGTTGTGTAGAAGTCATTAATCGCCGTTTGACGGGCGAGCGATTCCATCAATATATAAATCCGAAACGTGAAATTGATGCTGGTGCGATGGAAGTACATGGTATAACGCCCGAGTTTTTAGCCGATAAACCGCTATTTTCATCAGTTGTTGATGACTTTATGCGTTTTATTGATGGCGCAGAATTGATCATTCATAACGCTGCATTTGACGTGGGCTTTTTAAATCATGAATTAGCAAAACTAAAAGGTGAAAAGCGCAAAATTACAGACATTTGTAGTGTACTAGATACGCTCAAATTGGCTCGAGATAAACATCCTGGTCAGAAAAATAATTTGAATGCCTTATGTCGACGTTACTATGTTGATAATTCTAATCGTGAATTGCATGGGGCATTACTAGATGCCGAGATTTTGGCGGATGTTTATTTAGCAATGACGGGTGGGCAAGTGAGCTTATCTCTCGCTGCTGAAGTGCCAATTGTGATAAATAAAACCAATGACTCGCACGTTAAGGTGCCAACGAACCGAGGTCCGTTACGTATTATCAAAGCTAATCAAGATGAATTACTCGCTCACCAAGCAAACTTGCAACGACTGGATAAAGTAACCGATGGTCAATGTTTGTGGTTTAACACAATTGAGTAAGATAGTGCCAAAAGTGTTGTCATTAATGTAAAAAATCCATTGTTGGCTTGAAATTAGTTTTTTCATCCCCAACTATCTGAATTGTGATAAATAACCCGGAAACTTGATTATGAGTAACGAAGACATCGATAGCATCGATAATACGCAAGCAGAAAATATTACGGAAGCAGAAAATCTTGAACCTGAAGTAGAGATCAATGCCGATCCCGCTGCGTTGTTAGAGGACGCACGTACTAAGGCTGATGAGCACTGGAATGAATTACTACGAGCCCGTGCTGACATGGAGAATTTACGTCGCCGTCAAGCACGTGATTTAGAAAATGCTCATAAACATGCCTTAGATAGATTTGTTGCTGAATTATTGCCAGTCTACGATAGTATGGAATTAGGTTTAAATGCTGCTAATGCTGATGGCGCATCACTAGATGGTGTGCGAGGTGGTTTAGAAATGACCATGAAAATGTTTTTATCATCTATTAACAAGTTTGGTCTAGAGCAAGTAAACCCCACTGATGGTGAAGAATTTAATCCTGAGTTGCATCAGGCCATGGCCATGCAGCCAGTTGATGGCGTCGAAGCAAATAAAGTATTAACGGTAGCTCAAAAAGGCTTCCAATTTAATGGTCGTTTATTACGTCCTGCAATGGTTGTCGTTTCACAATAAAAAATAACATTAGACAGGGTAGGGGCTTGAAATTTTATTTCGTCCACCCCATCTACTATTCAACAGCTGGATATGCCAGTTATAAATTTTAAGAATGATGGAGTAAAAATAATGGGTAGAATTATTGGTATTGACTTAGGAACAACAAATTCCTGTGTTGCTGTATTAGAAGATGGTAAACCACGTATAATCGAAAATAGCGAAGGTGATCGTACTACGCCTTCAATTGTGGCATTTACTAAAGATGGCGAAGTCATTGTCGGTCAATCAGCAAAACGACAAGCAGTGACAAATCCTAAAAACACGTTATTTGCAATTAAACGACTAATCGGTCGAAAATTTAAAGATGATGTGGTGCAACGTGACATTGATATGGTCGCATACAAAATCGTAGAAGCAGATAATGGAGATGCTTGGGTTGATGCGAATGGTAAAAAAATGGCACCACCAGAAATCTCTGCTCGTGTTCTGATGAAAATGAAAAAAACGGCAGAAGACTATTTAGGTGAAGAAGTAACGGAAGCAGTGGTAACCGTTCCTGCCTACTTCAATGATTCACAACGTCAAGCAACTAAAGATGCAGGTAAAATTGCCGGTCTTGAAATCAAACGCATCATCAATGAGCCTACTGCTGCGGCATTGGCTTATGGCATGGATAAAAAACGTGGTGATTCTAAAATAGTAGTTTACGATCTAGGTGGTGGTACATTCGACGTATCCGTGATTGAAATTGCGGATATTGAAGGCGAGCATCAATTTGAAGTATTATCAACCAATGGTGATACATTTCTGGGTGGTGAAGATTTCGACCAACGTATCATTGAACATTTAGTTGAAGAATTCAAAAAAGACCAAGGTATTGACTTATCGAAAGATCCTTTGGCATTACAACGTCTAAAAGATGCAGCAGAAAAAGCGAAAATTGAATTATCTACTAGCCAACAAACAGACATTAACTTGCCATATGTAACGGCAGATGCGTCTGGTCCTAAACATATGGAATTACGTTTAACACGTAGTAAATTAGAATCATTAGTTGATGACTTAATTACTCGTAGTTTAGCGCCTTGTAGACAAGCAATTAAAGATTCAGGTTTATCTTTAGCTGAAATTGACGATGTTATCTTGGTTGGTGGTCAAACACGTATGCCTAAGGTACAAGAAGCGGTTAAAGAACTATTCGGTAAAGAGCCTCGTAAAGATGTAAACCCTGATGAAGCTGTTGCTGCTGGCGCTGCAATTCAAGCAGCCGTTTTATCTGGTGAAGTGAAAGACGTATTATTGTTAGACGTAACACCGTTGAGCCTTGGTATTGAAACAATGGGTGGTGTTATGACCAAACTTGTTGAGAAAAATACTACGATCCCAACCAAAGCGAATCAAACGTTTTCAACGGCTGATGATAATCAACCTGCGGTTACGATTCATGTATTGCAAGGTGAGCGTGAAATTGCATCAGCTAACAAATCATTAGGTCGTTTTGATTTAGCTGATATCCCAGCTGCACCACGTGGTCAACCACAAATCGAAGTAACGTTTGATATCGATGCTAATGGTATCTTGAATGTATCAGCTAAAGACAAAGTGACAGGTAAAGAGCAATCTATCATCATTAAAGCGTCTAGTGGTTTGTCTGATGAAGAAGTCGAACAAATGGTAAAAGATGCTGAAGCGCATGCCGATGAAGATCGTAAGTTCCATGAATTAGTCACGGTCCGTAACCAAGCAGATGGATTGATTCATTCAACTAAAAAATCAATTACTGATCTAGGTGATAAATTAGCTTCAGATGAAAAAGCTACAATTGAAGCTGCTATAACTGAACTAGAAGTCGCGATTAAAGGTGAAGATAAAGCCGATATCGAAGCTAAGACAGCAGCATTAACTGAAGCCTCGGGTAAACTTGCAGAGAAAGCTTATGCAGAAAATGCAGAAGCGGGCGAAGCTACAGCTGATGCGGCTAAAGAAGCTGACGATGTAGTTGATGCTGAATTTGAAGAAGTAGAAGACGACAAAAAATAAACGCTTAATTAGTTTATTTTTTATTCAAAAACAGGCGCGGGATATTCTCGCGCCTGTTTTGTTGTATTAGATGTTGAAGAAATTTTAATAGGTAATTACCAAGATGGCCAAACGAGATTGTTACGAAATATTAGAGGTGTCACGTACTGCGACCGAAGCTGAAATTAAAAAAGCATATCGTCGTATGGCAATGAAATATCATCCTGATCGTAACCCTGATAATGTTGATGCGGAAGAACACTTCAAAGAGGCTAAAGAAGCCTATGAAATTTTATCTGATGCTCGAAAACGTGCGGCATATGATCAGTTTGGACATGCAGGTGTTGATTCTTCAGGAGGTGGTCGTCAGCAACCTGGCGCAGGCGGCTTTAGTGATATTTTTGGTGATGTATTTAATGATATTTTTGGCCAATCAGGTGGTGGTGGCAGACAAGGCTACCGCGGTGCAGATCTTCGTTACCATTTAGATTTAACACTTGAAGAAGCGGTATCTGGTACAACACAAAAAATTCGTATTCCAGTACATGTAAATTGTAAAACATGCGAGGGTACCGGAGCTAAAAAAGGTACAAAACCCGTTACCTGTACAACGTGTGCAGGTCATGGACAGGTTAGAATGCAGCAAGGGTTTTTCTCCGTACAGCAAGCCTGTCCACATTGTCATGGTACGGGTCAGATGATCAAGGATCCCTGTGGTGATTGTCACGGCGAAGGTCAAATCCAAGAACATAAAACCTTATCGGTTAAAGTGCCCGCAGGTGTTGATACAGGTGATCGCATTCGATTATCTGGTGAAGGTGAAGTGGGTACCGGTGGCGCCGCCCCGGGTGATTTATACGTCGAGATGCAGGTGCAACGACATGACGTGTTCACCCGTGATGGTAGCAATTTATATTGTGACGTGCCAATCAGTTTTGTTACAGCAACGTTGGGTGGTGAGCTAGAAGTGCCAACGTTAGAGGGTAAAGCAAGTTTGAGCGTACCGGATGGCACTCAGACAGGGCAACAGTTCCGTCTGCGAAGCAAAGGTATTAAGTCTGTGCGTGGTGGTGCTATTGGTGATCTGATGTGCCGAGTCATTATTGAGACGCCTGTTAAGCTGTCGAACAAACAAAAAGAACTACTACAAGAATTTGATGATACGTTGCAAGGTAGTAGTCACAGTAAACATAGTCCAAAACACAGCACATGGTTGGATGGCGTTAAAAAGTTTTTTGATTAAGTAATGATTGACCATTACTTTTTTACGATATTCTTTATAGAAAGTAATAATAAAACGAATGACTTGATAGTATTTATTTAGAAATAAGTGGAATAAACATAATGGCAATACGGATAGCAATCAATGGCGCGGCTGGTCGAATGGGGCGCTGTTTAATCCAGGCAGTCGAACAGACTGATGGTCTTACGTTAAGCGCTGCAATTGATCGTGCTGACTCAAGTTTATTAGGCGTGGATGCCGGTGAATTAGCAGGTATTGGCAAATTAGGTATTGCTATAAGCGCTGATGTGGCAGCAGCAACCGCTGACTCAGATGTCATTATTGATTTTAGCTTACCTGAAGTTACCATGGCATTATTACCACACTGCATTTCTAATCAATGTCATTTAGTGATTGGTACTACGGGCTTCAGCTCGCAACAAAAAACCGAGATTGAAAAGGCAGCCCAGCAAGTATCCATGTTATTAGCGGCAAACATGAGTGTAGGCGTGAATCTTACATTTAAGTTACTTGATATTGCATCGCGTGTTTTAGGCAATGAAGTTGATATTGAAATCATTGAAGCCCATCACCGCCATAAAGTAGATGCTCCTTCTGGTACCGCATTACGCATGGGTGAAGTAATCGCTGATGCTTTAGATCGTGATCTTAAAACCTGCGCTGTTTATGGCCGTGAAGGTCGTACAGGTGAGCGTGATCGTAATACGATTGGTTTTGCTACTGTACGTGCAGGTGATATTGTTGGCGATCACACCGTGATGTTTGCTGCAGAAGGCGAACGCGTCGAAATAACCCATAAAGCATCAAGTCGTATGACATTTGCATTAGGTGCAATGCGGGCATCAAGTTGGCTAATGGCGCATCAATTTGGCTTATATGACATGCAAGACGTTTTAAACTTACGAGATTAGACTACGCTTGAGTTAGGTCGTTTAGTGCCATTACCACGTTATGCTTTTATGTAGTTAATAACGATTAGCAGTATCACGCGCTTGTTTGGCTCCATTAGTATTACCGGCCGCAGTACGAATAACGGCAATTAAACTCCAAAACCGATTTAGTTGATTGGCTTGTCCTTGAACGAGAGATACTCCTTTCAGGGCGACTTGCTCTGCGAGACTATAATCTTGCAGCGTTAGATGGGTATTAGCTAACGCGAAATACACTTCTGGATCGCGTGGAGCTATACGCTGGGCACGTTGTAAAGTGCTTTGTGCTGAACGTAAATCACCCTCTTCGGAATAGTTATTTGCTTCAGACAGTAAAGCAATAACAGCTGTATTTTGCTGAGCGGGTCTAATGGCCGTTGGCGATACAGGCATTCCAGTGGCTTCAGGTGCAGCAGATAATGGTTCAGTAGTTGCTTGTTCTGATCGCTGTGATTGATCGACCATTTCATCAGATAGCGGGATCGTTATTGCGCCGTTGTTAACGACGGGTTTGGGTTGTTCCACTCTTGGTGGCACACCATTACGGTCTTCTATTGGCGCTTGAAACGTGCTTGAACACCCTGCCATCCCTAGAATAAAACTTAGTAATACAAAACGGTATGTATTTGTTTTTAAAATCATTTTTCTACCTAAATAACTGTTTTACCCAATCAATGGATTTTGATACGGGGTTATCGTCATGCTGATCAACACAATCTATCGCTAGAGTTGGACCAGTACCTAACAAAAATGGCATCTGTTGAGCGCCGAGACAATATTCGGCGGATAATTGGCCGCTTTGCGGATCTATCCACACATACTCAATGCCTTCGGGCGATGCGGCTACAAAAGGTTGAAGTGTTTCAGACGCCATATAGGCTATCCATGCTTGTAAAGCGCCACTTGCACCAGTGAATGGCAATGAAGCATTATCATCCTGACCTAACCAAACTATAGCAAGTCGGTTACCTGTAAATCCTGCAAACCAACTATCTCTTTGTTGATCCGAAGTGCCCGTTTTACCGGCAGCATTAATATCCGCTGGTAAATGTTGGTAGATCGATCTTGCTGTGCCGATTCTCGCCGTTTCTTGCATCATATATTGTAGTAGATGAATAGAATTACTACTTACTGTTTGTTTAAGCTGGAAAGGATAACTCGATAATTCTTGTCCAGCTTTATCAGTCACCATACGAATTGAGCGTAATGGCATTTGAAAGCCATTAGCGGCAATAGTTTGATACATGGTTGCAACTTCCATAGGCGATAAACCTTGGGCACCGAGTAGTAATGACGGGAAGGCATTCATTGGCCGAGTAACACCAAGACGTTGCATTGTACTGATGACTTTATCTAGCCCTAGAGTCATTCCTAACCTTGCTGTAGCTAAATTATAAGATTGAGCGATTGCCTCATGTAATGGCACCATACCGTTTGATTTGTGATTAAAGTTTTCCGGATTCCAGACTTGTCCACCTTTCATGGCCAACTTGTAGGGAGAATCATCAATTTCACTAATTAATGTGTAACCTTGTTCTATAGCCGTTAGATAAACGGCAGGTTTGACCAGTGAACCGATAGGCCGAACAGCATCTAACGCCCTGTTAAAACCCTGATAACGGGTTTGGCGACCACCAACTATAGCTATCACTTCGCCTGTTTGTGGCTCAGTGACGACCACACTACCTTGTAGTTGCTTTAACTTTTTACCATGCAATTTTTCTAGTTTAGTTATGGTGTCTACAAGTGCGGCTTCTGCTTTATTTTGAGCGATTGGGTTTAGGCTCGTAAATACTCGCAATCCTTCCGAGTTTAAATCGGCGTCTTGATAGGTTTCTCGTAATTGCCGTTTAACAAGATCTAAATAAGCGGGATATGCTCCCTTAAGTAGGCTCGAACGTTCTACTATACCCAATGGCATAGTAATGGCTCGTTTATATTCGGCGTCAGTAATCGAGTTTTGCTCATTAAGCGCCCTAAGAACAAGATTTCGACGTGCTTTAGCGCGTTCTGGATGACGTCTAGGATCATAAAAAGAAGGGCCTTTAACCAACCCTGCTAATAAGGCAACTTGATGCAACTTTAATTCTTGAATAGGTTGAGCGAAATAATAATGTGCTGCCGTACCGAATCCATGGATGGCACGAGCACCTTCTTGGCCGACGTAAATTTCATTTAAGTAAGCTTCTAAAATCTCATCTTTGCTGTAATGAAGCTCCAACAGCATCGCCATTGGGATCTCCATTAATTTTCGCGCAAGATTACGATCTGAATTAAGATAGAAATTCTTGATCAATTGCTGAGTGAGTGTACTGCCACCTTGTACAAAGCTACCCGCTTGAATATTGATCCACATCGCACGAGCGATGCCTCTTGGTGATATCCCTAAATGTTGATAATAATCGCGATCTTCAATGACGATTAAAGCATCAATGAGTTGTTGAGGTGCATCTTGTAATTGGATTAAATCTCGATCTTCATTATTTAAGGGATAAATTCCGCCGACAAGAATCGGCTCTAAACGAACCAAAGATATGGGGTTGCCTTGGTAGCTGCGAACATTCGTCAGCAGATCATTAGAAAAATCTAAAACAATTTGTTGAGCTTGCTCATTCCCATCTGGAAAATTAAAGCCACGGGAATATATAATTGCCTTAGAGGTTGAAAACTCAGCCTGACCTGGCTGACTAACCTTACTAACAAATTGATAACCAAGACCTCTCAATTCGATCTTTAAGTCGTCAAGTGACAGTGACAGTCCGGCATATAATTCTAGAGGACGTGCGTATACTTTAGCAGGAACAGCCCACCGCTTTCCCTCAAATTGCTGACGAATATGTATATCAACAAATACCAGTGCAATGCCAAAAAGGACTATCATTGCAAAAAATACTTTATATGAAGTGGAGAGCAATTTCTGTTTGAAGGTAGGTGTCGTTTTTCTTGCTTTACGAGATCGCGTTGGCTTTTTTGTTGTTGCCATAATTAGAGTGTAACGGTCCTTTGAAATTTAGATATTTTTAACGGATCTTGATTGATTTGCTATGATTTAATAAACATAGAGAAGTTTTGATTTAATTCGTATTATGACAAAATAGTGTAATTTTAACAGTCTTTTAGCCTCTACACATGACGATAGCTCGAATTTATTGACATAACATGATTAAAATACAGAAAATAAAAACTGAACTCGCTTATTATCGCGCTTTAACGAAGGATCATCGCACGCCACTAATATCAAAATGGTTGATAGCGGCAGCCGTAGCCTATCTACTAATGCCATTTGATTTGATACCTGATTTCATTCCGATTCTAGGCCAGCTAGATGATCTTATTATAGTGCCTGGTTTGATTTGGCTCGGTCTAAGATATATTCCTTTGACCTTGAAACAAGAGATCCGACATGCTGTAGAGCAAGATCAAATGGCTAATTTTCCAGATTAGTTATTTAAGTTCATAAACGGACTAGTAATTTAGCATTATTCTAGTTTGTCTGGTAAAATCACCAATCCTTAAAATTATAAATTACGGTCTTTTTTTAGTGCTTGTGGCTAAAAATGGGCTACTTACATGAGAGCCTATGGTCAGTCTAGAAACGCCAATTTGTGATTTTGACTTGCCAGCTATTGATTTCTCATTGCTTGGCACGGATGGAAAAATATGGACTCTCGACGAATGTCGTGGAACGAATGGCTTACTGGTGATGTTCATTTGCAACCATTGTCCATACGTTAAGGCGATTTTGGATCGATTGGTTCGAGATACCAATGAATTAAAAAAAATCGGTATTAATACTGTGGCGATTATGGCTAATGATCCTGCTGATTACCAAGAAGATTCTTTTGAAAACATGCAACGTGTTGTAAAAGAAAATAGTTTTAGCTTTCCTTATTTGTATGACGAAACACAACAAATTGCCCAAACCTACGGAGCAGTGTGTACCCCCGATTTCTTTGGCTACAACAAAGATCTTCAATTGCAGTACCGCGGTCGTTTAGACGCAAGCCGAAAAGAAGCTGCAGCACCGGACGCACGACGAGATTTATTTGAGGCAATGAAACTGGTTGCCGAGACAGGCCGTGGTCCACAACAACAAATACCTAGTATAGGATGCTCGATCAAGTGGCGAGCAGCTTAATTTTTTTAAATAGGAGTTATAAACAATGGCTACACGTAGACATTTAGCAAACGCCATCCGTGCTTTAAGTATGGATGCGGTACAAAAGGCTCAATCAGGTCATCCAGGCGCGCCTATGGGCATGGCAGATATCGCTGAAGTATTGTGGAATGATCATCTAAAACACAACCCGACTAACCCTGAATGGTTCGACCGCGATCGGTTTGTTTTGTCGAATGGTCATGGCTCAATGTTGATTTATTCATTGTTACATTTGTCAGGTTATGACCTACCAATGTCATCTCTTTCTTCATTCCGTCAGCTTCACTCGCAATGTGCTGGCCATCCTGAATACGGTTATGCACCAGGCATTGAAACTACAACCGGTCCTTTAGGTCAAGGCATTAGTAACGGTGTTGGTTTTGCGATGGCTGAAAAACTAATGGCCGATCAATTCAATAAACCTGGCCATGAAATCGTTGACCACAACACTTATGTTTTCTTGGGTGACGGTTGTTTGATGGAAGGTGTTTCCCATGAAGCTTGTGCATTAGCAGGAACTTGGGGTCTAGGTAAATTGGTTGCATTCTGGGATGACAATAATATCTCTATCGATGGTCACATTGATGGTTGGTATACAGATGATACTGTTAAGCGTTTCGAAGCTTACGGTTGGCACGTACAATCAGTAGACGGTCATGATTCAGTTGCGATTACTGCTGCGGTTACAGCGGCTAAAGCAGTGACCGACAAACCTTCTATGATTTGCTGTAAAACAATCATTGGTTTCGGCTCACCCAACAAATCAGGCAGCCATGATTGCCATGGTGCTGCTTTGGGTGAAGAAGAAGTTGCACTAACACGTAAAGCATTAGACTGGAACTACCCTCCATTCGAAATTCCAACGGATGTTTACGAAGGTTGGGATGCAAAAGCTGCAGGCGCTAAAAAAGAAGCGGATTGGAATGTTAAATTTGATGCGTATGCTGCGGAATACCCAGAATTAGCTGCTGAATTCACCCGTCGTATGTCGAAAGAATTACCAGCAAACTGGACTGAAGCAACAGATAAAATCATTGCTGAAACTAATGAAGCTGCTGCTAACCTAGCATCACGTCAAGCATCTCAAAAAACAATTGCTGCTTTGGCACCCTTATTACCTGAATTTTTAGGTGGTTCTGCTGATTTAACAGGTTCTAATTTAACAAGCTGCGCAAGCTTCAAACACGTATCTGGTAAAGAGCTGGGTAACTACATCTCTTACGGTGTTCGTGAATTTGGTATGTTCGCAATCATGAATGGTATGGCACTTCATGGTGGTCTGATCCCGTTCGGTGGAACATTCCACATGTTCTCTGACTATGCTAAGTCAGCGTTGCGTATGGCTGCATTGATGAAAATCCGTACTATTGCTGTGTTAACACATGACTCAATCGGTCAGGGTGAGGATGGTCCAACACATCAACCAATCGAAAATACAGCGGGATTACGTTACATTCCTAACATGGATGTATGGCGTCCTTCTGATTCAACTGAAGTTGCAGTTGCGTGGGTTGCTGCAGTTGAACGTGAAAACGGTCCTTCAAGCTTAGTATTAAGTCGTCAAGGTATTGCTGGTCGTAAGCATGATGTTGCTGATTTTGCAGCAATGCGTAAAGGTGCCTACGTCTTATCTGAAGCTAAAGGTTCAGCTGATGTGATCCTTATCGCAACAGGTTCTGAAGTTGATTTAGCAGCACAAGCTCAAGAAGCTTTAGCAGCTGATGGTATTAATGCACGTGTTGTATCTATGCCTTCAACGAATGTGTTTGATCGTCAAGATCAAGCATACAAAGATAGCATCTTAACGCCTGGCGTTAAACGTGTTGCAATCGAAGCGGGTGTAACTGACTTCTGGCGCAAGTATGTTGGCCTAGAAGGCGGCGTGGTTGGTATCGATACCTTTGGTGAATCAGCACCAGGCGGCGTATTGATGAAACACTTCGGTTTCACAGTTGAAAACGTTGTTAAAACTGTAAAAGAAACACTATAAAATTTTTTAAATATTATTTTTTATAGATTAAACATAATGGCGGGTGAGCGTAAGCACACTCGCCATTATTATATTTAAACCTTACAAATCCTATCGAAAACAATTACAAACAAGTAATAGTCTTCATGAAAAACAAATTACAATATTTGTTATGTGCAAGCTTAAAGTAATGAGCCCTGGCTATTACGAAAGTAAAAATTAAGATGAGTGTAGATATATTTGAGTGTGGTTTGAGTTATAAATGACTTACACTTATTGGACGAGATAATAACTGAATAAAATTAGGAAAGTTTTTGGTGGCATGACCTAGTCTGCAACAAAAAGAGAGCAGTATATTTTTAATGAAATCAGTACATTTCACCATGCAGCATCTTAAATCATGCAGTTTTTTGATGAAAATATTGCCGTTATCGCAATTTAAGTCATTTTGCTGTTCTAGCTTTTAATCTTACTAAAGACGAAAGGAAAAAGAGAATGACAATTAAAGTGGGTATTAATGGTTTTGGTCGTATTGGTCGCATGGCATTTCGTGCTGCCGCTAAAGACTTTCAAGATATTGAGATTGTTGCAATAAATGATTTGTTAGAACCGGAATATCTAGCTTACATGCTTAAACATGACTCTGTTCATGGTCTTTTTTCTGGAGACGTTTCAGTTGTCGATGGCCATTTAGTGGTCAATGGCAAAACGATTCGCATCACTGCGGAACGCAATCCTGCTGATTTAAAGTGGGATGAGGTCGGCGCCGATCTTATCTTAGAATGTACGGGATTCTTTTTGACTAAAGAATCGTGCCAAGCGCATCTTGATGCCGGCGCTAAAAAAGTTGTGCAATCAGCACCATCGAAAGACGACACACCGATGTTTGTATTTGGTGTGAATGATGATCGATATAAAGGTGAAGCAATCGTTTCGGCCGCATCTTGTACAACTAACTGTTTAGCGCCTCTTGCTAAAGTAGTGCATGATAACTTTGGTATCAAACGAGGTCTAATGACAACGGTTCATGCTGCGACAGCAACGCAAAAAACAGTTGATGGTCCATCGATGAAAGATTGGCGAGGTGGCCGTGGTATTTTAGAAAATATTATTCCATCATCCACAGGGGCGGCAAAAGCTGTCGGTATTGTGTTACCTGAGCTCAATGGCAAATTAACCGGTATGGCTTTTCGTGTTCCGACATCGGATGTTTCAGTTGTTGATTTGACTGTAGAGCTTGAGAAAGAGGCTTCTTATCCAGAAATTTGTGCAGTAATGAAAGCCGCCTCTGAACATGGTCCCTTAAAAGGTATCTTAGCTTACACAGAGGAAAAAGTAGTATCCACTGATTTTCGTGGAAATACTGCGGCGTCAACATTTGATGCTGGAGCAGGTATTGCGCTCGACAGCACATTCGTAAAGCTCGTAGCATGGTATGACAATGAATATGGTTATACGTGTAATATGATGCGTTTAGTAGAATTAGTAGGTAAATAGTAAGATATTGTTATTTGTTTGACTAAACGAATAGCTTGAATAAATCAAAAAGCTCCGATGGCGAAAGCATAGGAGCTTTTTTTGTTTTATGAGGCTATAGTTAATCTTAAACATAATAATAATTTCAGCGAGAGGAATAAAGTGTATGTCCGTGATCAAAATGTCTGACTTGGATTTAGCTGGCAAAAGATTATTAATTCGGCAAGATTTAAATGTCCCTTTAAAAGCTGGCGTAGTTGCAGATGGCACACGCATTCATGCTTCATTACCTACTATTAAGACCGCGATAGCTGCTGGCGCAAAGGTGATGATAATGTCACACCTTGGTAGACCAACGGAAGGTGAGTATGAACACAAATATTCTATGGCTCCGGTAGCTAATTATCTGTCAGCATTATTAGGGCAACCCGTGCGATTAGAGCAGAATTGGCTGGAGCCAGACTTTATTCCAGTAGAAAATGGTGAAGTCGTTCTATGTGAAAACGTACGTTTTAATATTGGTGAAAGTGCAGATGATGAGGCATTGTCAAGACGAATGGCTCAAATGTGCGACATCTATGTGATGGATGCCTTTGGTACTGCCCATCGAGCCCAAGCTTCGACCCATGGTATTGCAAAATATGCTCCTATTGCTTGTGCAGGGCCTTTATTATCGGGTGAATTAGAGGCATTAGGAAAAGCATTAGATAATCCCGCTAGACCCATGGTGGCTATTGTTGGCGGATCAAAAGTTTCAACTAAATTAACGGTGCTTGAATCATTATCAAAAGTTGTCGATCAATTGATAGTAGGTGGTGGAATTGCCAATACTTTTATTGCAGCCGCAGGTAATAATGTGGGTAAATCACTTTATGAGCCTGACTTGATTGATACCTGTAAAAAGCTCACCGCAGAAGCAATTGCCAGAGGTAGCTCAATTCCAGTGCCGGTAGACGTGGTGTGCGGTAAGGCTTTTTCAGAAACGGCATTGGCAACGACTAAATTGGCTACGGACGTTGAAGATGATGATATGATTTTTGATATTGGACCAAAATCTGCTCACGAGTTAGCTGAAATACTCAAAAATGCCGGTACCATTGTATGGAATGGTCCAGTAGGTGTATTTGAGTTTAACCAGTTTGGAGAAGGTACTAAAGAAATTGCCATGGCAATAGCAGAGTCAAAAGCATTCTCAATCGCGGGTGGTGGCGATACATTGGCTGCTGTCGCAAAATATAATATCAGTGCTGATGTTTCATATATTTCAACAGGAGGGGGTGCTTTCTTAGAGTTTTTAGAAGGTAAAGTGCTACCTGCAGTAGAGATCTTGGAGCAGCGCGCTAGATCATAAAGTCAGAATGGAGCACGAAATCCTTGGTAGTTAAAAGAAGAACTAAAATTGTTGCCACCTTAGGGCCAGCGAGTAATAAGTCTGAAGTTGTTGATGCATTAATTGAGGCTGGGGTAGACGTTGTTCGACTGAATTTCTCTCATGGAGAAGCAAGTGAGCATCTAGCACTTGCTGAAATGGTACGTAATCGAGCAAGTGCATATGGTCGGCAAGTAGGTATATTAGCCGATATGCAAGGCCCTAAGATCCGTATTTCGCGATTCCAAGCAGGGAAAATATATCTAGAGGAAGGTGCCACATTTATTTTAGATGCCGATCTTGATTCTAGTGCTGGCGATAATGACCAAGTCGGTATTGATTATAAACAACTACCACAGGATGTAAATCGGGGCGATACATTACTACTTGATGATGGGCGCATTGTATTTTGGGTCGAGCAAGTCGAAGGCCAACGCGTAATTTGTCGCGTGATCGTCGGTGGCGAGTTGTCAAATAATAAAGGTATTAATCGCCAAGGAGGGGGATTGTCTGCCGAAGCATTAACGGATAAAGATAAAGCCGATATTATTACAGCGGCTAAGATGAAGGCAGACTATATCGCTATTTCCTTTCCGCGTTCAGCCGCAGACATTCATTATGCTCGAAAATTACTGCGTGATGCGGGTGGTCATGGCGGCATAATTGCAAAAATAGAACGTGCCGAAGCATTAGATGTACTTGATGAGATTATTAAGGCTTCTGATGCGGTGATGGTTGCACGTGGCGATTTAGGTGTTGAAATTGGCGATGCCGCCTTGCCGCCGATCCAGAAAAAAATCATTCAACGAGCAAGACAGTTAAACCGTGTTGTTATTACCGCCACTCAAATGATGGAATCGATGATAACTAACGCAATCCCGACACGAGCTGAAGTCTTTGATATTGCTAATGCTGTGTTAGATGGTACTGATGCAGTGATGTTGTCAGGCGAAACCGCGGTGGGGAGATATCCTGTCAAGGTTGTTGAAGCCGTCGATCGTATTTGTCTTACTGCCGAACAACAACGAGAAATTCGCGTTTCACACCATCGTATGGATTCACAGTTTGAGGGAATGGATGAAGCCATTGCGATGGCAGCCATGTATATGGCTAACCACCTAGATGTAAAGGCAATTGCGGCATTAACAGAGACAGGAACGACCGTGCTATTGATGTCTCGAATTAGCTCTGGCATCCCTATTTTTGCATTGACTCCCCATATTGAAACATTGGGGAAAGTAACTTTGTACCGAGGCGTTTACCCCGTGAGTTTTCAGGTGGATCACGCTGATCATGCAACGTTAAATTTAGAGGCCATAGAGGAGTTGCAGCGAAGCGGTGTGGTCAGTGATGGCGATTTAGTCATCATTACTAAAGGCGACCTTGAAGTACAAGGCAGCACTAACTCACTCAAACTCGTTCGCGTAGGAGACATGGTTAAACCACAAGCTGTAGCACAAAGTTGCGAATAAAAGCTAATGAAATCAAGCAGGATAACTAAGAAATTAAAGAATTTAAAATTAAAATTAAAATTGAAAGTAGCAAAATAGCGCTAACTTCAATGCGACAATTATTAGATTATGCTGCGGAACATAGCTTTGCTTTTAGAGGGGGTAATGTGAATAATATCGAGCAAGTCCGAAATATTATGTAAGCGACGAATGCAACCGATAGCTAATTTATCGTGCAAGATTCAACTGGCGACCGTAAACCTGCTGATGAACTCTTTCTCGGGCATTCAATTTTAGTCTCGACAGAAGAATATCCTCATATTCCGAAAGTAATGCGTTGAAATTGTGATGAGTGCACTTTGCTACGACTGCTCACCCCATTAGTCATTTAAAAATATTCTAGCAACGTTAGCCAAATACATATTTTGTTATGTAAGGTTCAAATTCAGTTCCGTAAGATTAGTTAAAAATAACCAATAACAAATAACCAAGGTAGTGATATTGCCCAAACTGAATAATATCTATGATGAAATCTTTGAATAAATAAAATTAAGACATATGCAAAGTTAATATTGATTCTGACTTAGGCGTGAGTCACTTTAGGTTTCATTCGACAATTTTAGGACAAGAAGAAAGTGTCAATATAGTTGATCTGCATAATTTTATACTGAGACGCTCGAAGCGATATCAGGTGATATATCAAATATGTTATGAAGCATTTGGAAGTGCTTGACCTACCAGTAAGATTAATATTATTCTACTATGTAAATCTTTGGACGCTATGCAAATCGGGAACTTACAGCTAAAAAAAATAATTTATTAAATTAAGAGACTGAATCATAATATTAAGCAGAAACGCCAAATAACGAGCCAACTGCTGCCGTAAGTGCCATCGCTATGCCGCCCCAAAAAGTGACGCGAGCCGCAGCAATCAATATTGGCGCGCCACCGAAAGAAGCTGATAATGAGCCTAATAGTGCAAGAAAAATTAATGAACTAAGGGCGATTGTCCACATTAGTGCGGAATGTGGCACGAACATTACCATTAGTAATGGCATGAACGCACCAACTGCAAAGCTGCTTGCTGAAGCAAGTGCTGCTTGAATTGGCCGGGCTGTTGATATCTTAGAAATGCCTAATTCATCTCGAGCATGAGCACCAAGTGCATCATGGGCCATTAACTGCGTTGCAACTTCAGATGCTATTGTGGGATCAAGTCCGCGTTCAATATAAATCGCCGCTAATTCAGCGTGCTCATGGATAGGTTGGGTTAATAATTCATTACGCTCGCGCTCTAAATCAGCCTTTTCTATATCGGACTGCGAGCTAACCGACACGTATTCTCCTGCTGCCATCGACATTGCGCCGGCTACTAGTCCCGCGATGCCTGCAATTAAAATATTATTAGATGTTGCGCCTGCCGCTACGACGCCTAAAATAAGGCTGGCCGTTGAAACTAGCCCATCATTAGCGCCCAATACTGCTGCACGTAACCAGCCAGCATGCTGAGTTTTATGTTGTTCACTGTGTCTCATTAATATACTCCAGCAAAATATCTTTAATGGATAAAAGCTTTAGACGATGATTTATTAAAAAATACTTATAAATGTATCTTAAACCTAAGATAACGCGTTAGGTAAAGCGATTGAAATGTTTACAATTGTGAATTAACGTTACAATCAATTATTAGTAAATGTATGTAATAAGGTAAACTATGCGCTTTGATTTTATTGAGAAAACTTCGTGCTGCAGTTATTAACGATTGCTGGCGGCGGTGCTTTAGGTGCGGTTTTACGTTTTGGCATGTCAGCCTATGTTTATCGCTTATTAGGGCGGGACTTCCCTTATGGGACCCTGGCCGTCAATGTGTTGGGGTCTTTATTGATGGGGATTTTATTTATCCTGTTTGTAGAGCGTGGACTTGTGTCGGCAGAGTGGCGAAGCGCGATCATCATTGGTTTTCTTGGCGCGTTCACTACCTTTTCTACTTTTTCTATAGAGACATTGATGCTAGTGGAGTCAGGAGAACTAACCCGAGCAGCCATGAATGTCGTATTAAGTGTCACCTTGTGTTTGGCCGCGACGTGGCTAGGTTTGATAATAGGAAGACAGATTTAATATGAAGACAATTACCATGGTACGAATCTATCTTTCTGAAGGTCGTGACCATTATGAGCAATTAGTGAGTTGGTTATATACTGATAAACGCGTACAAGGCGTATCTGTATTTCGAGCAATAGAGGGATTTGGCGAAGATAGAAAGATGCGAACATCTTCATTGTTAGATTTATCTTTAGATCTGCCCGTAGTTATTGAATTTTTCGACACACCAGAAATTATCACTGGTGTTTTAGAGCAAGTGCAACAAATGGTGAAAGTAGATCATATTGTTACTTGGTCTGCACAATCTGGAATTTAACATGTTAGACCCAAAATTATTAAGAAATGAACCTGAAAAAGCGGCAGAATTGTTAGCGCGTCGTGGCTATGTGTTGGATATAGCAATGTTGGAAAAATTAGAGCAAGAGCGTAAAAAAGCACAATTAGATGCGCAAAACTTGCAAGCTGAACGCAATAGTCGCTCGAAAATGATCGGCAAAGCTAAAGCATCAGGCGAGAATATTGCGCCATTATTAGCAGAAATTGAGCATTTAGGCGACGAACATAAAGCCGCAGAAGTCCGTTTGGCTGATGTTTTACAAAAGGTGACTGATATCGCCATGGAATTACCGAATATTCCACAAAATGACGTGCCAGCGGGTAAAACTGAAGAAGAGAATGTAGAAATTTCACGTTGGGGACAGCCAAAAGCATTTGACTTTGAGCCAAAAGACCACGTTGAGTTAGGTGAAAACCTTAGTGGTATGGACTTTGAAACAGCGGCGAAAATCAGTCAGGCACGTTTTGTTACTCTTAAAGGGCCATTAGCTAAACTGCAGCGTGCTTTAACCCAATTTATGCTGGATCAACATACTGAAGAGCATGGTTATACGGAAACCTATGTGCCGTATTTAGTGAATGCAGATTCGTTACGCGGAACAGGGCAATTACCAAAATTTGCGGATGATCTGTTTGCAGTTGATGGGGGCAGTTTATATTTAATTCCAACAGCTGAAGTGCCAGTGACCAATATTGTTCGGGATACGATTTCAACGGATGCACAATTACCCATAAAATTTGTTGCTCATACCCCGTGTTTTCGTAGCGAAGCGGGATCGCACGGCCGAGATGTTCGCGGTTTAATTCGTCAGCATCAATTTGAAAAAGTTGAACTAGTGCAGATTGTGCGTCCTCAAGAATCTGCGCTAGCACATGAACAATTAACAGGACATGCTGAAGCCATCCTGCAAAAATTAGAACTTCCTTATCGAAAAGTACTGTTGTGTGTTGGTGATTTAGGCTTTTCTTCAAGTAAAACGTATGACTTAGAAGTATGGTTACCTAGCCAGCAAACTTATCGTGAAATTTCATCATGCAGTAATTTCGGTGATTTCCAAGCACGACGTTTACAGGCGCGTTGGCGTAATCCCGAGACAAATAAGCCGGAGTTAGTGCACACACTCAATGGATCTGGTCTCGCTGTGGGCAGAACATTACTAGCCGTTATGGAAAATCATCAAGATGAACTAGGTCGAATTCACATTCCTTTAGCGTTACAGCCCTATATGAATGGTAAGGAGTTTATCGGTGGATGATTTTTCTATAGTTCAGAAAATAATTATTTGGGCGATCCCAGTAATTTTTGCCATCACTGTTCATGAGGTTGCTCATGGTTGGGTTGCACTTAAATTCGGCGATCGTACTGCGCAGATGTTGGGTCGATTAACATTAAATCCAATTAAACACATCGATCCGCTGGGCACGATTTTAATTCCGGCCGTGTTATTGATGATGGGAGGATTTGTTTTTGGCTGGGCTAAACCAGTACCCGTTACTTATCAAAACTTACGAAATCCTAAGACTGAGATGGCTTGGGTAGCATTAGCGGGGCCGATGGCTAACCTAGTCATGGCGATTATTTGGGCATTTGCCGCCAAAATAGGTTTTGGATTACTTCAATCTAATATTGCATTCGGCGAGCCAATGCTACTTATGGGCGTAGCAGGTGTACTTATCAACTCGATGCTAATGATGTTGAATTTATTGCCTTTACCGCCATTAGATGGAGGGCGAATTTTAATTAGCTTATTGCCTGGCCCTTTATCATGGCAAGTCAGTCGTATCGAGCCTTATGGATTCTTTATCCTCGTAGGCTTACTCTACTTGGGCATCATCAGTATGTTGTTGCTGCCGATGATGAATGGCTTTATCAGTTTACTGGCAATGTTATTTAACTTGCCACCACAAATATTTTCAATTTTATAGTAAATACCTTGCTCAATTAACAAGCAAGGATCAGGAGAACACATTGGATACCGTAGCATTACAATCCCGTCGCATCGTTTCAGGAATGCGTCCAACAGGACAGCTTCATCTGGGACATTATCACGGCGTATTAAAAAATTGGATTAAGCTTCAGCATGAATTTGATTGTTTCTTCTTTGTGGCGGATTGGCATGCCCTAACTACACATTATGAAGATACACAAGGTATTGAAGACAGCGTTTGGGAAATGGTTATTGACTGGATTGCTGCAGGAATCGAACCATCAGCTGTGTCGTTATTTTTACAATCACAAGTGCCGGAACATGCCGAATTACATTTGCTGTTATCGATGATCACACCGTTGTCATGGTTAGAACGTGTTCCTACCTATAAAGATCAACAAGAAAAACTAAAAGAAAAAGATTTATCGACATATGGTTTCTTGGGCTATCCTTTGCTCATGATCGCTGATATCTTAATCTACCGTGCAGGTCAGGTGCCAGTGGGCGAAGATCAGGTAGTGCATGTTGAATTAACACGTGAAGTAGCTCGCCGTTTTAACCATATTTATGGTCGCGAAAAAGACTTTGAACAGAAAGCCGAAGCGGCCATTATGAAAATGGGTAAGAAAAATGCTAAGCTTTACAATAATTTGCGTAAAGCCTATCAAGAACAAGGTGATAGCGAAGCATTAGAAACGGCTCGAGCATTACTAAAAAGTCAGCAGAACTTAGCCTTAGGCGACACTGAACGCTTGTTTGGCTTCCTTGAAGGGGGCGGTAAAGTTATCTTACCTGAACCAAAAGCACTATTAACAGCTGCATCAAAAATGCCCGGACTTGATGGTCAGAAAATGTCGAAGTCGTATGGCAACACCATAGCGTTACGTGAGCCTGATGATACTTTGGCAGAAAAAATTAAAAAGATGCCGACAGATCCCAATCGTGTTCGCCGAACTGATCCAGGTAACCCAGATCTTTGTCCGGTATGGCAACTGCATGAAATCTATGCAACTGAAGATCAAAAACAATGGGTACAACAAGGCTGTCGCACAGCTGCAATAGGTTGTTTAGATTGTAAAGGACCGTTGATTGATGCCATTTCTGCTGAATTAACGCCTATTCGCCAACGTGCCGCAGAGTTGAGTCAGCATCCTGAAGATGTACGTCGTATTATTCAAGATGGTAATGAAGCAGCACGTGAAGTTGCACGTGATACTTTAGATGAAGTTCGCTCAGCAATGGGCTTAAATTATAAATAACAGGTGTATTCCAAACCTTAATTATGTCGGGAGACAATTCAAATGTCAGAAAGAATTCAAAAAATATTAGCACGAGCGGGTTATGGCTCACGTCGTCAAATTGAGACGTGGATCAAAGAAGGAAAAGTCCAGCTTAATGGTGAAGTGGCCAGTCTTGGCGATCAAGCAAATATCGGCGATACACTTCGTATGGATGGCAAGCCATTGTCACCAAAACGATTATGGCAGCAGCCACAACAAGTTATTCTTTATAACAAACCCGTAGGAGAGGTTTGTACGCGAAGAGATCCTGAAGGCCGTCGTACAATTTTTCAATCCTTACCCGCACCAGAAGAAGGTCGCTGGGTTAGTGTTGGCCGTTTAGATATCAACACTAGCGGCTTGATATTGTTAACGACAGATGGCGATTTAGCGAACAAATTGATGCATCCTTCAAATGAAATGGATCGTGAATATGCGGTACGTATTTTAGGCGAAGTAACGACTGAAATCATGCAAAATCTTCGTGATGGAGTCGAGTTAGAGGATGGTAAAGCTAAGTTTTCTGATATCCAAGATGGCGGCGGTGAAGGTGCAAATCATTGGTACCATGTCGTTATTCAAGAGGGTCGCAACCGTGAAGTCCGTCGTTTATGGGAAAGTCAAGGTGTACAAGTTAGTCGTTTAATGCGTGTACGTTATGGACCAATTATCATACCTAAACAATTGAAAATGGGTCGCTGGATGATGGCTTTACCGGGAGATATTGAAGCTTTGTACGAGTCAGTTGATTCATTACAAACCTTAGCGGCACCTAAAATAGCAGGACGAGCGCAGCGTGAAAAAACCATGCGACCTCTAAAAAATATGGCATCAAAGCCTTCAAATGTTGGCTCTAAACCATCGCGTCAAAAATCAAGCACATCAGATGTGAAGCCTAAGCGCGAACCTCGGGTGCGTGGACGATAAAAAGATCGAAAAAAAATCGTTTTTAAAAAAGGGCTTTTATTTAAAAGCCCTTTTTTTATAGTATTGATATAGTCATCAAAAATATTTTATTTTTAATTATCATTACCAAGTATAACCGGCGCGCACATACTGATATTTCTACCTGATTTTTTGGCTTGATATAGTGCATTATCTGCTCTGTCAAATAAGCTTGTTCCATTTTCGCCACTGTACAATTGAGCTATGCCTAAGCTTATAAATAACCCAAAATTATGTTTACCATCGTTGCAAATTAGTTGGGACGCCGCAATTCGAAGACGTTCCGCAAGCAAGTAGGCAGACTGACTATCAGTATTGCTCAAAATTAAACTAAATTCTTCACCACCATAACGAAAGGCAATATCACTGCACCGAATCGTTTCGGTAATAGAGTTTGTTAATAGTTGTAGTGCTAAATCGCCACTGCTATGACCATAGGTATCATTAATCACTTTGAAGTTATCAATATCTAAAACGATAAGTGACATAGGTCTCTGTTGGCGATGAGCTAAGTCTATTTCACGTTTTAAACTGGAATCAAATGCACCACGATTATTTAATCCTGTCAGTTTATCTTGTAAGGCGGCGGATTGTGCCTGACGGTATAACAGACAGTTTCGAACTGGATAAATTAATTTACACAGCAAGTCTTCTAATAATTGCAGATCAACATCGCTGAATTTGACGCGACGAGTAAGCGTCAATTCACCCAGCCATGCATTATTCATTTCTAGACGGTAGTGGCAAGCGTGATGACTTCGGTTACCGGTGTTTATGTCGCAGTGGACATCTTGATGTTGATAATGCAAGCTATCGTATGCTAATACTTTAGAAATTTCTTTGTGAAACAGATTGATAACATCATCTAGCTCTAGCGTTGTTTGTAAGACCGATGGCAGACGAGTGGTAATGTATTCGACGTCGTAATTATCATCTTTTGATTGGCTAAAGTCGACGGCATGGCTATGTTTGCCAACCAAAGATAATTTAGCTGTTTCGGCATGAAACTGGTTTTTCATTGTGCTAGTCCTAGTTCTAATTTGCGTGTTGGACTAGATACTGCTAAAAGCGTGCCATTTGTTTTATTTTTATCTATTTCAATCGGTTAATCAAGTTCGCCAGTAAATTGACGACAAGTATTATTGAGCTTTAATAAGCTCGCCATTTATATTCAAGCTGTCTTTACCCATTAGGTATAAATAGCTAGAAACAACCTCTTCAGCCAGCGGTAAGTCTGATGGATTGAGCCCTGGAAAAGCACGACTAAGTAATGGGGTTTTTACTCTGCCAGGATCGATACAATTTACTCGAACACTGCCTTCAGATTCTAGCTCGTCAGCTAGTTGTTTGCTCAGAGATTCAATTCCTGCCTTAGCAATGCCATAACCAGACCAATAGGCTGAATCTTTATGATCATCGGTAGTGAAAATGATTGAGGCGTTATCCTGTTTTTGCATTAAAGCTAGACATGCTCGCGTTAAGAAATACGGTGCTGTAAGATTAACGTGTAGGGTTTCTAACCAAACGATAGGATCTTGATGTTGTACGGGTGCTATCTGTCCCAATGATGCAGCACAATGAACTACACCATCTAAGCGACCAAAATTATCACTTATTGAATCCGCAAGATCATCGTAGTCTGTTATCTTTGCACCTTTTAAATCCAAAGGATAGAGTGCTGGCGTTGCATGTCCTCCAGCAATGATACCGTCGTAAACCTGTTCTAAAGCAGGTATTTTTTTATCAAGTAAAATTACAGTTGCGCCATGCTGAGCAAATGCTCGAGCAACCGCGCTGCCAATACCACTACCAGCACCAGTGATGAGAATAACGTGTTCTTTTAATAAATCTGGTGAGGCAGTATATTGCATGAATTTTTACTATTTAGTAGCTGTAAATTGAGTGAATTGAACTATACCATTTTGGAATTGAACACTCGTTGTTCCAGAATCATCGGTCCATTCACTGTGTATCATAGTGAGTGAATCTAAGGTATGTGTTTGTGTTAACGTTGGTTTGCCTAATAAATCTGTAACAGATTGTTCAGTCATACCTGCTTCTATTTTATCAGTTGGCATTGCTGTATTTGATGCCGCTGATTGGTCGGCCATTTCACTGGTTGCAGCTTCAGATGTCACGGCTTCGCTAGAGGTTGGCGCTTCGTTAATAGTTGCTGTTTCAGCAGTCGTTGGCGTTTTAGCTGCTTCGTTGTCATTATCACCACAGGCAACTAATGCAGAGCAGAGTAAAAGAGAGCTCACTAACAAACGAGTTTTATAGATCATGGTTTTCCTTTGGTATTAATAGGTAAAAATAACAGTATAGCAAGCTGAGTAGATGATATCGACTTAAGTTAATGATTCGTTTATTAGTAGTTCAGCGCAAAGTTTACCATTGCGAATGGCTCCTTCTAGTGTTGATGGATATCTATTAGCCACAAAATCACCCGCTAACCACAAACCATTTATAGATGTTTCACTGTGAGGCCGTTGCCGTTCAATATTTACAGTACACGCAAAAGTAGCACGTTTCTCACGTATAACTAAACTATGCTTGGCTTGATCAGGTAACGATGGCAACAGAGTATGCAATTCTTTGCTTATTAAATTGACTAATGCTGACTTGCTCAATTTTTCGTGTTGACCTGGTGCACTGATAACTACGGCGACAAGGCCTGGTGTTTGTGAACTTCGATCAAACACCCATTGACTGACAGTACCCGTCATACCAAACATCTGTGAGGGTAAACTGACGGGAGCTGGATAATATAAATAAACGGTACTAATAGGATATTCATCAGGTTTAGTGATATTAAAATAAGGCGAAACTAGATCCGCACACTGTCGAGGACTCGTCGCCAAAATAACATTTTTAGCGAAAATCTTATGATCTTCTCGGCAGACGATGCCTTGAACTTTATTATCGACAATAATCAGCGATTTGGCTCGCGTTTGTAAACTGATTTTACCGCCATGGTGTTTAATGAAGTTTGCTGCAGCATTGGGGAATACATCACCTAACGGAACGCGAGGTATTAAAGAATCAGCAGACGATTGTCCTCTGCCAAGACTCTCTTGTAATACAGTTGCTAAGCAGTGAGCTGAGGCCTCTTTTATAGGTGTGTTTAGAGTAGCTAGACAAAGAGGTACCCAGAGTTGTTTTATTAATCGCTCAGACTGTTTGGTTTGAAGTAACCAGTCGCTAACGCTTATATCTTTTTCACACAACAATTTTGCAATATCAGATTGTAATTTTGCAAGCTGATAAAAACCAGTAAAGCCTGCGCTCGAAATTAGGCTCCATGATATAGAGAGTGGCCATGGTAGCCAATTTTTTGCAGACAGGACCAGTGGCGAAAATTTAGTGTCATAGATCGTAATGTCCATTGGATAACGATCAAATACTTTTTCGGCAGAAATACCAACTAACGCCATCATATCCAGCATTTCTTGGTAAGCTCCAATCATTAAATGTTGACCGTTATCAAGGATTTTATTTTGCCACGAGACATTGCGTGCACGGCCACCAAGTAGTTTTGCCGACTCGATTAGATGAACGGAGTGACCTTGCTTAGTGAGAGTAACAGCAGCAGCGAGTCCACTCCAGCCACCACCAATAATCAAAGTTGTCATGAATTAACGAGAATTTTTATGATGCAGTTGTTTTTCTTTGCGAGCGATGCGCCAAGCGATCCACAATTTTCTAATGGGCGTTAATGACACTCGATGTTGCATCACTTGGAAATTATCTTTTTCAATTTCAACTAATGTAGCCTCATATATAGCAGCCATAATGAGACCTGTGCGCTGAGTATAACGATCATGCTCAGGCAGTATTTGCAATGCTTGTTGATAATATTGTTTAGCTCTTGCTGTTTGAAATTTAAGTAGTTCGATAAGCTCAGGACTAGATTTAAGAGCAAGTAAATCATCGGACTTCACATTGAATTGTTGTAGCTCATCTTGAGGCAGATAAATTCGACCGCGTTGTGCATCTTCTCGTACATCACGAATGATATTAGTAAGTTGTAATGCCATGCCTAAATTTTCAGCGTATTTAAGCGTTAGTCTATCTTTATAGCCGAATATTTCGACAGATAATAAACCGACAACACTGGCCGCACGGTGACAATATAAGGCGAGATGTTTGAACTCAGCATAACTAAATTGATCGAGATCCATCGCCATGCCATCAATAATTTCCATGAAATATTCTTCATGTAACGCGAAGTTTTGTAAGCTAGATTGCAATGCCAAACCAACAGGGTGGCTTGCAGTCCCTTGAAAAGTACGTTGGATCTCTTCCCGCCACCAAGCAAGTTTTGCTCTGGCAATGTCGGTATCTTCTATCTCATCGACTGTATCATCTACCTCGCGACAAAAAGCATAAAGCGCAATGATTGCTTGGCGTTGTTGAGTAGGAAGGAAGCGGAAGCTGTAATAAAAACTAGAGCCACTTTTAGCGGCCTTATCTTGGCAATATTGATCAGGTGTCATCGTAGCAAACGCTCCACAATGATATCTTTTTGCAAGTGAGATTCAATAATTTCATCAATATCTGCCTCAGTTTCATAGTGATACCATGTACCTTGTGGGTAAATCACTAGCATGGGGCCTAAAGCACAACGATTGAGGCAGCCTGCATTATTAACGCGGATTTTTTTAAGTTTTAACTGTTTCACCCGCTGTTTAGCATAATCACGCAATGATTGCGCATCGCCTTGCTGGCAGCTAGCTCGCCCATCATCACGTTGATGCGTGCAGAAAAATAAATGGTATTTATAAATGTCGGTCATAGACTTAAGAATAACGGATAACGAGATAGAGGCGAAAATTATTTAATGTACAACACTTTAGGAGATGATTTTAAATATGGCAAAAAGTTTATTCTACCTATGCAATGTTGATGAGCGTTATTTGTGGCTAATCAAAGTAGATGGAACTTGACGTATTATAGTGATTTTACCCGATAACTTAAGGTTTTATTACATCTAAATCTGTTTATTATCCTAGAATAATATCGCTGTTATAACAAGTGATAAACAAGGACTTTAAGTCTTATATGTATAGACTTGAATCTAGATTATAATTAATAATGTTGTGCGTTTAGTGAAAATTTTCTAGTCAAATGTTTCGCTTAGAACGTTCGACTAATCGAATAATCTGCAAGAGATATTAATGCTTCTTTATAAGGTGAATCAGATAAAATAGTGAGTGCTAATTTAGCCTGCACAACTTCGTTTTCAGCCGCTTTAGAGGTGTAGGCAATTGCGCCAGTTGATTCTATAATCTCGATAATTTCGTTTATTTTATCGCGCTGACCATTTTCAATGGCTTCACGAATGATAAGTGCTTGTTGTTCAGTGCCATTTTTCATTGCGAAAATAAGCGGTAATGTTGGTTTACCTTCGGCAAGATCGTCACCAATATTTTTTCCGATAGTTTCACTTGATGCACTGTAATCTAATAAGTCGTCAACTAATTGAAACGCACTTCCCAAGTGCATTGCATAAAGTGTCATTGCTTGTTCGACATCAGCACTACTTTCAGAAATAACGGCACCTAGTAAACCTGCCGCTTCGAACAATTTAGCGGTTTTGTGATGAATGACTTCTAAATAACGTGCTTCAGTGGTATCCGCATCATTACAATTAAGTAATTGCAATACCTCTCCTTCTGCGATGACGTTAGTGGTATGCGATAACACTTTCATCAAACGCATAGATTGCATTTCAACCATCATTTCAAATGATCGAGTATACAAAAAATCACCGACTAAAACGCTGGCTTCATTACCCCAAAGACTGTTCGCTGTTTCGCGACCGCGGCGCATATTTGAATTATCAACTACATCATCGTGTAATAAAGTTGCGGTATGAATAAACTCAATTATAGTCGCTAAATTGATATGATTTTGACCTTGATAGCCACAGGCGCGTGCACACAAAATAGCTAAAGCGGGCCGCAAGCGTTTGCCACCACTGTTAATGATATAATGACCTAACTGATTAATTAATACGACGTCAGACTGCAGTCGAGAATGAATCATCGAGTCAACAGTCGCCATATCATCTTTTATGAGGGAATAAATGGATTGAATATCCACAGGGCTTAAATCCGCCTATAATGTGCGTATGAAAAACGCGTACTTTCTCACGCAGAGCAAGATATCGCAAATATTTCACCTTGACTCCGATAAGTTATTTGATCTCTTGATTAAAAGGGGATAGAATTGCCGGTCTTTTGATGGGTTACCCACAAATAACATTTACAATTATTTTGGAGACAGCGATGTACGCTATTGTCGCGACTGGCGGTAAACAATACCGCGTTAGAGAGGGCGAAACGCTCCGTGTAGAAAAATTATTTGCTGAAGCTGGTGAAACAGTTGAATTAGATAAAGTTTTACTTATTGGTGAAGGCGATGATATCAAGATTGGTGCACCTTATCTTGCTGGCGCTAAAGTAACTGCAACTGTTGCTTCTAATGGTCGTGGCGAGAAAGTCAAAATCATTAAATTCCACCGTCGTAAGCATTATCGTAGACAGGCAGGACATCGTCAGTCTTTCACTGAAATCCAGATCACAGGCATTACAGCCTAAGATCAGCGACATATTTAAGAGGATTTAAAGATGGCTCATAAGAAAGCTGGTGGTAGTACTAGAAACGGACGTGATTCGGAATCGAAACGTCTTGGTGTGAAACGCTACGGTGGTGAATCTGTTCCAGGCGGCAGTATTATTATTCGTCAACGTGGTACACGTGTTCATGCTGGAAGCAACGTTGGTATTGGCAAAGACCATACTTTATTTGCAAAAATTACTGGCAAGGTTTTGTTTGAGACTAAAGGTCCTAACAACCGTAGCTACGTAAGTATTATTGCTGCATAAAATATAATGTGAGCCCATTTTGGGGCAAACAGCTAAGGGGCCCCGCTGATGCGGGGCTTTTTTGTTTCTGGACGTTAATTTTTAAAAATGACTGGTATATTTAGGGTCATATATGATGGTTGGTTAGAATGAAATTTGTAGATGAAGCGAAAATTACAGTAAGTGCTGGTGGTGGTGGTAATGGCTGCCTAAGTTTTCGCCGTGAAAAATATATACCCTTTGGTGGTCCTGATGGCGGCGACGGCGGTGATGGTGGCGATCTGTATTTAATTGCTGATAAGCAGGTTAATACACTCATTGATTTTCGTTACAAGCGTAGCTATAAAGCTGAACGTGGTGAACATGGACGGGGCAAACTATGCAGTGGCGCCCATGGAGAAGACCTGTTTATCAACGTTCCTATAGGTACCGAAGCATGGGATGATGATACTGATGAATTAATCGGTGATCTAGTCAATGATGGCGATAAATTATTAGTCGCAAAGGGTGGATGGCATGGTTTGGGTAATGCCCGCTACAAATCAAGTACCAACCGTGCACCACGACAAACTTCAGACGGTACACCTGGTGAAGAACGTCATTTACGTTTAGAAATGAAACTTTTAGCAGATATCGGGTTATTAGGTTTACCTAATGCTGGAAAATCTACTTTCATTCGTCAAGTTTCTGCTGCACAACCCAAAGTAGCTGATTATCCTTTTACGACTCTACACCCTAATCTAGGCGTAGTAACCATGAAGGATGTGCGTAGTTTTGTGATTGCGGATGTGCCTGGTTTGGTTGAAGGTGCTGCAGAAGGTGCAGGCCTTGGACTGCAATTTCTGAAACATTTAACGCGAACTCGATTGTTGTTACATATGGTTGATATGGTACCTATTGATGCCAAACAAGATCCTGTTGAAAGTGTTTTAACCATCAACCGTGAACTTGAGCATTACAGTGAAGCCCTTGGAAGTCAACCGCAGTGGTTAGTACTCAATAAAATGGATTTGATACCTGAAGATATTCGAGAAGAGATGTGTCAGGAAGTATTAGATCGATTAAATTGGCAAGGTAAAGTGTTCCGTATTAGTGGACATTCCGGTGAAGCTTGTGACGAATTATGTGAACAAATTATGGATTATTTAGATGAATTAACTGAAGCAGAGCTAGCTAAAGCTGCATTAGAAGCTGCACAGTTAGAGGAATAAAGAGTGATCAGTCCGCACCAGCAACTTGTTAATACTAAACGTTGGGTTATCAAAATAGGCAGTGCTCTGCTCACTCGGGTAGGTGAAGGATTAGATTATGACCGCATCCGTTGGCTAAGTGGTGAAATTGCGGAATTGCGAGCTCATGGAAAAGAGGTGGTTCTTGTAACCTCCGGATCTGTATCAGCTGGGATGCAACAGTTAGGTTGGACTAAACGACCACATGCCCTGCATAAATTGCAAGCTGCAGCCAGTGTAGGCCAGATGAAGTTAATTCAAGCTTATGCGTCAGAATGCAAAAAACATGATATTCATACCGCGCAGATCTTACTGACTCATTCTGACTTATCTGATCGTGGGCGATACCTTAATGCGCGGAGTGTTTTGCATACTTTATTAGACATGGGTGTGCTGCCTGTTGTTAATGAAAACGATACGATCGCAACTGAAGAAATTCGTTTTGGTGACAATGATACTTTGGCAGCAATGACCGCGAATTTAGTTGAAGCTGATGTGTTAGTAATTTTAACGGATCAGGATGGCTTATTTGATTCAGATCCAAGACTTAATCCTGATGCGCGAATGATTGCTGCATCTGCAGCCAGTAACCCAGCATTAGACGATATGGCTGGGAATGGCACAGGCTCTCTTGGTCGTGGTGGAATGGCCACTAAATTACTCGCTGCACGCAGAGCTGCGCGCTCTGGCGCTGTTACAGTTATATTATCTGGTCACGATCCTGATAATTTACGTCACTTGGCGGCAGGTATCGGTGTCGGTACGCTACTATGGCCTGATAATGAACCAATGACAGCACGCCAGCAATGGTTGTTGGGACATATACCTAAGGGACGTATTAGTTTAGATGACGGAGCGGTTAGCGTTATCCGTCAACAAGGTCGTAGCGTGTTACCCGTTGGCGTTAAACAGGTTGATGGTAAATTCAGTCGGGGTGACTTAGTGGTATGCACTGATATTTCAGGTTTAGAAGTGGGCCGTGGACTAGTCAATTACAATGATGAAGAAGCGCGACGTATTATGGGTCATGCTAGTCATGATATTGAAGCGCTACTTGGCTATTTAGACGAACCTGAGCTGGTCAATCGAGATAATTTAGTTATTACAACCTAGGCTAAACGGGTAGATCTGCGTAGATTTGAACTATAGATATAAAAAAACCGACATTAAGTCGGTTTTTTTATAAAGCAAACATTGCTTAATATTCTATAGTGCACGAATCGCGTTGTTCAAACGACTTTTGCTGCGAGCAGCTGCATTTTTATGCACAAGACCTTTACGGGCTAGTTTATCTAGAAAAGGAACAGCAGCTTTATAAGCAGCAGTTGCTAGATCTTTGTCACCAACAGTGATGGCAGCTTTTAATTTTTTGATGCTTGTGCGCATTGCTGAACGTTGACTAGTGTTAAGTTGGCGGTTATCTTCCGCTTGACGAGCGCGTTTTTTTGCTTGAGCAGAGTTTGCCAAAGTGGTTCTCCTAAAAATTAGTTATTCATACATAAAGAACAGAGCATTATCCTGATTTTTATAGTGTTTGTAAATGTTATTATATATAAAATTTTATTACGGAAATGAATAATGAAAATTATTACGGCAAATGTCAATGGAATTCGAGCTGCAGCCCGGAAAGGTTTTTTCGATTGGCTCAAGCACGAACAGGCTGATGTGGTGTGTATTCAGGAAACTAAAGCGCAAATTGATCAGTTAAGCGATGAACTTTATCATCCTGTTGGTTATTCATGTTTCTATCATGATGCTGAAAAAAAGGGCTATAGCGGCGTTGCGCTATATTGTCGCCAGAAACCCGATGAGGTCATTACGGGTATCGGTCATGATGAGTTTGACTCTGAAGGTCGGTATATCGAGGCGAGATTTGGCAACTTAAGTGTGATCTCTTTATACATGCCTTCAGGATCGTCCAAGGAAGAAAGACAACTATTTAAATATCGCTGCATGGATTATTTTATGATCCGATTAGACGAAATGAAAGCTTCGGGTCGAGACTATATTATTTGTGGTGATTGGAATATTGCGCATAAAAATGAAGATATTCGAAACTGGAAAGGTAATCAAAAAAATTCTGGGTTTTTGCCTGAAGAACGAGCTTGGTTAGATACTTTATTTGATGAGGGGAGCTTTGTTGATAGTTTTCGAGAGTTAGAACAACAAGAACATCAGTACACATGGTGGTCTAATCGCGGACAAGCATGGGCTAATAATGTCGGGTGGCGTATCGATTATCAAGTTTTATCACCTAGTCTAAAAGGCAAAGTATTACTAACGAACATTTATAAAGAACAACGTTTTTCTGATCACGCGCCACTTATTATTGATTACGACTACAAGCTGCTTACAGAATGACCGAGCTTGTTCCACGCAAAAGCTGGGGTGAAACACTAAAGTCATTCATACATCCTAGAGTGGTGACGATGTTATTTTATGGCATTTCTGCGGGAATACCGTTATTACTGATATTTTCATCACTAAGTTTATGGCTACGTGAAGCTGGCGTCGAGCGTGAAGCAGTCACCTATTTTAGTTGGGCAGCATTAGGCTACTCTTTTAAGTTTGTCTGGGCGCCATTAGTTGATAAATTACCTCTACCAATACTTACACGTTTATTGGGTCGACGGAGAGCATGGCTATTGCTATCTCAACTGGCAATTATGTTTGCTATTGGTTTGATGGCATTCATAGATCCCGCGACAGACACTCTGACAATAATGGCATGGGCAGCGGTCATTTTGGGATTCTCATCGGCAACGCAAGACGTAGTCATCGATGCTTATCGTATTGAATCAGCTGAACGCGAGTTACAGGCTTTAATGTCATCAAGTTACATTACGGGTTACCGAATAGGAATGATTATTGCTGGCGCTGGTGCCTTATTTCTAGCAAGCTATTGGGGTTCAACAACAAATAACTATAACTATCTGGCTTGGCAAATGACCTACCTTGCTATGGCAGGAGTGATGGTTGTAGGTGTTATTACAACACTGATGATTCCAGAACCTGACACTGAATACAAACAAAATACCGAAAGTGAGTATCGGCAACATTTCGGACTTTTAGCGCTATTTGCGATAGCTGCAGCAAGTTTTGTTGCTAGTTTTTATTACAGTGCTGATATTGCTATAACGCTGAAATTATCTTTGTCATCGATACTAGGAAATATTAATTTTGCGGGCTTTGTTGTTGAATTAGTTCGCTTAATTATAGCAGTGCTTGTTGCCGCCACTGTGACCAAAGCGATGATTTTATCAGGCCTAATTGAGCAAGATCTGGTAAAAAATACTTACATAGAGCCTGTAAAAGATTTTTTCCAGCGCTATGGGCTGGCTTTAGCATGGTTGTTATTAGCCTTAATTGGGCTATATCGAATATCTGATATTATGCTGGGCATTATTTCGAATATTTTTTATCAAGACTTAGGATTTACAAAAATCGAAATAGCCAGTGTTGTTAAAACGTTTGGTTTATTTATGACTATTGCTGGCGGATTTTTAGGTGGATTGTTAGCGGTACGCTTCGGTGTTATGCGTATTTTATTTCTAGGTGCGTTATTATCTGCGCTAACAAATTTATTATTTATGGTTCTGGCAGCTACTGGTCATGATATGTTTATATTGTACGTTGTTATATCAGCGGATAATCTTTCAGCTGGTTTAGCTAGCGCTGCTTTTATCGCCTTTTTATCAAGTCTGACTAATATTTCATTCACCGCCGTTCAATATGCCATTTTTAGCTCTTTAATGACGCTATTACCAAAGATATTAGGCGGGTACTCTGGCTCGATAGTGGATGCCTTAGGTTATCAGTCCTTCTTCTTAGTTACCGCATTAATGGGCATTCCGGTACTGATACTCATTTTGTGGGCGGGTAAACATGTCACATTGAATGAAGTAGTATTAAGTAAATAGCGTGAAAAACTTGATGTTGTTACTCTTTGTGATTGCCGCCTGTTGGAAATTGATAGGTAGTGACAAGGTTGTAGAGCTAGGACCTGGAGTCATGATCACGGACGCTCCAAAACAAACAACAATAGAGCGGGTCCATGCTTTCGACTTTAAAAATTACCAAATAACACCTTTAACGAGCTTTATTATCAAAGCAAAAGTTTTATCTAAAAACAATTACATGTTAGGGCGAGAGTCAGACTTATCACCAGTAGATTTTGCCTTAGGCTGGAAAAACATGCCTGATGAAGCCGTGTTAGATAAGATTGTAATTACATAATCCAGCCGTTGGTATCGTTGGCTAGTACAAGACTTCCCTATACCACGCATGGAGATAGAAAATCAGAGTGCCAATATGCACCTTATTCCGGCTACTAACACTATAGAAGCAATGATTAATCAGGTTAAGGAAGGTGAACTAATTGAAATGCAAGGTTATTTGGTTCGGGTGGATGCTAAAGACGGCTGGCACTGGCAGAGTTCATTGATACGAAATGATATTGGAGCGCATGCATGTGAGTTAGTTTATGTCGAGAGTTTTAAAATATTAACCGACAGATAGGTTTTGTAGATTTAATATGAAGCGTAGATTACTATTTATCTGTGTATATGTACTTACTAAGAATGAACGGATTGTTTTGCTGGCTGCTTACACGGTTTTTGGGTGCTTTCAGGCGATGAAATATACGCTAAAGCGCGCAGTATATTTTGTCGGGTAATGGTGCCTACCAATCTATTGTCCATGACCACTGGAAAACGTTTAAATGAACCTTTTAGAAATAGCTCAGCTACTTCAATGATAGGAGTGTCAACATCGATAGTATCTACTCCATGACTCATGAACTCAGATACACGGCCCGCAGCACCTGATTGTTGATAACCAGCATTTAGAGCCACTTGCATGCAGTCCTTTTCAGATAAAAACCCAACCATATTTCCACGTTGATCAATAACTGGCGCACCTGAAATCTTAGCTTCTAGCATGTGCTGAATCGCGGATAATATATCCATATCGGTCGAAAAAGTACATTTGTTCACAGTCATATAATCTTTTACTTTTAATGATGCCAACATAATTTATCTCCGATATTTAATGTTTTTTTGATGCTAAAGCGGCTTTCTTAAGTTCGCAAACTTCTTCATCTTGAGGCGAACAAGCTCCACTGCAACTTCCGGCTAAACCGACTTGGTTTAGACCGCCACAGCTTCCTTTAATAGCTGGTCTTCCCAATATAACACCAATAGCCATACCCATGATGGCTAAAGATATAACAATAAATGTAGCAATAAAAATCGTCATTAGCCACCAAAATCATCAAGGAAAATATTATCTCGTTCTACACCAAGATCTTCAAGCATGTTAACCACTGATGAATTCATCATTGGCGGCCCACACATATAATACTCACAATCTTCTGGCGCTGGGTGATCTTTTAGATAGTTTTCAAATATTACGTTATGAATAAAGCCTGTGTAACCTGTCCACTTATCATCTTCTGTTGGATCGGACAAAGCAACGTGCCACTTAAAGTTATCATTTTCAGACTGTAAAGCATCAAAATCTTCCACATAAAACATCTCACGTACACTACGTGCACCATACCAAAAGGATATTTTACGTTTGCTGTGAATCCGACGAAGTTGATCAAATAGATGAGAACGCATTGGTGCCATACCCGCACCTCCGCCAATAAAGATCATTTCTTTTTCAGTATCCTTAGCAAAAAACTCACCAAATGGACCTGAGATTGTGACTTTGTCACCAGGTTTAAGATTAAAGATATACGATGACATTTGTCCAGGAGCAACAATATCAGCACCAGGAGGTGGCGCTGCTATTCGTACATTCAACATGATAATGCCTTCTTCTTCGGGATAGTTTGCCATCGAATAAGCACGAATTACATCTTCTTTTACGGTAGATTTATAACGCCACATATCGAAGCGATCCCAATCACCACGATACTCTTCATCAATATCAAAGTTTTTGTATTCACTAATATGGGGTGGACATTCAATTTGAATGAAACCACCAGCTTTGAAATCTACTTTTTCGCCAGTCGGTAATTCCAGCACCAGTTCTTTGATAAATGTTGCAACATTATCATTAGAACGAACCGTACATTGCCATTTCTTAACACCAAAGACTTCTTCCGGAACTTGGATTTTCATGTTTTGTTTAACAGCAACTTGGCATGATAGGCGCTCACCTTGTGCGGCTTCGCGCTTAGTGATATGAGATTGCTCAGTTGGCAGAATTGAACCACCGCCCTCGAATACTTTCACTTTACATTGACCACAGGTACCGCCACCGCCACATGCTGAAGAAACGTATAAGTTAGCATCAGCCAAAGCACCTAGTAATTTTCCACCAGCAGAACAGCTAATCGTCTTTTCATCATTAATGGTAATTGAGATGTCACCTGTTGATACTAGTTTTGATCTCGCACTTAAGATCAATAAAACCAATGCCATAATAATGACGGTGAAAAGGCCAATGCCTAGTACGATTTCCATTACAGTTGAATCCCCGAAAATGCCATAAAACCTAGCGCCATCAGGCCAGCAGTTATAAATGTAATACCGAGGCCTTGCAAGCCATCGGGTACGTCAGAATATTTAAGTTTTTCTCTAATCCCTGCAATTGCAGTAATTGCCATAGCCCAGCCTAGTCCACTACCAACACCATAAACAGCACTTTCAGCGAAATTATAGTCACGTTCAACCATGAATAAGGTACCACCGAGGATGGCACAGTTAACGGTGATTAACGGTAAATAAATACCAAGCGCGTTGTAGAGAACTGGGGCATATTTATCCATAGCCATCTCAAGGATTTGCACGATAGCTGCTACAACGCCAATATAACTAATTAAACCAAGAAAGCTTAAATCAATATCAGGTTGGCCTGCCCAAGCTAAGGCGCCATCCTTAAGCAAAAACTGATAGATTAAATTATTCGCAGGCACAGTAATCATTTGTACCATAACAACGGCAATACCTAGTCCCAGTGCTGTTTCTATCTTTTTAGAAACTGCGAGGAAAGTACACATGCCAAGGAAGAAAGATAAGGCAAGATTTTCAATAAAAATCGAACGGATAAACAGACTTAAATAATGCTCCATTTATAGCACCTCTGTCCGATGAACCTGATGAATTTGATAATCAGCTGATTCCACTTGTTCTTTTTTCCAACTACGAATTGCCCAGATAAAAAGTCCAATAACAAAAAACGCGCTTGGAGGTAACAGCATTAAGCCATTCGGTATATACCAACCACCATCATTAACCACGGGGAAAATTTGTTGACCTAATAATTTTCCTGATCCAAAGAGCTCTCGAAAGAAGGCCACGGCTACTAAAATCAAGCTATAGCCCAGACCGTTACCAATACCATCTATAAAGCTCAAGACAGGTGGGTTTTTCATCGCATAGGCTTCTGCCCGACCTAATACAATACAGTTAGTAATTATCAAACCAACAAATACGGAAAGCTGTTTGCTGACGTCATAAGCATAAGCTTTGAGTAGTTGGTCAACGACAATAACTAACGAAGCAATAATTGTCATTTGCACAATGATACGAATACTAGAGGGAATATGATTTCTAATCGAACTAATGAAGGCGCTGGAAAATGCAGTTACAATCGTAAGTGCTAAACCCATAATAAATGCCGATATTAGATTGGTTGTGACCGCTAATGCCGAACATACACCTAACACTTGTAGTGTGATTGGATTGTTATCAATTAAGGGATCGATTAGATTAGATTTGGCTTCGCTGGCCATGAATTATCTCCTTAACTCAGAACGCATCTTTTTCAAATAAGGACCAAATGCATTATCACCTAGCCAGTAATTGACTAAATTAGAAACGCCTCGACTTGTAAGCGTTGCACCTGAGATACCATCAACCTTGTACTCTGCGCCCACTGACTTGTAATCTACATGGCCATGAATTACTTCTATTTTCAGTTCACCGTTTTCATCAAATGCTTTTTTACCATGCCATTGGTCGCGCCATTTTGGATTATCGACCTCTCCCCCAAGACCTGGCGTTTCACCGTGTTGATAAAAACGTAACCCGCCTATTGTATTAAAGTCCCCATCGAGAGAAATAAAACCATATAGCGTCGACCACAGCCCATAACCATGAACAGGTAAAACAACTTGTTTGATCACATCACCTTCTTTTAACAAATACACAGAGGCTAATTTAGCGCGGCGACTGATTTTTGCAATATCCTGTTCAGAGCTGATTTTGATACTTTTAGCAGGATCTTTTGCTGCTTTTCGTTGATCATACTCATTAACATCTATATCTGCGTATTCACCAGTTTCAAGATCGACGACTTGAACTTCAAACTTTTTGAACAGAGTATCAATATCACTATTTTCAGTGATTAACCCTGTTACAGCTAGAATGTTCTTTTTAATATCTGCTTCTTTATTGCTGGTCTGTAGAGGTTTAAGTACTACCGCAGAAGTTGATACCAGTACGGAACAAACTAGGCATAGCAAAGTTGCAACAATAATTGTTTTTTTTGGGCTATCGTTTGGTAAGCTCAATATTTTACCAATAAACCCTTGATTTTGATTAGTTTCTGCCATATTCCTTAACTTCGCTTTAATCTTCGTTGAACATTGGCACGTACGACAAAATAATCAATCAGAGGTGCAAAAATGTTGGCAAATAGAATGGCAAGCATAATACCTTCAGGAAAGGCTGGGTTTATGACACGAATTAATATTGTCATAAAACCAATTAATGCACCATAAATCCAGCGGCCTTTATTAGTCATGGCAGCTGATACTGGATCAGTTGCCATAAATATCATGCCAAATGCGAATCCTCCAAGCGTTAAATGCCAATACCACGGTAAGGCAAACATGGGATTCGTATCGCTACCTATCCAGTTGAATAATAAAGTCGTTGCAACCATCCCCAAAAACACGCCAAAGATAATACGATAGGACGCGACGCGGGTGTAGAGTAAAAATGCAGCCCCTAATAAACAAGCCAAAGCAGATGTTTCTCCGAGTGAACCTTGCATTGAACCAAGAAATGTTTGTGTCCAAGTAAAACCTGCATTAGTGATAGCTTCTAAACCACCGGAAGCACCGAGTGCAAGAGGTGTGGCACCAGAATAGCCATCAATAGCAGTCCAAACTGCGTCACCTGACATTTGGGCGGGGTATGCAAAATATAAAAATGCACGACCCGTTAAAGCAGGGTTTAAAAAGTTTTTACCCGTACCACCAAATACTTCTTTACCCAATACAACACCAAAAATGATGCCTAATGCGACTTGCCATAATGGCGTGGACGGGGGAAGTATTAAAGCATATAGCATAGAGGTTACTAAGAAACCTTCATTTACTTCATGATTGCGAACTGCAGCAAACAATACCTCAAATGCTCCACCGGCTAATAAAGTAGTGAGATAAATGGGTAAAAAATAAAGTAGTCCATGAAACATACTCGCGCTGATGCTTCCTGGATTAAAACCAACGCCAAGTGAATTGATTATAAAACCTCGCCAACCATCAAGCTGGGTCATACCCAGCTGGGCCATCGCTAGATTTGCTTGATGACCCGTATTCCAAAGCATCATCAAAATGACAGGGAATGTCGAAATCACCACGTACGACATCAGCCGTTTTAAATCAATACCATCTCGCACGTGAGGGGAGCCACGAGTAGTATCGGCTGGCGAGTAGAGGAAAGTATCCACCATTTCGAAGACAGCAAAATACTTATGGTAAGGACCGCCCTTTTGAAATGAAGGCTCCATCCGATCAAGGAAACGTCGCAAACGGGCCATGCTTATCCTTCTTTTTCTATTTGTGTAAGATTGCTTCGTAGCGCAGGGCCATAGTCGAACTTGCCTGAGCAAACGAACGAACAAAGTGCTAAGTCTTCCTCATCTAGCTCTAAAGCGCCTAAGGCCTGAGCTGAGTCAGTATCGTGAACAATCAATGCGCGTAATAATTGTGTTGGTAGAATATCTAATGGCATGACAGTTTCAAATGCGCCCACGGGTACCATCGCGCGAGGACTGCCATTTTGAGATGTCGTCAAGTTTAGAGATTTTGCACCCAACATTTTGGATATAAATATATTAAGTGCTGAGAATTTATCTTTACCAACAGGTTTAATCCAACCAAAAAATTCACGATCTGTAGCTTCTGCGATGACTGAGATTTGGTTATGAAATCGACCAAGATAAGCCGCCCAATTGGTTGCAGTGTGACCATTTAATACAGATCCTGAAATAACACGTGATTGTACGTTTTGTACTTCGCTGTGAACTATATCTTCAGTGTTAGCGCCAAGCCGTGTTCGCAATAAGCGAGGTTTATTAACCAGAGGACCTGCTAATGAGATGATCCGTTCAACCCATAGATGTCCCGTAGTGAACAACTTGCCAATAGCAATAACATCTTGATAGTTAATTTGCCATACGGTTTTATGGGCATTCACAGGATCAAGAAAATGAATGTGAGTACTGGCTAGACCGGCAGGATGTAGCCCGGAAAAAGTATGGGTTTCTATGTTCGAGGCCGGCGAGTTTATAATCTGCGCCTTTTCTGATTGACATACAAAGACTTTGCCGTCAGTTAGTCGACTTAATACAGTAATACCAAGCGAATAATCTTTTGCATATTCATTAATAATGATATCTGGATCAGATGCTAGTGGGTTGGTATCTGTTGCTGTGACAAAAATGGCATGTGGATTTGTTTCAGGAAGCGGTGATTTGCTATATGGACGGGTGCGTAACGCTGTCCATAAACCTGAATTTAGCAGATTATTCTTCACATCCTTACGGCTTAATCCGTTTAATTGCGAAGCATCATAGGCCTGAAAAGTAATTTCATCATCACCTTCAAGTTCAATGATCACTGCTTGTAATACTCGTTTCGCTCCTCGCTTTATCGAAACGATCTTGCCAGTACCTGGTGCAGTGAAATGCACGCTTGGATTTTTTTTGTCGGTGAATAATGTTTGACCTAGTTTTACGTACTGGCCTTCTTCAACAAGCATGGTGGGCTTCATGCCTACATAGTCGTTACCTAAAACAGCAACGGATCGTACGGTACTGACATTATCAATGGATTGTACTGGCTCGCCCGCGATGGGCAATTTAAGCCCTTTCTTTATAGAAAAATGCATAGATGCTTGGTTGGGGAGTGTTGTGACCCTCCTTCCGAACTCCCTTCAACTTTAGATGTATTAGTATTCCTACTAGTATAAGTATTGTTTAGACATATGGAAAGGTGTTTCCCGCCATACTAAAAGCAAAAAAATTTAAGCAGAGTCTTTTAGCCAACGCAAACAGATAATAAATGCTAAAGCTGTGGCTATCGCCGCCATACTAAAAGTCGCCGTAGGACCTGGCGATAACCAGAAATAACCACTCAATAAACTGCCTATTGCGCCACCGGCCCCAAAACCAATACTACTGTATAAACCTTGACCTCGACCTTGATTTTTGCCGGTAAAGTTTTGGTGAACCCACTCGATAGCGGCCACATGGAAAGTACCAAAACTTGCCGCATGAAGTAATTGAGCGAACAACAATAAGGCTAAAGAGTCAGGAAAAAAACCTATCATTAGCCAGCGCAATGTACTTAAGATTAGACTGATCAATAAGACTTTACGTATGCCGTAACGTGGTAACCAGCGATGCATAAATAAAAAAACAACAACTTCTGCGACGACGCCTAAGGCCCAGAGTTGCCCTATCAACGTCCTACTATAGTGATGTTGTTCTAAGTAAATAGTATAAAACGTGTAATAAGGCCCGTGGCTTAGTTGAATTAGAAAACAAATCGCTAAAAAAGCGAGGACTTCTGGACGTTTTAAAATCGTCATTATTGGCTGATGATTTAAGCTTAAATGACTGGGTGTGGACTCCGGAACGGTCAAGCTGATGAGCCAAATTGATAACAAGCTAATCAGCATGGTGTACGGGATGATGCTGGCATCAAAATGCTCAAGTAAAACACCTAAGATGACGACAATAACGATAAAACCGACAGAACCCCATATCCTGATTTTACTGTAGTGATGAGTCTGATTACCGAGATGTTGTAATGTTGTGACTTCAAACTGCGGCAGGGTGGCATTCCAGAAAAAGCTGAACAGCAGCATTACGCCTGCAATCCAGATATAACTATCATCAAATAGTACCGCTGCGAACGCAATAGAACTCATCAAAGTGCCCAAACGGACAATCTTCATGCGTTGCCCGTGATGATCAGCTATCCAACTCCAGATATTAGGAGCCACTACGCGAGTGGCGAGCACTATTGCAGTGAACTCACCTATTTCTTGAGCCGAAAAACCTTTCCATTGCAGATAAAGTCCCCAATAGGGGAGCAACACACCTAATGATGCAAAATAAAAAAAGTAAAAACCAGAAAGCCGCCAATAAGGCTTGTTTTTGAAGGGCACGCCTTATTATGCTTGAGCGGGAATTATCGGTGTTGTCGTTGTGACATCCATATTTTGAGCGCGATGACGCAGCATATGATCCATCAATACAATAGCTAACATGGCTTCGGCAATCGGTGTTGCACGAATGCCAACACAAGGATCATGACGACCTTTGGTGACAACTTTAACGGCTTCACCATCGGTGTTGATACTGCGGCCAGGAATACTTAAGCTTGATGTGGACTTGAGTGCCATGCTAACTAAGATGTCCTGACCACTAGAGATACCACCTAGAATACCACCTGCATTGTTACTCAAAAAACCCTCAGGTGTAATCTCATCACGATGTTCAGAACCTTTTTGAGTAATGGAATCAAATCCGGCGCCAATTTCCACACCTTTCACGGCATTTATACTCATCATCGCATGAGCAATTTCTGCATCAAGTCGATCAAAAATAGGTTCGCCTAAACCCGGTGGCACATTGCGAGCAATAACATTGATTCGAGCACCTATAGAATCACCCTTTAATGCTTTCATATAGTCTTCTATCACTTGTTCTTTATCGGGATCGGGACAAAAGAAGGCACTTTTTTCTATGTGCTCCCAATCAAGTTTTTCAATCTTAATTGGACCTAGTTGGGCTAAATAGCCCTGAATTTCAATGCCATAACGCTCGCGTAAATATTTTTTTGCGATACCACCAGCTGCAACACGCATTGCTGTTTCGCGGGCAGAAGAACGGCCGCCACCGCGATAGTCACGAAAACCATACTTTTGATGATAGGTGTAATCAGCATGTGCAGGTCGAAACTGATGCATGATATTTCCGTAATCTTTTGAGCGTTGATCCGTGTTCTCAATGATCATACCAATAGAGGTGCCGGTTGTTTTACCTTCAAATACCCCAGACAGAATTTTAACTTGGTCTAGTTCTTGACGCTGGGTGACATAACGCGTTTTACCAGGTCGACGACGATCAAGATCGCCTTGTAAATCTGCTTCCGTTAATTCAATGCCAGGAGGGCAACCATCCACAATGCAGCCTATCGATGGACCATGACTTTCACCAAAACTGGTTATAGTAAATAATTTTCCGAAACTGTTGCCTGACATAAATTTAAGATCTCAATAATTTTTTAAACAATGATTTTAAACAATGAATAGAGTAGCAAATCCAAGGAATGCCATAAAACCAACCACATCGGTAACCGTTGTTAGTAATACCCCACCCGATAGTGCTGGGTCAATTCCAAATCGTTTTAACATAATGGGAATTGTGACACCCGCTAGAGCAGCCGCAACTAAATTGATGATAATAGCGGAGCCCATCAAAACACCCAATGAAATGCTACCAAACCAAAAGATGGTAACGATAGCGATAGCTATAGCCCAAATTACACCGTTGCTGGCACCGACAGCCAATTCTTTGCGTAATAACCATCGTTGGTTTTTATCATTAAGTTGACCTAATGCCATTGAACGAATCACTAGAGTCAGGGTTTGGCTTCCAGCGACGCCTCCCATACTCGCGACGATTGGCATTAAGATGGCGAGTGCTACTTGTTTTTCAATGGTAGTATCAAATAACCCAATTACCCACGAAGCTAAAAAAGCAGTAAGTAAATTAACACCTAACCATAATGAACGGCGATGAATACTTTTTTTGACGGGTGCGAAGGTATCCTCGTCTTCGCCTAAACCAGCCATGCTCAACATGGAATGTTCAGCTTCGTCGCGGATAACATCCACCACGTCATCAATAGTAATTCGCCCAACAATGTGATTATCTTTGTCGACCACGGGCGCAGAGATAAGGTCATGTTTTTCAAAGCGATGTGCTACATCTGTTTCCGACATTAATACCGGTATTGCCTTGATTTGGTTCGACATTACATTGCTCACGGTTAGGGAGCGACTGCGACTAACCACTTTGGCTAACGGTAACGTGCCTAGATATTTATCTTCATGATCGACGACATAAAGACTGTCAGTATTGTCGGGTAAATCGCCCAACATCCTTAAGTAACGTAGTACCATTTCGAGCGTAATATCTGATCGTACAGTAACGACGTCAGTATTCATTAAGCCACCGGCAGTATCTTCTTCATGGGCTAAGATAGTTTCTATTCTACGACGATGTTGATCGTCCATTGCCCGCAATACTTCACGCATGACATGTTCAGGCAAATCTTGCAAAATATCAGCGACATCATCCGCATCAAGATCTTCCGTAGCGCTGATCAAATCAGCGGTATCCATATCTGTCATCAAGCCAGAACGAACATCATCACCTATGTAAGATAAAACCTCACCACGCTGATCGGCTGGAATGATTGGCCAACATATTTTTCGTTCATCGGGCGGTAAAGATTCAAGTAGATGAGCCGTTTCAGCAGGATGAAGACTGGCTAATAATCTACGCATGCGTAGAAAACGGCCACTTTTTAACGCTTCAGAAAGCGTCTCAAGTGGTAGGTTAATAGCATGTTTTTCATCAAGCTCTGACATGACTTATTCTCAAAATATGGCGGAGATAATGTGGTGAAAGCTATATTCTATCGGCTTGCCGAGAGGCTGGGTAGTGTTAAATAGAATGTATTATTGTGTTAAAGGCTAAATTCTAGCCACGATGATATGGATAGAACCAAATATTGATTTACACTAATCGATTGTAGTGTTCCATCAAGTTCATTCTAAATTTCAGATATCTATTGTTACACGCAAGTTTGCATCAAGCAATGATGCTAATAATTTGGTTGTATCTGATCAAAAATAATTATGATGCAATGAATCTAATGCTATTAATTTTATCCAATAATATTTGAGCATCACTAGCATCAGCCATCTCCATTATTTGTAACGTATTACTAGGTAATAGCGTTAAATCCGTTTCATTAATGATTTGTTTGACGACTAAAATAGCATTTGGATGCATGCTGAAATGCTCTAAGCCCATGGCGAGTAAGAGTCGTGTATAGCGAGGATCACCCGCCATTTCACCACACATAGAGACCGGAATACCGTGTTTAATTCCTGCTTCCAAGGTCATTTTAATTAATTTTAATACCGCAGGATGCAACGGATCGTATAAATAGTTAACGTTATCATCAATACGGTCAATGGCTAAGGTATATTGAATAAGATCATTGGTTCCGATCGATAAAAAATCGACCTGTTTGGCAAACATTTCCGCACACACTGCGCTAGCTGGGATCTCGATCATAGCGCCAATTTCTATGTGTCGATCATATTCTAAACCTTCGTTATCTAACTCTTGCTTACACAGTTGTAACAAGTTTTTTGCTTGGACAAGTTCTTGTGTACTGGAAATCATTGGAAACATGATTTTAATTTTACCAAATGCCGATGCTCTTAAAATGGCACGAAGTTGAATGCGAAACATGGCAGGAAACTTCAAACACAGCCGAATTGCACGAAGACCTAGCGCGGGATTAGTCGCCGTTTGACTTGATGTACGACCACCATCGACAGTTTTATCGGCACCTAAATCAAAGGTGCGGATAGTGACAGGTTGATTGTTCATGCCTTCAACAACATCACGATAAGCAGCTAATTGCTCTTCTTCTTCTGGTGGCGCCGTCCGATTCATATATAAAAATTCAGTACGGTATAAACCAATACCTTGCGCACCGATATTGCTAATAGCGGAGATATCTTCAGGCAATTCGGCATTCGCTAGGAGATTAATGGTTTTGCCATTACGAGTCTTAGTGGGTTGTGACTTGTATTTACTAAGAGAGGCGATATGTTTATCAAATGCAATACGGCGTGACCGATATTCAGCCTCAGTTATGTCATCCGCACCTGCGAGTAGCATGCCGTTTTCACCATCGACAATCAGTAATTCATTATCTTGAATATAACGACGTACAGATCCCACGCCGACAATAGCGGGAATACCTAAGCTTCGCGCCAAGATAGTGGTGTGAGAAGTCGCACCGCCATGTTCGGTAACAAAGGCTGCGATACCTTGATGCTGCATTAATAACGTATCTGCTGGTGTTAGATCTTCAGCAATAATGATATGGCCTTTCAGGCGACCATCGGGTATTTCATGGTCGGCGACATCATGATCAGATAATATGCGATGAATACGATTAACAACATGATCAACATCATCACGCCGTGTACGTAGATAAGGGTCATCCATTTCATTAAACACATTAATTAGCGCATCGCGTTGCAATTGTAATGCCCATTCAGCATTACAATGACGCGAGCGAATCATCTCTACTGGTACTTTAGAGAGTGATGAGTCGTTCAGCATGAGTAAATGAGTATCTATAAACGCAGATACATCGGTAGGTGCATTGGCAGGGATCTGATTACGAATGGCTTTGAGTTGCTTTTTCGCTTCAGTGAGAGCATTTATAAACCGCTCAACTTCTTCTTCAATCGCAAAAGCGGGTATAAGATATTCTCGAACATCTGGCTGATTATGGAAAAGTATATGTGCCTTACCAATAGCAATCCCTCGAGAAACACCAATACCCTGCAGCTCAAGTGTCATTCACCTTCTCCAAAATAACTATTAATAAGTGTATCAATGGCTTGCAAGGCAATTTCGGCATCTTCACCTTCAGCTGTTACTTTTATTTCCGTACCTTTACCGGCAGCTAACATCATAACACCCATAATGCTTTTTCCATTGACGCTACGACCATTACGAGATACTTGAATATCAGCATTAAATTGAGATGCGGTAGTGACAAACTTAGCCGCTGCTCGAGCATGTAAACCTAAATTATTAATAATAGTGAATGATTGTTCAATCATAATTTATATCCCGTATGGTGACAGCAAACAATGCCTTCTATGCCACCGCTGATGGCTTTTTTCTCTAATTCATCCAGACTCAAATTCGGATAATTAAGCACGCGAATTAACATTGGTAGATTGAGCCCTGCGATGATACGAATATCATCACGATCAGAAACTGCGCAAGCAATATTACTTGGCGTGGATCCGAACATATCGGTCAAAATAAGAATACCGTTACCTTGGTCGAGACCTTTAAGTTCAGTCTCAAATTGTCGTCGGATACTGGCTGGATCATCTTTACTGCCAATGGAAAGCACCTTTGTCGGCAAGGGACAACATGACAACATTTGTCGTGCGGTATTGATTAATTCCGTGCCAATTTGATTATGGGATACGATTAAAATACCTACAGCCATAACAACTCTCTATGTTTCAACAAAATTGCATAATGAGTATCATGGCGTGAATATAACCGTTTTATGTGTTCATTTAATCGCGGTTGAATTAAAACTGTTTTACCAATCATCTAGAAATGCTCATTAAAGTGGTTTGATGTTAGTTTAGTTCATTTTTTACTGAACAAGGATTTGCTTGCATGTTTATCCAACATAATAGCCGGTTGGAAAGTGATGCGGTTGTTAAAATTGATAACGTCAGTAGTGGAAATACTTGATTTAAGACAGTGTAGAATCGCTTTTCTACATTAAAGTTGATTTTTGAATCATGGTGTTGGCTAAGCTCGATTACATAATCAAGAGAATATTGACTTTGCCAAGCCTTGTCACCAAAGATGGTAGGGACAGAAATTAGACCTAGTTCACGAGTATGTAATAAACCCGACAACATTGTGGGGCAGTGGCCAGTGACAATATTATTGGAACAACAAAAATCGATGACGTCATCTGCGATAAGTTGATGATGCTGAGAAAGTAGTTCTAATGCTAGGCTACTTTTTCCGATGGCGGGGGAACCAATGATTAAAATGCCATAACCTGCGACGTTCATTAATACGCCGTGGTGACTTTCTACACGTTCGTTTTGCCTGTCCACACTTGCTTAGTCGTCATCACTCGCCAGCAATATTTGAAATATTTGCTCGGGTTTAGTGGATTGACGGATTCTGGTGCAGGTTTCTTCGTCACGAAATAAGCTGACGAGTCGCGAAAGTTGTTGCAAATGTTGTTCATTGCCATCTAGTGGAACTAATAAACCAAAAACAATATCAATCGGTTTATTGTCTGCTGATTCATAATTGACTGGGGTGTCTAGGGTCATCATAGCGGCAATGGTATGATTAATCCCTGGGATACGGGCGTGCGGTATGGCCACGCCCTTACCCAATCCTGTACTGCCCAGACGTTCTCGTTCAAATAAAGCCTGAAAAATAGTATCGGCTGTTGCCGCTGGGGTATTGGCGGCTAACAACTGACTTAAGTTTTCAATAACGCGTTTTTTACTTGTGGCAACATCATGACAACGAATATTGTCAGCGTTAATGAGTAGAGCGGCAATGAGCATAATAAAACCTGAGATTAACCTGCGTTATGTTTCATATCATGGCCATCAGCTTGGTGATGGTTTTTGATTTTATCTTTATGTTTGATAATTTGACGGTCAAGTTTTGCAATCAAATTATCTATCGCGGTGTACATATTTTCACCTTCATCCGAAGCAAATAAGTCTGCGCCACTAGCATGTACAGTGGCTTCAGCTTTTTGACGATCTTTTTCAATCGATAAAATGACATGGACGTTGGTCATGTGATCAAAATGTCGTGTTAGTTTTTCAAACTTATTATTAACATGGTCACGAAGACTATCGGTGATATCAACATGTTGTCCGGTTAAGTTTAATTGCATTTTGCTACTCCTGTTGGTCAATAAAAAACTGATTTACACCAGTCGCTTGCGTTCATTAGAGGGCGAAATAGATAAGGTTTCTCGATATTTCGCGATGGTTCTGCGTGCCACATTAATACCTTGGTCTACTAGAATGTTGGCAATTTTACTATCGCTGAGAGGTTTTCGTGGATTTTCGGCGAGTACCAGTTTTTTAATGATGGCACGTATTGCTGTCGCTGAACACTCCCCACCATTATCAGTGCTGACATGGCTGGAGAAAAAGTATTTCAACTCAAAAATACCCCTTGGAGTATGCAAATATTTTCGCGTAGTGACCCTTGAAATTGTTGATTCATGCATTTCGACTATTTCAGCTATATTAGCTAAAACTAGCGGTTTCATTGCCTCATCACCATGGTCAAGAAATCCTTGTTGACGATCTACAATGGCTTCTGCTACTTTCAATAAGGTTTCATTTCGACTTTGCAGGCTCTTTAAAAACCAGCGCGCTTCTTGCAAATTATTCTTTAAATAGGTATTTTCTGCGCTGTTATCGGCTCGCTTGATCAGCTGTGCATAATGCTCCGCAACCTGTAATCGAGGTGCGTTATCAGGATTAAGTGATAACTGCCAACGGCCTTGGACTTTACGGGCGTATACGTCAGGCACAATATATTCTGTTTTATCTTGTTGGATATGACTGCCGGGACGAGGATTCAGCAGTTGAATGGAGCGAACTAATTCGGTGAGCTCCTCGTCAGTTATTTTTAATGCACGTTTTATTTGGGCGTAATCACGTTTAGCGAGTGTATCTAAATGTTTATCAATAAGTTCGGTCAGTAATGATAAATCATCAAGTTCTGTTTCATATAATTTAAGCTGAATTAATAAGCACTCTCTTAAGTCGCGCGCAGCAACACCTACTGGATCAAAATTTTGAATACGATGAAGCACTGCTTCGATCTCATCTTGTTCAACTTCGCTATATTGATCGCCTAAACTTTGCTGAATATCTTCGAGGGTAATTTTTAGATAACCATCATCCTCAATCGCGTCGATGATCGTTACGGCGATTTCCTGTTCGGTCACTGAAAAAGGCGTTAAGCGCATCTGCCAGAGTAGGTGTTCCTGTAATGAATCACCACTATTATCTTGATTATCACGTTCTAAATTGGAATCTGAAACTTGGCCAGAAAGTAGTGACGCCGGTTGAGTGTCGAAGGTGTCTTCCCACTCACTATCGGTTGGTAGTTCATCGGGAATCGAAGCATTTTCTAAACGGCTGACATCTTGATTTTCTTGCGTAATAGCTTTATCAGTGTCTTGTTGATTAGCCGACTGATCTTCATGATCAAAATCATCTTCAAGTTCAAGAAGCGGGTTAGTTTCAAGAGCTTCTTGAATTTCAGCTTGCAATTCAAGCGATGACAATTGCAATAAGCGAATAGCTTGTTGTAACTGTGGCGTCATCGATAGGCTTTGGCCTACACGTAGCTGTAACGAGGGTTTCACAGATCTTGAAAATCAAAATAAAATATCATGGCTCAATAGTACCGCAAGTCAGATGGGATTGCCTACTAGGAAACTGCTTAAAATTTAAAATACTGTCACAGCGGTGGATTTAAAACTTAACCACACCGTATCACCTAAAGATAGATTTAGGCTAACGAGCGCTTCAGGGCTAATGATTACATGGAAGCGTTCTGCACATTCGATAGTTAAACGAATAGCATGACCTTCTTCGGCGACTAATATTAATCGGCCAAAAAAATTATTACGCATACTTGATTGTAATGGTTGTGGCGACACTATTATTTCGCGTGGATCAACGGCGAGATGACGTGCATACAGTTGCGTGCTGGTGACATGAAACTTCATTTTACCGGTGTCAAAAAAATGTTGGTTTAATTGGCCATGATATAAATTCAACAGTGGTGCGGCGGTAATGTTACCTGCCACAAGATTAATAGTTGAGCTTGCTAAAGCGTGTGCTTGAAATCGGTCATGTGTGGAAAAAACAACTGTTTTACCTGATTGTTGAGCAAAATGATTAATACTGTCTTCAAGTTGTTGTATATGACGATGATCTAGATGAGAAAAAGGCTCATCTAACAATAAGATATCAGGCTGATAGGCAATGGCACGTGCAATGGCAACGCGTTTTAATTCACCACCCGATAAAGTATTCGCAGCTTGATCTGCTAAATTAGTTAAATTGACTTGCTTCAGTGCTTGTTTTATTAGCTCTGGAATATCTGATCGCTTTACACCTTGAAGGCTTAGTGCTAACCGAATGTTATCCGCTACAGTGCCCGGAAGCAGAAAGGGCTGTTGATGAACTAAACCAATACGGCAGCGTTGACTTGGTGAGAGTTTTGAACGAATAGGCTGGCCAAAGAAGCGTATCGAGCCATGATTAGGTTGGGTAGTAAAAGCAAGCAGATTGATTAGACTAGTTTTACCAGCCCCATTTTCACCTAGTAGCGCCACACACTGGCCTGACGCTATGGTTAGCTGAGGAATATTGAGTATTATTTTATGTTGCTGCTCAAGTGTGATGTTGTTTAATTCGTAGACTAGTTTCATGATTTATTCAACCATGACAAGGCAAAATTAAGTATAAAAGCAATAATCAATAATATTAATCCTAGCGCTAAGCCCCGTTCAAATTCTCCCTTACTCGTTTCAAGTGCTATAGCGGTAGTCATTGTGCGGGTAAAACCTTGAATATTGCCACCTAGCATCATAGCCGCTCCAACTTCGCCAATCGCGCGGCCAAACCCAGTAATCAATGCAGCTAAAATAGCGTAACGAGTTGCCTTAACCACCTGTACTATTAACGAATAAGGTCTTGCGCCTAAACTGATTAAGGTGGGTATTAAGCGAGGATCTGCCGATTTCACTGCGACGATGGTTAAGTTCATCATGATCGGGAAAACTAAAATAGTTTCTGCGATGATGACCGCTGTAGGCGTGTAAAGCAGCCCCCAGCTACCAAGAGGACCTAGGCGACTAAACATGCCATAAAGCAACAAGCCGATGACGACAGTAGGCATCGACATTAACGTATTAAGCAGGTGTTGCAAGGTCGCTTTGCCTGTAAATGAATTAAGCGCCATGGAAACCCCTGCCGGAATAGCCAGTAGTGCGGCGATAAGCGTTGCGATTATGGAAATAGAAACAGACGTAACAACGATGCGAAAAATATCAGCATCGAGAGAGATAATTAAGCTAAAAGCAGCTAGCAAAGATTCTGTAAAATAATTCATGGCGATCGCTAGACCCTATCAAATTTAGGCGATCAAACCTAAACGCTGACAGACAGTGAGCGTTGGATCTGCTCTATTCATTGTATAAAAATGTAAGCCTGGTACACCGATATTTATTAATTTTTGGGTGAAATCAGTTAAAAAATCTAAGGTAAATGCCTGTAGTGATTCAGTATCATCATGGAATTCTTCTAAGCGTTTACGTAACCAGCGTGGAATTTCTGCACCACAGCCATCTGAAAATCGAGCAAGTTGAGAAAAATTATTGATAGGCATAATGCCGGGAATTATCGGAATATCAATGCCGTTTTTCTGACAACGATCAATAAAATATAAATAAGAGTCAATATTGTAAAAATACTGAGTAAGGGCACTGTTCGCACCAGCATCAACTTTGCGTTGGAAATTAATGAAGTCGGCTTGTGCTGATTCTGCTTGCGGATGAACTTCAGGATAAGCCGCTACTTCAATTGTAAAATAATCGCCTGTTTGTTGACGAATAAAGTCGACCAACTCATTAGCATAACGAAAGTCACCAGGATCCCGCATGCCTGAAGGTAAATCGCCACGCAAAGCGACAAGACGTTTTATGTTATGAGATTGGTAGGTTGTGAGCATGTCACGAATACGTTCGGCCGTTGAACCAACACAAGATAGATGTGGTGCGGCATCAATACTGGTTATGACTTGAGCTTGTTGGATGTCGACTACTGCATTTAATGTATTGTCTTGAGTTGAGCCTCCTGCACCAAAGGTGACAGAATAAAAATCAGGTCTTAATGGTGCTAGTTGCTGGCGGACATCACGCATATTAGCAATGCCTTTATCCGTTTTTGGCGGGAAAAATTCGCAACTGATGCTGAGTTTATTGGTCATATTGGTTACACAAAGGAAAGTGGAAGACATTTTCAGATAATTTGTTGTAGCTAAAAAAACTCGACATCCCTGTCTTAAGGAATGTCGAGTTTAACGGTAGTCTTTAGCGTTACTTAATGACTATTAATAACGATAATGATCAGATTTGTATGGACCTTGTTTGTCCAGACTTAAGTATTTAGCTTGAGCATCTGTTAATTCTGTCAGGCTAACACCAATCTTAGCCAAATGCAGACGTGCTACTTTTTCATCTAATGTTTTAGGCAAAACATAAACTTCATTGCTGTAATCTAAATGATTTTCCCACAACTCAATTTGTGCCATTACTTGGTTAGTAAATGATGCTGACATCACAAAGCTTGGATGCCCTGTTGCACAGCCTAGATTGACTAATCGACCTTCTGCTAACAAGGTGATGCGTTTGCCATCAGGGAAAATAACCTGATCAACTTGTGGTTTGACGTTCACCCATTCGTATTGTCTTAATGAAGCGACATCTATTTCACTATCAAAGTGGCCAATGTTACAGACGATAACTTCATTTTTCATTTTCTTCATGTGTTCATGATTGATGACATCGACATTACCAGTCGTTGTAACAAATATATCACCTAAGTTAGCGACTTCATTCATATTTACTACACGGTAACCTTCCATTGCTGCTTGTAATGCACAGATAGGATCAATTTCAGTAATCATAACGGTTGCACCCATGCCGCGGAATGCTTGAGCACAGCCTTTACCGACATCGCCGTAACCTAAAACAACACAGATTTTACCGGCAATCATCACATCTGTAGCACGCTTGATACCGTCCAATAGTGATTCACGGCAACCGTAAAGATTATCAAATTTAGATTTAGTAACAGAATCATTGACATTGATTGCAGGCACTTTCAAAGAACCATCTTTCATCATTTCGTATAAACGATGAACACCCGTGGTTGTTTCTTCTGATAAACCTTTAACGTCTTTCAGTAATTCAGGGAATTCATCATGCATGATTTGTGTTAAATCACCACCATCATCCAAGATTAAGTTTGGACGCCAGTTATTTGGGCCAAAGATAGTTTGTTTAATACACCAGATAGCTTCTTCGTTAGTTTCGCCTTTCCAAGCAAATACAGGAATATTTTGCGCTGCCATTGCAGCAGCAGCTTGGTCTTGAGTAGAGAAGATATTACATGAAGACCAGCGTACTTCAGCGCCTAAGTCAATCAATGTTTCGATTAATACCGCTGTTTGAATGGTCATGTGTAAGCAACCTGCGATACGCGCACCTGCTAATGGGTTTTTGCCTGCATATTCTTCTCGAATAGCCATTAATCCAGGCATTTCAGTTTCAGCGATTTTGATTTCTTTAGCGCCCCATTCTGCAAGACTGATGTCGGCAATTTTGTAATCGGGCGTTAGGTTTTCTATAGGAGAGCTCATGTTTTGATAATCCTTAAATGTTTTTTATGTAGGTCATACTTGAGTCCGATAAGAATCAGATTAATGTCGATCTACTAGGAATAAATTAATGTAAATTTAGATGCCAGCCGCATCACGTAATGTGTCAGCTAAATCAGTGCGCTCCCAAGTAAAGTTAGGTTCTTCACGACCAAAGTGACCATAAGCTGCGGTTGCAAGATAAATTGGTCTGATTAAGTCAAGCATTTTAACGAGTCCGACCGGACGTAAGTCAAAGTGCTCACGTACCAATTGCACTAGTTTTTCTGACGAAATTTTTCCCGTGCCAAAGGTTTCAATACTGATTGAGGTTGGTTGAGCGACACCAATCGCATAAGACACTTGGATTTCACAGCGATCGGCAAGGCCTGCAGCTACGATGTTTTTAGCTACGTAACGTCCAGCATAAGCCGCACTACGATCCACTTTAGATGGATCTTTACCCGAAAATGCACCTCCACCATGTCGCGCCATACCGCCATAAGTATCAACAATGATTTTACGACCCGTTAAACCACAATCACCGACCGGGCCACCAATAATAAATTGGCCTGTTGGATTGATATGGAACGTGGTGTTTTTAGAAATCCATTCAGCAGGCAGTGTTGGCAATATAATTACCTCCATCACTGCTTCTTGTAGCTCTTTTAGTGAAACTTCAGGATTATGTTGGGTAGATAAAACGACCGCATCGATACCAACGGGTTTGCCATCTTCATAGACAAAAGTAACTTGGCTTTTGGCGTCAGGACGTAACCAAGGCAATGTACCATTTTTGCGCACATCAGCTTGGCGTTTCACCAGACGGTGAGCATAAGTGATAGGAGCAGGCATCAGCACATCTGTTTCGTTGCTTGCATAGCCAAACATCAATCCTTGATCGCCAGCACCTTGATCTTCAGCGGTGGCGCGGTCAACGCCCATCGCAATATCCGATGATTGCTTGCCAATTAACGACATAACAGCACATGTTTGACCATCAAAACCGACATCAGAGCTGTTATAACCAATATCTGTAATGGTTTTACGTACAACATCATCCAAATCAACCCAGGCAGACGTGGTGATTTCACCAGCAACAATCGCGGTACCGGTTTTGATTAGAGTTTCGCAAGCTACACGGGCATGCGGATCTTGGCGAAGGATTTCATCTAAAATGGCATCTGAAATTTGATCGGCCACTTTATCGGGATGGCCTTCGGAGACCGATTCGGAAGTAAAAATTAAACGACTACTCATGATCAACTTACCTCATTATTGATTTAATTTAACCAAATATTGAAGAGAGTCGGTTTATGCGTTTGCAGTAAAGAATGCAAACTAGTAAAGCCATTAAACGCAACGCTCATTATTATTTAGTTAAAACTTATTAATAATGAACGCGGTTAAAAAACTGATTTGAATAAGCCTAGCAGGAAGAGTCCTGTTGCAGCGTTCCTTATTCAGACGGGCAAATAGTAGTCTATAATCAACAATAAAACAAGATAAAATCTGCTTTCAGATGACGGTAGATGATGATTTTTATACAATTATTATGATTATCATGGGCAAATGATTTCAGGATTCTGCTCAAATGCCGTCACCATCTTTTCTAGGTTATTGACGACCTCTACACTGGATTGTTCCATTGCCGCTAAAGCGCTAAGTGTGACCACATTATCTTTGGCATAAAAGGCTCTGAGTACCTTGGCACCTTGTTCATGTAATGCTTTGTGAGGCGCAGCGATTTCACGGTAGCCAGGTAATTGTGAAAAACGATCATCACCTTCGCCTTCAAAGTACCATTTTCCAAGGCGGCAATGAGTATGCGTGGATAATTTAGACGGTTGTTGATGAGATAACCCCATCATCACGCGATAGATTTCAAATTTCCATACTATGTGATCAAGTTTGGCAATCTCAACAAAACTACGTAACGCCGTACTGGTCATCGACAGTTCCATGTTTTGTGATGAGCCAAGCATCTTATGCATATCTATAACGACATGCCCAACCCGATCGCTAAAGGCTGAAGTATCAGTTTTAACACCTTGCATTAAAATACTTGCCTTGCCCGTTTCCTTTTGGATATTAGCAACTAAGTCTGAGATTTGAGTACTGGCTACACGAGCACGCGTAGCCAGAGTTCGTACCTCATCGGCTACGACAGCAAAACCACGACCATGTTCTCCTGCGCGAGCAGCTTCGATTGCAGCATTTAATGCAAGAAGGTTGGTTTGCTCAGATATATTGCTGATTGTTTCGACAAAGCCACCAATCTTGAGCGCATTTTCTTGCAAAGAGTTAACGCGAGTGACAGATTGATCCATTTGTTCTGTAATACCGCTTAAACCTGATGCCACCGATTCGATATTGTTACGCATCACTTCGGATGTTTCAGCACCTTTAAATGCCGAATAACGTTCAGAATTTAGCGAAACAGCCATAATTCCTAAACTATGATGAAAACTATTCAGTCCAAGGTTGAATTGTTCTAGATGGCTAAATAACTTCGTTTGCCAATTAAGCTGAAGCTTTTCATATTCAAGTGTTTCTTCTAAAGTATCGTGTTGCGATTGTAGTGATTGGATGTCATGTTGTAGCGAGCTAATAGTCGCGTCACGCTGTTCTAATTTCAGCTGTAACGCGTCAATTTCTTTTTTGTTATTCCAAAATGCCATAACGTTACTTACCCTGAAGAATTAAATACTGCGACGTATAAATTGCTAGCATAGATGATGCCATCAGTATTAATCGATAACAATGCTCCTAAATTTCTAATGAAGTTCCATTATTTTTAAGCCATAATCGTGCCATTTTGAAGTTGGGACAGTGCGTCTGTACTAGTTGCCAAAATGCAGCAGAATGATTATGTTGTTGTAAATGACAAAGCTCGTGAATGATAACGTAATCAATGATGTCGGGTGGTGCCAGAATCAATTTCCAATTAAATTGAATATCACCATTGATCTTGCAACTGCCCCAGCGCGCTTTATAGAGTTTTACGGTGATAGAGCTTGGCGATAATCCAGTTTGAGCTGATAAAAAGGCGCTTTGTGATCGTAAGTATAATTCAGCTTGCTGAGTATACCAGGTGATTAATGCGGCAAGTATTGCCGCTCTCGATAGGATATTTAGTCGGCCATGTATCTCAATTGACCCTGTTGTCTTTATAGCAGTCGCTGGTCGTTCTGCTTGTATTAATTGCAATGAATAACATTTGCCAAGAAATAACAATGGTTCACCCGCCGTAAAGTCTTTTACGGGTAATGGTTGATGGGCTTGATGCTGAAGTTTCTGTTGGATCCAAGGTGTTTTTTGCTGCACAAACTGGCGAGCAATCTCGATCGACTGTCTGGTAGGCATGTGAACAGTGACTTCACCGTATTTAATTTTAAGCGTGGTCGTTTTGCGGCGGCTACTTTTGATCACTGAAACAGTAAAACCATCACCTTGAATTGTTGGCATTCGGATCATTTTTTGATGAAAAACAAACATTTTACGCGCTGATTTGCGAAAATAGTTAATCTTCCTAAATATAGAATATTATGACGCCTTCGAATTTAATGCTAAAACAAGCTCATCGACTATCCATTGCACCCATGCTAGATTGGACTGATCGCGATTATCGTTATTTTTTGCGACTAATATCTAAACATAGTTTGCTGTATACCGAAATGGTGACAACAGGTGCCTTAATTCATGGCCAACGTGAGCGGTTTTTGGCGCATGATGTCAGTGAATATCCATTAGCATTGCAATTAGGTGGTTCGGATCCTAAAGCATTGGCAACATGTGCTCGATTTGGTCAAGATGCGGGTTACAGTGAAATTAATCTCAATGTAGGATGCCCAAGCGATAGAGTGCAATCAGGTAGTTTTGGCGCATGTTTAATGGCTGATCCTCAACTGGTGGCACAAGGTGTGGCGGCTATGCAAGCCGAAGTCACAATTCCAGTTACCGTGAAAACCCGCTTGGGTATAGATGAACATGACAGTTATGAATTTGTGTATGACTTTATTCAACAAGTTTCTGCAGCAGGTTGTGATATGTTTATCATGCATGCCAGAAAAGCGTGGTTGCAGGGCCTAAGTCCCAAAGAAAACCGCGATATTCCACCGTTGGAATATGATCGTGTTTATCAATTAAAACGAGATTTTCCGGAGCTTCATATTGATATTAATGGCGGCATTCAAACCTTAGATCAAGTTAAATTGCAGTTAGAAAAGGTTGATGGCGTAATGATGGGAAGGGCGGCTTATCATGATCCCTATTTATTAGCACAAGCTGATAAACAAATATTTTCAGATGATCACGTCATACTCTCACGACATGAAGTGATACAAGAAATGTTACCGTACATTGAGCAGAGGATGTCAGAAGGCCGACCGTTAAAATCCATCGCCCGTCACTTACTTGGCTTATTCCAAGGCCAAGTGGGAGCACGTGCTTGGCGCCGCCATTTAAGTGAAAATGCTCACTTAAAGGGCGCTGATATTACCGTGTTACAACACGCCTTAAGCTTAGTTCCGGATACCAGTGCCTTTGTTGAGTAAATAAAGTGCAAAGCTAGTCAAGCCGATAATACACAAAATAATAATACCAAAGGCCAGTTCTACCGCTATATCGGAAGCACCTAACATGCCATAACGGAATGCATTTACCATATATAAGATTGGATTAAGTAGCGATACGTTTTGCCAAAATTCCGGTAATAAACTGATTGAATAAAACACGCCACCTAAATAGGTCATCGGCGTCAAAATAAATGTCGGAATAATCGATATTTCATCAAAACTTCGGGCATAGATCGCATTGATAAACCCGCCTAATGCAAACAAAATAGCACTTAAGAACACCATGCTGATCGTGATAAAGATATGTTGGATGTTGAGGTGAGTAAAAAATAATGAAACAACGGTAACAATCAGCCCAACCAACAAACCGCGCGCTGTACCTCCAGCAACATAGCCAGCCAGAATAAGATAATTGGGCACCGGTGCGACGATAAGCTCTTCAATATGATTTTGAAATTTAGCACTAAAAAACGATGATGCGACATTAGAATACGCATTATTTATGACGGACATCATGATGATGCCCGGTGCGATATATTGGATGTAACTAAATCCGCCCATTTCACCTATCCGGCTACCTATTAAATTACCAAATATCACGAAATATAAGGTCATCGTAATCGCGGGGGGTAATAATGTTTGTGGCCAAATACGAATAAATCGACGGATTTCTCGTGAGAATAAGGTGGTAAATGCTACTTGGTGACGAGCGAGTTTGGTGGTCATAGCGTCGCCTCCGATTTATCCACTAAGGCGAGAAATAACTCTTCTAAACGATTGGCTTTGTTTTTCATGCTGGTAACTTCGATGCCTTGCAAACTTAATGTCGCAAATAAATTGTTCAAACCTTCATCACGTTTTAGTTCAACTTCTAACGTAGTGGCATCTATTCGCTGGCAGTTATATTCCGAAAGTGTAAAGTCAGGGCTCAATGGCCATTTTAAATCAAGAATGAAGGTCTCTTTATCAAGTCTATTAAGCAGTGATTTCATATCGGTATTTTCGACTATGATGCCCTTATCTATAATGGCTATATTACGGCACAAATTTTCAGCTTCTTCCAAATAATGAGTGGTTAAAATAATGGTGGTGCCTTGATCGTTGATGGCTTGTAAAAATAGCCACATTGAACGTCTTAATTCAATATCTACACCTGCTGTAGGCTCATCCAATATTAATAGTTGTGGTTTATGAACTAAAGCTCTCGCTATCATCAACCGTCGTTTCATACCACCGGATAATGCGCGAGCAGGAGTGTGACGTTTATCCCACAGACCTAATTGCTTTAAAAGTTCATCGGCGCGAGGTTCAGCGAGGTTGGTAGTCATGCCGTAATACCCGGCTTGGTTTATTAAGATATGTTTAACTTGTTCAAAACCGTTGAAATTAAATTCTTGTGGCACCAGACCGATGTATGACTTAGCTTTTTCCGAATCAATATCGATATCTGTATCAAATACGCGTACAGAGCCAGAAGATTTGGTCACAAGAGAAGTAATTACGCCAATAGTTGTTGATTTGCCAGCTCCGTTAGGTCCTAAAAGAGCGAAAAAGTCACCTTGATTAACATCAAGGCTGATACCTTTAAGCGCTTCAAATCCATTGTTATAGACTTTGGTTAAATTTTGAATGGATAGTGCTTTCATGGTGTTTGTCATAAGCAGAATAAAGTAAGCTAGGTTATCATGCTTCGATGAATGACAATAATTCGCAGATTAAGATTTTACCGCCTCAGACCGAAGCTGAATTGTTATTACGTTGTCAGGATTTGGCGGGAAAAACCTTAGGTATGCTCGCCACAGAACTTAATGTTAAGGTACCAGACAACCTACTTCGCCACAAAGGCTGGGTGGGCAATCTACTTGAGTTATATTTGGGAGCTGATGCGGGCAATAAAGCTGAGCCTGATTTTGTTGGCTTAGGTATCGAGATGAAAACGTTACCTTTAAATTCGCAAGGTCAACCGAAAGAATCGACCTATGTTTGCACGGTGTCGATGACTCAAAATGGGGGATTAAGTTGGCAAGATAGTTGGATAAGACGTAAATTAGCGCATGTACTATGGGTACCAGTAGAAGCTGATGCTGAAATTCCGATTGCTGAACGTTATATTGGTAATGCTTGGTTGTGGCAACCTACGGATAAGCAGAGTTTAGTTTTACAAGGCGATTGGGAGGAGTTGATGGATCGCATTGTACTAGGAGAACAATCAGAAATTACAGCCAAAGAAGGTGAATATTTACAGATTCGGCCTAAGGCAGCAAATAGTAAGGTGCTAGTAAAGGGTATTTCATCGACAGGTTCAAATGAAAAAATAAATCCCAAAGGATTTTACTTGCGGGCGACGTTTACGCGTCAATTGCTTGATCACGTTACGAATACACGCACTAAGTAAAGAATGGATATCAAATTTAGAGGTTAAGGATAAATGCGCACATTAAATGCATTGATTATTGATGGAGAAGAAACATTTAGATTAGCGCTTAAAGCGTCACTTGAACTAGCAGGATTTACAACATCTTATGCCTCAACGGGCCATGAAGGTTTGGATCTGGCTAGACAGGAACGTTTCACATTAGTCTGTTGCGGCTGTCAGTTGCCCGATATATCAGGAAGTGAATTTTGCGGACAAATACGCTCTGTTCGAGGCTATGACTTGGCGTCTATTATCATTTTAACGGAAGCAGATAATTCGAAAATACTTAAACAGGCTTTACTGGCTGGCGCAACGGATATTTTCTGCAAAAAGGATCTTTTCGAATTTAATACTTACTTGCAAAGGTATGCAGAGCGTGAAAGTCGTCAATTATCAGGTCGCGTTTTAGTTGTAGAAGATTCTCGTGTTTTACAAGCTATTATTCTCGATTTACTAACGGATATGGGGTTAGACGTCGATGCATATTCGCATGCTGAAGAGGCATGGGAATCTTTTCGGACAGGCAGTTATGATTTGGTGATTACGGACATAATGCTTGAAGGCATAATGAGTGGTATTTCGCTAGTAAGGAAAATTAGGCGCTTTCAAGGCGAGCTTGGTAATTTGCCGATCATTGCGACTTCTGGTTTCGAAAATATATCACGTAAAATCGAGTTATTTCACTTAGGTGTTAATGATTATGTAGCTAAACCAATCGTCCGTGAAGAACTTCGTCAACGGGTTATTAATCATATTACGAGTTATCAAAGTATCTTAGAGTTAAGATCACAGCAACGATCTATGTACAGTCTCGCTATGCTTGATGAGTTAACTAAGTTATTTAATCGCCATGCATTACGTGAATTTTCAGGAAAATACTTCAGTGAAGCTTTGCGATATAATCGACCACTGACATTGGCTGTTTTAGATATTGATTGTTTTAAAAAAATAAATGAAACAATGGGCTATGTAAAAGGGGATCAGGTTTTAGCTGAATTAGGTGCATGGCTAAAACGTTTGGTAGGTGAGAGCGACATGGTGGCTCGCTGGGCGAGTGAGGAATTCGTATTTCTGTTGCCTGATTGTCATCTTTCAGCGGCTATTGAGTTCATGGAACGCCTGCAAAAGCGCCTCAAACAGTTTAAACCTGCTAGTGTGGAAATTACGATGAGCATTGGACTAGCAACGATGGATGGTGATGCCAAACATAACCTAAATAGTTTATTCGAGCTTGCTGATAGTGCTATGTATCGCGCTAAAATGTCGGGTAGAAATTGTGTAAAATTCTATCAGGTATCTGAAGAATAGGTGCTTATGTTATTTATAGCAGTCTGCAAATGCAACGCATTGGTCATGATCCAGTAAAAATACACCATGGCCACCTTCTTGAAAATCTAGCCATAAAAACTCAATGTCAGGCCACTTTTCTATTACCGCGAGGTCACTATTCCCGACCTCGACAAAGAGCAAACCTTCAGGGTTTAAAAATTCAGCAGCATGTAATAAAATTTGCTCCACTAAAGCTAAACCATTGTCATTAGCTTCGAGTGCTGATGACGGTTCGTGACGATACTCTGGCGGTAAATTTGCCATTTCATCTGCACCGACATACGGTGGGTTACTGAGAATGAGATCATATTTTTGATCTGTAAGAGCTGACCAAAGATCAGACTGAATAGGATGAACCCGATCAACTAAATTATGCTTTTTAATATTTATATTTGCAACGATAAGCGCATCGGCACTGATATCAATTGCATCGATATCAGCATCAGAAAACGCTTGTGCGCACGCTATAGCAATACAACCACCACCCGTACATAAATCTAGAATACTGATGACTGAATCAGCATCTGTAAGCCAAGGCATAAACTGATCTTGAATGAGTTCGGCAAAGGGCGAACGAGGGATTAATACTCGCTCATCAACATAAAACGGCATGCCCGCGAACCATGCTTCATGTGTAAGGTAGGGTACGGGTATTCGATCAGTAATACGACGCTCTACTAGCGTGGCAATGGCTTGCTTTTCAGCATCGGTTAACTTTGCATCTGCAAATATTTCTGGAAATTCAATCGCTGGCAGATGTAGGCTATGCAAGATTAGTTGTAACGCATCATTGAACGCATCAGCATTGCCATGGCCATAAAATAACTCTGCAGCATTAAATTGCGATGTGGTCCAGCGTAATACATCTCTTAGAGTATGAAGGTCGTTAACAATAGTATGCTGGATAGATGCCATTTAATGGGTTATATCGACAAAGTGGCCCGCAATAGCTGCTGCTGCTGCCATTGATGGACTGACCAAATGAGTACGCCCACCTAGGCCTTGACGGCCTTCAAAATTGCGATTTGAGGTTGATGCACAATGTTCACCAGATTCTAACCTATCGGCATTCATCGCAAGACACATCGAACAACCTGGATCGCGCCATTCAAATCCAGCCTCAATAAATATTTTATCTAAACCTTCTAGTTCAGCTTGCTGTTTAACTAAACCGGAGCCAGGTACAACCATTGCTTGTTTAATAGTGCTGGCAACCTTACCGCCATTGATCGCGGCAGCCGCTTGGCGTAAGTCTTCAATTCGTGAATTAGTACAAGAGCCTATAAAAACACGATCTAATTGAATATCAGTTATAGCTTGATTGGCTTGAAGTCCCATATAGGCTAGCGCTTTTTCCATGCCATTACGTTTTACTCGATCAAGTTCTTGAGCAGGATCAGGTACATAACCGTCAATAGCAACAACCATCTCAGGTGATGTTCCCCATGTTACTTGTGGCTTTATATCAGCTGCATTAAAAATAATGGTTTTGTCAAAACTTGCATCCGGATCACTGTGTAATTCACGCCATGCAGCGACTGCATTTTCCCAGTTTTCGTCAGAAGGTGCAAAAGGGCGACCCTTCAAATAATTGATTGTGGTGTCATCAACACCAATTAGGCCGGCGCGTGCACCTGCTTCAATGGTCATATTGCACACCGTCATACGGCCCTCCATACTTAACGCTTGAATAGCTTCTCCTGCAAACTCAATGGTATAGCCTGTTCCGCCTGCTGTACCTAATTTACCGATGATAGCTAAAACAATATCTTTCGCTGTAACACCCATTTTTACTTGGCCGTCTACTCTCACCAACATACATTTAGCTTTTTTCTGAATCAAACATTGGGTCGCTAAAACATGTTCAACCTCAGAGGTACCAATACCGAAAGCTAAGGCACCAAAAGCCCCGTGAGTAGATGTATGTGAGTCGCCACATACCACTGTCATCCCAGGTAGTGTAGCACCTTGTTCAGGGCCCACAACATGCACTATACCTTGTCGGATATCATTTAAATCAAACTCGGTCACTCCAAATTCTTTACAATTTTTATCTAAGGTTTCAACTTGTAGTCGAGAAATAGGATCGATAATACCTTGTTCACGATGACTGGTCGGTACATTATGATCGGGAGTAGCCAATATAGAACTTAGACGATGAGGCACACGATTAGCTAAACGCAAACCTTCAAAGGCTTGTGGTGACGTCACTTCGTGAACAAGATGACGATCGATGTATAACAATGCTGTTATCCCATCTTCATCAGTGCGGACGGTATGTTGTTCCCAAAGTTTATCGTATAGTGTTTTGGCTGTAGTCATGGCAGTATTTATAGCTAATTGAAAACTTCATTATACAGCTAAGCCTACAATAGCTCTATCTTAGTATTGAAAGTTTACTAAACAACTATGTTATTCACTGTTTGTTGAGCAGCTGTTGGTCAAGCAATTATTAAAGATAGTAAGACTTATTCATGCGCTTAGTTGCGAACTATTTTCAAAATATCAACCCTAAAATAAATCTTATATTGATTGCTTGTAGTTATGCATAATGATGATAAATAACCATTACTTGAATGGAAGACTGAATAATTAGAGGCAAAAAAAAACGAGTAACCTTGCGGCAACTCGTTTTTTTATCTTACTTTTTGGAAAAGTGATTATTCCATATTAGCATGTCTATATTTCATTTCTTCTTCTGCTATTCCTTTCTCATGAATAAGATGAGAAACGATAGCTTCCAAGAAAATCAATGTTGATAATTCAAACATGGTACCCATAGGCATGCCTTTAGTTGTGGCAAAACTATCATCGTTACCTATTTGAATCGTTTCATCTGCTAAATCACCAATCGTTGAGCTAGATTTTGAACAGATCAAAACCACTTTTGCGCCTTCAGATTTAGCTTTGTTAGTAAATGAAACAAGCTGAGTTGTTTCACCAGAACCTGAGATGACAATTAATAAATCGCCTTCACGGATGCTTGGTGTACTGACTTCACCTTGTACGTATACGCTATAACCACTATGCATCAATCTCATCCCTAGGAAGTTTCCAACCAGTTTTGAGCGACCTGCGCCTGTAATAAAGATGCGTTTGGCATCATCACACATTGAAACTAATTTAGCTTCGTATGAATCATTAGTAGAACCAAGGATATTAGTGATTTTATTTAAGAGTAGATCACGATGCATTTTATTTTTTCCTTATGCTGCGTCAACTAAAGCACGTAGCTCTTTAGCTGATTCTGCTGGAGAAGCTGCGCCGTAAATAGCCGCACCAACAACAACAATTGAAGCACCAGCGCGAACTGTGTCTTGAATAGTTGTTTTGTTAATACCACCAGCTACAGAAATTTTAACATCTAAGCCAAGACCAGCGATTAACGCTAAGTCAGCAAAAGGTGTTTGACCTGCAGCTTGGGCGTCAAGACCAGTGTGAACACCGATGATTTGAGCGCCATTAGCAGCTGCTTCTTTAGCTACAGCAGCTTTATCTTCAACACTGATTAAATCAACTTGAGCTTCAGCGCCGTTAGCAATAGCAGCTTTGATAACGCCTTTAACTGTTGCAGCATCAGCAGCGCCTAAAACTGTACAGATGTCGCCACCTGCTTCGAAGAAAGGTGTTGATTCATATTCACCCGCATCCATTGTTTTAAGGTCAACTAAGATTTTTTTAGTTGGATGCGCAGCTTTTAATGCTTTTACAAGCTTAACACCATTGTATTTGATACAAGGTGTGCCAATTTCTAAGATATCAACATATGGTGCTACTGCTTCTGCTAAAGCCATAGTTGCGTCGAAGTCTAGAGAATCTAGAGCCATTTGGATTTCTGCCATGTTACATACTCCTAAAGTATTAGTTTAATTTATCACACGTTTATTACGCGATTCGGGACTATATTCAGAAATGGCGACAAAGTCAATCGACGCCATTTCTGATAAATATCAGCTCAATCAATTAAAAAATTAAGCTGATAAGGATTAGTTGAACCTAAGCGGTTAGGCTTCAAGTTCAGCCAATCGGCTAGCGAGTAACTCTTCAAGTGATTCTAAAGCTTTTGCAAAACCATCAATACCTTCTGATAATTTTTCATTTGCCATGCGATCTTCAGCATGCATTAAATCAAATGTCGTTTTGTTCATATCAATTTTAGCGATATCAGAAGCTAAAGCTTGTTCAGTTGATAATTTACGTGGCAATTCACCTTCAGTTGATTGCAATTGATCAAGCAACCCAGGAGAAATAGTCAATAAATCAACACCCGCTAATTCAATAATTTCATCTAAGTTACGGAAACTTGCACCCATAACTTCAGTGTTATAACCGAATTTTTTGAAATAATTGTAGATTGCAGTAACAGATACAACACCTGGATCTTCAGCAGGCGCATATGAATCAGTACCTGTGTCTTTTTTGTACCAATCAAGGATACGGCCAACAAAAGGTGAAATCAATGTAATGCCATTTTCAGCACAAGCAATCGCTTGATGCAAACCAAATACTAAGGTTAGGTTTGTATGAATGCCTTCTTTTTCAAGTACTGCTGCTGCTTGAATACCTTCCCAAGTTGCTGCGATTTTGATTAATATACGCTCACGAGATACACCAGCGGCTTCATACTGAGCAATTAAATCACGACCTTTAGCAATAGTGGCAACGGTATCATATGACAATCTAGCATCAACTTCTGTTGACACACGGTGCGGTACGATATCAAGTATTTTTAAACCGAAAGAAACGGCTAAACGGTCAAATGCTAATGAAACTACATCAGTAGACGAAGCGTCCACTCCGGCAGTTTTACGAGCACCTTTTAAAGTATCATCAACAATAGGTTGATATTGCGGCATTTGTGCTGCTGCAGTAATTAGTGAGGGATTGGTTGTTGCATCACGAGGAGTGAATTTTTCAATTGCTGCAATATCGCCAGTATCGGCAACAACAACGGTCATTTTTTTTAGCTGATCAAGTAAATTTGCCATTTTTGAATGGTACCTTTAATTTCAAAGTTTAAATCCCCACTATCTCCTTTATAAATTAAACGAGACAGTAGACTATGTTCATTTTAATTACTTCAAGCCTTCGCGTAAATTCTGACGGTCAGTCCTGTCTGAAGCGGTTATCTCGAAGTATTAAATTGTAAATGTGTAGCCTAGGTTTAGCTTTGTTTAACCTAGATCACGAATATATGTTTCAACACTTGTAACTTTTTGTGCATGGGCTTGGTTACGGATAAATGATTCGACACCTGTGATAGATTGTGCGCTTGTTTTGTTATTACGGATATAAGTTTCAACACCGGTTAGTTGATTACTCTTATTTGCTTGACTTGCAATGTAACGTGCTACGCCAGTAAGACTATCGTTATTCTTGCTTTCATTTTTGCTATTTGAAACTGATGATGCAACGTGTGCATTGTCAGAAGAAAACAAACCGCTAAAAAAACCACATATTGTAGCCATTAAACTTTTTTCACTCATTAAGATATACCCCTGTTAAATTTGGAATTCTATCGACCTTAGATTTGAAGAGCGATGAATTAATTACTATTTTAAGGTTAACTGTGGCAACCCAGAAGAGTTAAACACAAAGACCTATTATTAAGGCTTTATGCTTTTGCCTACATTTACACTTGTACATTGTACGAAATAATAAAAAACGAGTGACCTCTTAGTCAAAGGCCACTCGCTCTTATCTATTCTAAATTTAGAACATACGCTAAGTCTAGATTACGCTGCATCAACTAATGCACGTAATTCTTTAGCTGATTCTGCAGGAGAAGCTGCGCCGTAGATTGCTGCGCCGACAACAACGATAGTTGCGCCTGCTTGAATAGTTTTTTGAATAGTATCTTTGTTGATACCACCAGCAACAGAGATGCGAACACCTAAGTTTAGGCTAGCAACAAGAGATAAATCAGCAAAAGGCGTTTGGCCAGCTGCTTGAGCGTCAAGACCAGTGTGAACACCGATGATTTGAGCGCCGTTTGCAGCAGCAGCAGTTGCTACGGCTGCTTTATCTTTAACACTGATTAAATCGATTTGTGCTTCAGCATTATTAGCATTTGCAGCTTTAATTACACCGCCCATAGTTGCTTTGTCGGAAACACCCAAAACAGTACAGATATCAGCACCAGCTTCATAGAAAGGTGTTGATTCATACTCACCAGCATCCATTGTTTTAAGATCAACTAGAAGTAATTTGTTAGGGAATTTTGCTTTCAATGCAGTTACAAGTTCAAGACCATTGTACTTGATGCAAGGTGTGCCAATTTCCAAGATATCAACATAAGGTGCAACTTGCTCAGCAAGTGCGATTGTTGCATCGAAATCTAGAGAATCTAGCGCCATTTGGATTAGTGCTTTTGCCATGTTGACATGCTCCTGGTTAAGGGTTAAATATTAATTGTTTTACGCTAAAAATACGCCGGCAGACTATAAGACACAATGCTAATCATTGTCAATTTACAAATAGCCAAATCAAAGTTAACTATCTAGCTATAGCTAGACAGAGATAATTGAATTATGCCAAGCTGTAGCGAATTGCGTGGCGGTTGCGCATTATTTATTACTCAAACTTACGGATGTAATCATGATTAAAATTGATGATTTAGCTGGATTAATTATCGATATGGATGGTGTGCTCTGGCATGGAAATAAACCAATTGAAGGTTTGGTTGAGTTTTTTTCCGAGCTTAGAAGCAGTGCCATTCCTTTTGTATTAGCGACAAATAATGCGAGTCTTACACAACAGCAATATGTCGACAAGCTAGCTGGGATGGGCGTTGATATTGACCATTGTCAAATACTCACTTCAAGTATGGCCACAGCTCATTACCTAATCCAGCATCTTCCTGCTGACAAACGTCGTGTGTTTGTTATCGGTGAAGATGGTTTACGACAGCCTCTTGTCGAACTAGGCTTTACCTTAACAGATCTCTATCAAGTTAACCAGCCAGCTAAAGGTATTTTTGATCAAGGTGCTGATCTGGTTGTCTCTGGATTGGACCGACAGCTCACCTGGGACAAACTCGCGACCGCCACCTTAAATATTAATGGTGGTGCGCAATTTTTTGCGACAAATTCCGATACGACATTACCGACAGAATTAGGTGAGGTCATGGGTAATGGCGGTGTATTGGCTGCACTTGAAGCAGTAACCGGAATCAAACCAATCAGTATTGGAAAACCTGCACCGATTCTTTATCAACAAGCATTAGCTTTATTAGGTACAGATAAAACGAATACCATCGCGATCGGCGACCGTCTCAATACTGATATTTTAGGGGCAATAAACGCAGGAATGCGCAGTATTATGGTATTAACTGGTGTTTCTACAAAACAGGATATTGCAGAATCCGACTATAAACCTACATGGGTGATGGATAATATTCAGCAGATCACGCAGACATTGCGAAATCACATTATAAGTCAGTAAAACAAAGACTGGAGTGTTAAATGAAGAAAATACTGAACAGCGTTGAAAATTTATTAGAAGAAAGTCTTAATGGTTTTGCTTTAGCACATCAGGACATCATCCACTTTAATCGTCAGCCGTTTTTTATTCGTCGAAAAAAATCTAATAACAACGCTAAAGTAGCTTTAATATCAGGCGGTGGTTCTGGTCATGAACCTTTACATACTG